>Ga0190361_1000088_pt1 | contig 36341 bp, 27 predicted proteins | sample 48721845_MG_FD_161273 | JGI IMG/M metagenome (GOLD analysis project Ga0190361, IMG submission 161273) | Hydrothermal vent microbial mat bacterial communities from Southern Trench, Guaymas Basin, Mexico - 4872-18-4-5_MG | ecosystem: Environmental > Aquatic > Marine > Hydrothermal vents >... | reverse complement strand
TTTTTGGGTCAGAATTTGATTAAATGGTACTTAAATTTATTATGAAATCTAAAGGGTTTACTTTAATTGAGCTTCTTGTAGTGATAACTATCATTGGGATTCTTTCGGCGGTTTTGTTTTTAGGAAGGACAAAATCAGAGCAAATGTTAGCTCTTCAAAGAGCTGCTTACCAATTAGCTCAAGATCTGAGAGAAATGCAAGAAATGGCTATGGCAGCTAAGGAAACCTCTTGTGGCACCTCTAATTTTGGGGTCTATTTTCACAAAATTTCCTCACCCGATTCCTATCTTCTTTTCATTGATTGTAATGAAAATTTCCATCGGGATAATCCTGATAATGTTCTGAAAGAAGTTAAATTGGAAAATGGCGTTTGGATTTCTGATTTAGAAGTAATAACAGTTTCAAGTTCTGTTGGAAAATCTCAAAATAGCTTAGATATTGTTTTTTTACCCCCTGACCCAAAGATCTTTATAGAAAAAGAAGGATGGGACCAGGAGGCGGTTATTACTCTAAGTTTTGATTCTAATCAAAAGAAAGTGAAGATAAACTCAGCCGGAAAAATAGAAATAGAATAAAGTATGAAATTTCCAATTTTCTCCCACTTGAAGCGGGATTCAAAAAAATCAGGCTTCACGCTAATTGAAATAATGGTAGCGATATCAGTAATGACTGTTGGAATCTTGGGTATCTATGCTTTAGTTCCTCACGTTGTTTCTCTCAGTGGAGTTAATCTTGACAGGTTTCGAGCCGTTCAGCTTGCCCGAGAAGGAATTGAGATAATCAGAAACATTCGAGATACAAACTGGTTAGAACAGAGGAGTAATCCGCTGAATTCCTGGAAAGAGGGACTAACCAATTGTTCCCTTGGTTGCGAAGCTGACTATACTACTCCCACTGTTGAAGATCCTACTCTCCCTTCTTATAACGAGGGCCGCTTTTTGTATATTGAAGGCAATACTGGATTTTACAAATACATTGATTCTCCCTCAGAGGATGATATCAAAACAAAATTCAAAAGAAAAATTATAATTACTCCTAATCCTAATGTTTTGAATGTAAAAGTCCAAATAATTTGGCCAGGTAAAGATTCACCTTTTGAAGTCGAAGAAAACCTCTATAATTGGCGTTAAGTATATGAAAAAAGCCTTTACTCTGATTGAGCTTTTAGTAACCATTACTATTTTTTCTATTGTGGTGACTGCTTTTTTAAATCTTTTTAGCTCTGCTTTCCAAGAACAAAGGAAAAATTTAATTCAAGCTTATCTTTTAAATAATGCTTCTTATATTACAGAATATTTAAGCCGAGCTTTAAGAATGGCTAGAAAAGATATGACTGGCATTTGCATTGGCGAGAAAGAGAATTATCAGAACCCAGGCGGAGAAATCTCTAGAATAAAATTTCTAAATGATGATGAGGAATGCCAAGAATTTTTCTTTGACAGTACTGATGAAATGCTAAAAATAGCGAGAGAAGGTGTTTCTTTACCTTTAACTCCTTCTAATATCAAAGTAAAGAATTTAAAATTTGAAATTTTAGGAGCAAGTCAGACCGATAAGCTTCAGCCCAAAGTTACTATTGTCTTAAAACTAAAAACAACTTCTCAACCTTCTCTGGAATTAGAATTTCAAACCACTGTTTCTCAAAGGCAATTAGATGTTCAATATTAATTTATGGAAAAAGGGGTTTCTCTTTATCTAACTATTGTTATTCTTTCAGTCTTAGTAACTGCTCTTTTAGCGTTGATTACTATTTCGGTCAGTCAAATAAAAATTATCTGGACCTTAGGTGATTCAGTGGTGGCTTATTATGCTGCTGATACTGGAATAGAGAGAGTGTTATATGGACTTTACAAAGAAGGATATGTTCCCAGTTTAGGGGATTGTCGTTATTCTGACATTTTAGATAACAACTCAACTTATGAGGTTTGTGTTTCTGATAGCTCAATTTCAACCATTTTTTCCACCGGCACTTATAAAAAAACAAAAAGAAGAATTGAAGTAAACTTCTAGTTATGACTAGATCTGAAGCTAAAAAACGCATCGAAAAATTAAAAAAGGTGATTAATTATCACCGTTATCTATATCATGTTCTTGATAGACAGGAGATTTCTGAAGCTGCTTTGGATTCTCTAAAAAAAGAACTCTTTGATTTAGAACAAAAATACCCAGAATTTATAACTCCTGACTCTCCAACCCAGAGAGTAGGAGGAAAACCTTTGGAAAAATTTGAGAAAGTTCGCCACGGAACCCCTATGCTTTCTTTTAATGATGCATTTTCTGAGAAAGATATGGAAGATTGGGAAGAGCGAATTAAAAAACTTTTATCAAAAGAAGAAATTGAAAAACTTGAATACTTTTGTGAATTAAAATTTGATGGGTTGGCTATTGAGCTAATTTATGAAGAAGGTCTTTTAAAAACTGGCTCAACAAGAGGTGATGGGGTGATAGGGGAGGATGTTACTCAAAATCTAAAAACAATTGAAGCAATTCCTTTAAGATTAAGAGAAAAACAAGACGTAATAAAAGATTTGGAAAGAGAGGGTTTGGAAGATATTGCTGAGACTGTAAGAAAAAGGGGGCTAAGAAAGGTTGTAGCTCGAGGAGAAGCACTTATTTCAAAAAAGGAATTCGAAAGGATAAACAGAGAACAGGAAAAGAAGGGATTGCCAAAATATGCCAACCCAAGAAACATTGCTGCAGGTTCTATCCGTCAGCTTGACCCAAAGGTTACTGCTTCCCGACATCTCGATGCTTATCTCTATGACTTAATTTCTGATTTTGGCCAAAAAACTCATGAACAAGAACATAAGATTTTAAAAATTCTGGGTTTTAAAATTCATAAAGATTCTCGACTTTGCAAAAATCTCAAGGAGGTTTTTGAATTCCACCACTTTTGGCAAGAAAAAAGAGATAGCTTGCCTTTTGAGATTGATGGAATAGTAGTTCAAGTTAACGAGAATAAGATTTTTGAGAAACTGGGAGTGGTGGGAAAGGCTCCAAGGGGAGCAATAGCTTATAAGTTTCCTTTAAAACAAGCAGAAACAATTATTGAAGATATAAAAGTTCAAGTTGGAAGGACGGGAGCAGTAACTCCAGTTGCTTACTTAAAACCGGTAGAGGTTGGAGGAGTGAAGATTACTAGAGCTACTTTACACAACACTGATGAAATAGAAAGATTAGGGGTTAAAATTGGAGATACAGTTATTGTCGGAAGAGCAGGTGATGTCATTCCCGAAGTGGTAAGAGTGTTGAAAGAATTAAGGACTGGCAAAGAGAGAAAGTTCAAAATGCCAAAAAACTGTCCAGTTTGTGGTACTTTGCTAGTTAAACCGGAAGGGGAGGCAATTTGGAGATGTCCTAATCCTGATTGTTCCGCTCGCCAAAGACGTTACTTATATCATTTTGTCTCCAAGGGTGCATTTGATATCGAAGGGTTAGGTCCCAAGATAATTAACCAACTTTTGGAAGAGAATCTAATTAGCGATCCAGCTGATATTTTTGAATTAAAAGAAGGTGATCTAATTCCCTTAGAAAGATTTGCAGAAAAATCAGCTAAGAATCTAATAGAAGCGATCCAGTCAAAAAAAGAAATTAGTTTGGGGAGATTTATTTATGCTCTGGGAATTCGAGGGGTAGGAGAAGAGACTGCTCAAGATTTAGCAGAATATTTTGGTAGTTTGGAAAAAATTAAAGCAGCAACTCTTGAAGAACTTCTTCAAGTAAAGGACATTGGTCCAGAGACAGCAACTTCGATTTATTCTTTTTTCCGGGCAAAGAGAAACCTGAAACTAATTGAAAGATTGTTAAAAGCAGGAGTAAAAATAATTAATCCAAAGAAAACAAAAGCTCCCAAAAAATTAGAGAACTTGACCTTTGTTTTTACTGGTAGTTTGAAAACTATGACAAGAGAAGAAGCAAAAGAGAAAGTTCGAGAACTTGGTGGAGAGGTTTCAGAATCAGTGTCCAAAAAAACCGACTTTGTCGTTATCGGGGAAAATCCTGGATCAAAGCTTCAAAAAGCAAAAAAGCTGAAAGTTAAAATAGTTGGTGAGAAGGAATTTTTAGAGATGATAAAATAAAAATTTTATGAGAATTCTTTCTCAGTTTAAGAAAATAGACTGGTTCTTAATAGCTCCTCCTTTTTTCCTAACCTTTCTTGGTTTGATCTCTATTTACAGTTCTTCTTTAGGCAGAGAGGACATTTCAAGTTTTAACAAACAAATTATTTTTTTTGGAATCTCCATCTTTTTAGTGATTTTGCTTAGCTTCTTTGATTTAAGGTTTTTGAGAGTAAACTCTTATTTAGTTATTAGCTTGTACCTTTTAAGTTTATTAAGTTTAGCAGGTTTGTTTATATTAGGCACCGAAATCCGGGGAGTAAAGGGATGGTATCGGTTGGGTTCTTTCTCCTTTGATCCAGTGCCTTTTTCAGCAATAATTTTAATTGTTGTTTTAGCTAAATACTTCTCTACTCGTCATATCGAGCTCCAAAGATTTTCTCCTATACTATTTTCTGGAATTTATTGCTTAATCCCTACTCTATTAATCTTTTTTCAGCCAGATTTAGGATCATCTTTGAGTTTAATTGTGGTTTGGTTGGGGATGGTGGTATTTTCTGGAATAAGAGTTCGCCATTTTTTAATTTTGGCTTTAATTTTTCTCTTAATCTTTTTAATAGGCTGGAAATTTTGGCTGAAAGATTACCAGAAACAAAGAATTTTAAGTTTTTTGAACCCTCAGATTGATAAGCGAGGAATTTCTTGGAGTGTTAATCAATCAAAAATTGCTATAGGGTCGGGAGGATTTTTTGGTAAAGGGATTGGCAAGGGTTCTCAGACACAATATGGTTTTTTGCCCGAACCCCAAACTGATTTTATATTTTCCGCAATTGGTGAAGAAATGGGATTCTTAGGGATTGCTCTCCTTTTAGCTCTTTTATTTTTTATCTTCTGCAAAATAGTCAAGATTGCTTTTTGGGCAAAAAATAATTTCACACGGCTCTTTGCTGCTGGGCTAGGTTTCTTGATTTTATCTCAAAGTTTTATTAATATAGGAATGTGTCTAGGGCTTTTTCCGGTGGTGGGAATTCCTCTCCCCTTTGTAAGTTATGGAGGATCGCAACTTTTGGCTTTTTCTTTTGGATTGGGGATTTTAGCCAGTTTAAAACGGTGGAGCTAAAAAAGGGGTTGACAAATCTTTTCAAAGGAATAAAATAAACAATATATTTTTTGAAAATCTACATTTTGAAAAATTCCTCTTCCGGTTTTAAAAATTAATTCCTAAAATGAAGTTCTTAAATCCCTTCTTCTGATGGGGATTTTTCTGCTGTTGTTCCACTTATTATTTTTCTTGGTAAAAAAAATCTCTAACCCAACCTAGTATGAAAACAAAAAGCTTCTCAAAGTCTAAACTTTCTTTTCACGTTCCCTATTTACTAAAGCTGCAAAAAGATAGTTGGAGACAATTTTGGGAAAGAGACCTAACTGAGCTTTTTAATGAGATTTTTCCTATCCGTGATTATACCGGAAAACAATTTGAGCTTGAGTTCCGGGGTTTTAAGCTCGATAAACCAAAATACAAAGATGGCTATGAAGCAAAAGAGGAGGATGATTCTTTCGACGCTCCTTTAAGAGTAAAACTAGCTCTCCGTAATTTAAAAACCGGAGAAATAAAAGAACAAGAAGTCTTTTTGACTGACTTTCCTCTGATGACTGAGAGCGGAACCTTTGTAATAAATGGAGTAGAAAGGGTGGTTATTTCTCAGCTTCTTCGTTCGCCTGGAGTTTTCTTCACGGCTAGAGTTTTAGGCGGGAAAAATCTTTTCGGAGCAAAAATTATTCCCACCAGGGGAGCTTGGCTTGAGTTTGAAACCGACAATTCAGGATTCATCGGAGTCAGGATCAATCGATTAAGAAAAGTACCAGCTACTACATTGCTTAGAGCATTTGGCTTATCAAGTAACGAACAAATTAAAAAAGAATTTAAAGAAGTAGATAAAGGAGAGATAAGGTTTATAGAAAAAACTTTATCCCGAGATCCCAGCTCTAACTCGGAAGAGGCTTTCGTTGAGATCTACCGGAAGCTGAGACCGGGTGATTTAGTAAGCCCAGATGCTGCGCGGGACTTAGTTTATAATATGTTCTGTAATTTTCAGCGATATGATCTAAGCAAAGTTGGCCGATGGAAAATGCAAGAGAGATTACCTAACCTAAGAGAAAAAAGTAAAGAGCAGTTCCTCAAACCAGAAGAGATTAGCAAAGAGGATAGAGTATTGAAATTAGAGGATCTAGTTGAGACAATTCGGGAGATAATTAGGTTAAACAATGATCCCGAAGCTCAGCCCGACCAAATTGATCATTTAGGGAACCGAAGAGTCAGAAACTTCTCTGAACTTTGTTGCCAACGGCTAAGGGTGGGACTGATGAGAATGGAAAGGATCGTTAGAGATAGGATGTCTACTCTTGACATAGCTACCTTAACTCCGTCTCAACTTGTAAATCCTAGACCGGTAATGGCTGTGATTCAAGAATTCTTTGCTTCTTCTCAATTTTCCCAATTTATGGATGCTGAAAATCCTCTTTCAGAAATCGAACATAAACGAAGATTAACTGCTACCGGGCCTGGAGGTCTGACCCGAGAAAGAGCTGGCTTTGAGGTCAGAGATGTTCAACCCTCTCATTATGGCAGAATTTGCCCTATTCAGACTCCTGAGGGACAAAATGTCGGTTTGATTAATCATTTAGCCTGTTTCGCCAGGATAAATCCTTTCGGTTTTCTAGAAAGTCCTTATTTTAAAGTAAAGAATGGGAAGGTAACCAATGAAGTTTGTTACTTAACTGCTTCCCAAGAGGAAAAGTTTAATATTACTCATGCGGGAATAGAGATTGATAAAGAGGGAAGAATTATACCAGAGGAGGTAGATGCAAGAAGAAAAGGGGAACCAGTAGTGATTAGCAAAAAGGATGTTCATTTCATCGATGTTTCTTCCAAACAACCTCTGAGTGTCTCGGCTGCTTTGATTCCTTTTTTACAAAACGACGATGCTAATCGAGCTTTAATGGGCTCTAATATGCAGCGCCAAGCTGTACCCTTAGTAATGCCAGAGGCTCCTTTAGTTGGTACCGGAACTGAGAGAAATGTAGCTTTTGATTCAGGGGAGGAGATAATTGCTCCAGAAGATGGTCAAATCACTGAGGTTGATGCTACTCAAATCAAACTAAAAACCAACTCAGGGGTAATCACTTTCAATTTAAGAACTTTCCAACGAAGAAATCAGTACACTACCACCCACCAACGCCCTCGAGTTAGAAAAGGACAAAAAGTAAAAAAGGGAGATATCTTAGCTGAGGGAACAGCTATTGATAAAGGAAGATTGGCTTTAGGGAGAAATCTCTTAGTAGCTTTTATGCCTTTCCGAGGTGGAAATTACGAAGATGCTATAGTTATCTCAGAGCGATTAGTTCGTGAAGATCTTTTCACCTCGATTCATATTGAGGACTTTACTTGTAATGTGAGAGAGACCAAGTTGGGTCCTGAGATTACAACTTGTGATATCCCTAACATTTCTGAAGAAAAACTGAAAGATCTTGATGAAGAAGGAATTGTGAGAATTGGAGCCGAGGTTGGGCCCAACGATATTTTGGTTGGTAAAATTTCTCCCAAAGGAGAAAAAACTTTAACTGCTGAAGAAAGGTTACTGAGAGCAATTTTTGGAGAAAAAGCCAAAGAAGTAAAAGATACTTCTTTAAGAATGGAGCATGGAAAAAGAGGACGAGTGATAAAAGTAAAAATATTTTCCAGAGAGAAAGGTGATAAATTAGAGCCAGGCGTGATCAAGAGGATAAAAGTGGAGGTAGCTCAGATGAGGAAAATAAAAGTTGGAGATAAATTAGCGGGCAGACACGGGAACAAGGGTATTGTCGCTAAGATCTTGCCAGATGAAGAGATGCCTTTTTTAGCTGATGGTACTCCAGTGGACATTATTCTAAATCCTATGGGAGTAGTTTCTCGAATGAATATCGGTCAAATTTTAGAAACTCATCTTGGTTGGGCTGCAAAGAAATTAGGATATTTAGCTATTTCCCCTTCGCTTCTTGGTGCTAACGAGCAGGATATTAAAAAAGAGTTAAAGGCAGCTGGTTTGCCCGAGACTGGACAGGTTACTTTATATGATGGGAAAACTGGCGAGCCTTTTCCTAAGAAAATTACAGTAGGTTATATCTATATGATGAAGTTGATTCATATGGTGGAGGATAAAATTCATATGAGAGCAATTGGTCCTTATTCTCTAATTACCCAGCAGCCCTTGGGAGGGAAGGCTCAGTTTGGTGGGCAGAGGTTTGGAGAAATGGAAGTTTGGGCTTTAGAGGGTTATGGAGCAGCTCACACCTTACAGGAGATGTTAACTATTAAATCCGATGATGTAGCAGGGAGAGGAGCGGTCTACGAAGCGATTTTGAGAGGAGAGCCAATTAAAAAGCCAAATATTCCCGCTTCCTTCAACCTTTTAGTTGCAGAACTGAAGTCAATGGGTTTGAATGTTGAAGTAAAAGCAATAGTAGAGGAAGAAGAAAAAGAAGAAAAAACCAAAAAGGCGAATTAGTAATCAGAACTCTTGTTGCCATAATTCTTAATTTCTAATTCATAATTCAAGACAATTTATGAAAGTAGCTGATTTAAAATCAATAAGAATTAAACTTGCCTCACCTGAAGATATTCTTTCTTGGTCCCATGGGGAAGTTAAAAAACCAGAAACCATCAACTATCGGACCCAAAGGCCCGAGAAAGATGGTCTTTTTTGCGAAAAGATTTTTGGCCCATCAAAAGATTATGAATGTTATTGCGGGAAATACAAAGGAATAAGGTTTAAGGGAGTGATTTGTGATAGATGCGGGGTGGAGATCACCCGAGCCTCGGTGCGAAGAGAAAGAATGGGCCATATCGTTTTGGCTACGCCTTGCAGTCATATTTGGTTTTTAAGAGGCGTTCCTTCCCGGATTGGATTGGTTTTGAATTTACCTTCACAAAAATTAGAAAGGGTTATTTATTTTGCAGCTTACATTATTACTCAAGTAGATGAGAATGAGAAAAAGAGAATTTTAGAAGAACTTGAAGACGAGTTTCAAAAGAAACTTAGAGAGTTAAGAAAATCAAAAATTAAGATTAGTCAGAAAAAAGAAAAAGAAAAGGAGTTAAGAGAGGTTTTCAATCAAAGAAAGGAAGAAGTTAATTCTCTTCAGCCATTGAAAATTTTATCAGAAACAGAATATCGAGAATTCTCTTTAAAGTATGGGGAGGTTTTTACCGCTGGCACCGGAGCGGAAACTTTAAGAACAATTTTCGAAAAAATTGACCTTAAAAAAGAAATTAAAAAGTTAAAAGAGTTAGCTCAGAAAGAAACTGGGGTGAAACGGAAAAAAGTTTTAGCTAGGGTAAAGCTTTTCGAAGGCATGGAAAAAGCTAAGATAAGACCGGAATGGATGTTCTTAAAAGTATTACCAGTGTTGCCTCCTGACTTGCGGCCAATGGTTCAATTAGATGGGGGGAGATACGCTTCTTCTGACTTAAATGATCTTTATCGGCGGGTAATAAACCGGAATAATCGACTGAAATATCTAATTGAAATTTCTGCTCCTGAGGTGATTATTCGGAATGAAAAAAGAATGTTGCAAGAAGCAGTAGATGCTCTCTTAGACAATAAAATGAGGAAGGGTCAAATGGTCACTGCTCCTACTGGAGGAAAGCGACTTTTAAAATCTTTAGCTGATATTTTAACAGGTAAACAAGGAAGATTTAGGAGAAACCTTCTTGGTAAAAGGGTGGACTATTCCGGAAGAAGTGTGATTGCTCCTGGTCCAGAGTTCCAACTTCATCAATGCGGTATACCGAAAATTATGGCTTTAGAGCTTTTCCGTCCCTTTGTTATTAAAAAACTTTTAGATCAAGAATTGGCTTACAATATTAGAGGAGCAGCTAGATTAATTGACGAGGGAATCGATGAAGTTTGGGCAGCTTTAGAAGAGGTAGTAAGCGACAAATTAGTATTATTGAATCGAGCTCCTACTTTACATCGCTTAGGGATTCAGGCTTTTGTTCCTCGATTAATTGAGGGTGAGGCCATAAAAATTCACCCTTTAGTTTGTCAGGCCTATAATGCTGATTTCGATGGAGACCAGATGGCAGTTTTTCTTCCTCTCTCCCAAGAAGCTCAGAAAGAATCTAGAGATCTTATGCTCTCTGTCAGAAATCTTCTTAAGCCAGCCGATGGCCTTCCAATTGTTACTCCTTCTCAAGATATTGCTTTGGGTTGTTATTATATCACTGCTCTCCGAGAAGGAGAGAAAGGAGAGGGGAAAATTTTTGAGAGTTTTAAAGAAGCAGTTATGGCTTATCAAACAGGAAATCTTAGTTTGAGAGCCAAGATTAAAGTTTTCAACCCGAAATCATCCACTAAAAAACCTGAATTGTTAGAGACAACTTGTGGCCGAATTATATTCAATGAGGCTTTACCGGATGATTATCCTTTTTATAATGCTCAGGTGAATAAGAAAAAACTTGCTGAGATTATTGAAGAGCTGATTGAAAGATATCCCCAAGAGATTGTTCAAAAGTGTTTAGACAAAATTAAAGAACTAGGATTTGAGTATGCTACTCTCTCAGGGACAAGCTGGGGAATGGATGATCTAATTGTGCCACCCCAGAAAAAAGAGCTTTTGAAAGAAGCTGAGAAAGAGGTAGAGAAGATTGAGAGTCATTTTAAAAAAGGATTGCTCTCACGGAATGAACGTAACGCTAAAATAATCGCTATTTGGCAAGGTGTAAAGGACAAAATCGAGAAATTAGTCCCTCAAACCTTACCTAAAGATGGACCAGTATACTCAATTATCGATGCTGGTGCTAGAGGTTCTTGGGCCCAACCAGTTCAGATGGCAGGAATGAAGGGTTTGGTTATTTCTCCAGCAGGAAGAATTATTGAACTTCCAATTATCCATTCTTATAAAGAAGGGTTTGATGTATTGGAATACTTCATCTCTACTCACGGAGCAAGAAAGGGTACCGCTGACACTGCATTGAGAACTTCGGCTTCTGGCTATTTAACCAGAAGATTGGTAGAGGTAGCTCATGAGGTGATTGTTACTGAGGAAGATTGTGGTGATAAGAAAGGATATGAAGTTCTTCGAAAAGAAGCAGAAGAGATTGAGCAAGATTTCTGTTTTAAAATTGTTGGTAGGATAGCAGCTGAGGATATTAAAGAACCTGCCACCAAAAAGACAATAGTTCGGAAGGGGGAGATTATAGATTGGAAGAAAGCTAGAGAAATTGAAAAATTAAAAATTGATAGAGTTAGAATTCGTTCTCCTCTAAGTTGCAAAACCTTGCGAGGAGTTTGCCAGAAATGCTACGGCTGGGAAATGGGTAGGAATACTTTAGTTCCTATTGGAACAGCAGTTGGAGTAATTGCTGCTCAATCAATTGGAGAACCAGGAACTCAACTTACAATGAGAACCTTCCATTTAGGGGGAGTAAGCGGAGCAGGTGATATTACCCGAGGATTACCAAGAGTTGAGGAAATTTTTGAAGCCAGAGCTCCAAAAGGGGTAGGAGTGATGAGCTTAGTTAAAGGGGTAGTAAAGAAAGTGGATACCGAAAAACGCTTAATTAAAATTGAAACCATAAAAGAAAATCCTAAAAAGACAAAAGAGCTAATCGAGTTTAAGATTCCCCCAGAAACAGAAATTTATGTGAGGGAGGGTGACAAAGTAGAGGCTGGTCAGCCTCTTTGTGAAGGGAGTTTGGAATTAAAGAAACTTTTTAGGTCAGCTGGCAAAATTAAAACCCAGCGGTATATTCTTAAAGAAGTTCAGAGGATTTACACTGGTGAGGGAATAGATATTCATGATAAGCATATTGAGATAATTATAAGACAGATGTTTTCTCGATTACGGATTACAAAAGAAGGAGATGGTCCTTGGGTACCAGGTCAGATTGTTTCCCGAGCTGAATTTGAGGAAGTTAACAGAAAATTAGAAAAAGAGAAGAAAGAAAAAGCTAAAGCTCGGGAAATTCTTCTTGGTATTTCCCATGTTTCGTTGTCTTCAGATAGTTTTTTGTCAGCTGCTTCTTTTCAGGAGACCTCACGGGTTTTGATAAGAGCTGCCCTGGAAGGTCGTGAAGATAAATTGCGAGGCCTTAAAGAAAATGTTATAATAGGTAGATTAATCCCAGCTGGCACCGGATTCAGGAAACTGAGTTAAATTCTGTTTTTCCTAGTTTCTCCCTCAGCATTACCTTAAGTATTGTTATCCCGCTTTCAGCGGGATCCCCTTAAAAGGCGAGACAATGAAAAATTAGAAATTTTGAATTTTAAACTATAACTTTTCACTTTGCATTTTTCACTAAAATAGTGGCTAAAACAAAAAAAACAAAAAAGAATAAAAAGTCCTCTAAAAAACTGAGGAAACAAAAAGAAAAAAAAAGTTTTAAGTATCCTATTTTGACTTCTCGTTTGAAACGATGGATTATTGCTACTTTGATGATACTTCTTGGAGCGATAGTTTCTTTCTCTTTCTTTGAAAAAGCCGGAGTAGCAGGAAGAGCAATTTTTAAGAGTTTAAATTTCCTAATTGGAAAAACAGTCTTTTTTATTCCATTTTTTCTCATCTTAGGAGGACTCCTGATTTTAAAACCTTCGAAGAAGAGAATTTTTGCCCCAATTTTTTTGGGGCTTTTAATTTTAACTGTGGGGATTTCAGGAATTTTAGGAGGGGGAGAAGCAGATCAAAGAAAAGGAGGATGGTTAGGTTATATCACATCTTATCCATTTTTGCGGTATTTCGGATTCCCAGTTACCGTTATCGTTTTTTTAACCTTAATTCTAATTGGAGGATTAATCATCTGGGAGTTCCTGCCTAAGGAAAAGCTTAGTTTACTTAAAGAGCGTAAAGAAAAGAAAGCTGAGGAAGGGAAACCAAAAGAAAAACCCAAAAAAGAAATTACCAAGCTCACCCCGAAATTTGAAATTAAACCTATCGAGGTTCCTAAAAAAACCAAGCCCATTACCCTCAAAGAAGAAAAAGAAGAAAAAGAAGAGTTGGAAACTTCACCATTAGAGCTTCCAAAGGAATTTAAAGAAAAATATAAATTTCCTCCTCTTGAACTTTTAGATCGAACAGAGGAGAAACCCATCACCGATGGTGACATTGAACACAATGCTCTAATAATAAAAAAGACCTTAGAAAACTTCGGTATTAATGTTGAAATGTCAGAAATCAATATTGGTCCAACTATCACCCAGTACACCCTGAAACCTGCTGAAGGGATAAAACTTTCAAAAATTACTGGTTTAAATAACGACTTGGCGTTGGCTTTAGCTTCCCATCCTATCAGGATTGAGGCCCCAATTCCCGGTAGAGCATTGGTTGGGATTGAAGTACCCAACAGAAAGAGAGCTAAAGTGAAAATTGGCAGTTTGATTACCGATCCTGAGTTTCAAAAAAATCCTTCCCGGTTAGTATTTTGTTTAGGGAGAGATGTAATGGGAAGGCCTTTGTATCCAGATTTAGGCAAGATGCCTCATCTTTTAGTGGCTGGAGCCACTGGTTCAGGAAAGACAATCTGTCTAAACTCGTTGATTATTAGCTTAATTTACCGAAATTCTCCAAAAATTCTAAAGTTAATCTTAATTGATCCAAAAAGAGTAGAATTCCCAGTTTATCGTCCTTTGCCTCATCTTTTAACAGATGTCATCTTTGAGGCTCAAAAAGCGGTTAACGCCTTAAATTGGTTAGTGGGAGAGATGGAAAGAAGATTTGAGGTTTTAAGAGAAGCGGGGGCCAGAGATATTGTTTCTTACAACAGTGCTTTGAAACAAAAACCAAAATTGAAAGAAGAAGGTTTCGAAATAATGCCCTATATTGTTTTAATCATCGATGAACTAGCAGATTTAATGGCAGCTAAAGGAAGGGAAATTGAACATGCTATTGTCAGATTGAGCCAGTTAGCTAGAGCAGTAGGAATTCATTTGGTAGTTGCCACTCAGCGACCTTCAGTTGAAGTGATTACTGGTCTAATTAAAGCTAATATTACCTCCCGAGTGGCTTTTCAAGTTGCTTCCCAAGTTGATTCCAGGACAATCTTGGATATTGCTGGAGCAGAGAAGCTTTTGGGAAGGGGAGATATGTTGTTTCTCTCTTCTGAATTCTCTCGGCCAAAAAGAATTCAGGGTAGTTTTGTTTCATCGGCTGAGATAAAAAAGATAGTTAATTTCATTGAAAGAGAAAATGTTACTGAAGAGACACAAAGCTTGGAGGAGAGTTTAGCTAGAGAGTTAGAAGAGAAAAGGGAAATTACAGAAATGGGGTTAGAAGAGGGCGATCCTCTTTATGAAGAAGCTAAGAAAGTGGTGATTCAGTATCGCAAAGCATCTGCTTCTCTCCTTCAAAGAAGACTAAAAATTGGTTACGCTAGGGCAGCTCGAATTTTAGATATGCTAGAAGAAAGAGGAGTGGTTGGACCTCCCGATGGAGCAAAACCAAGAGAAGTATATATAAAAGAATCTCAAATCTCAAATCTTGACTCTCAAAATAATGAGGAGGATTCTGAGTGGCAAAAAGTTTGAAATTAAACTATAATAACTTTAATGTCAAAGCAAAAGAAAAAAGAATCTAAAAAAGGGTTGGAGGAAGCTTTGGAAGAAATAAAACAAAGGTTTGGAGAGGGAGCGGTAATGAAATTAACAGGCATCAGGCCGGTTGATGTTGATGTTATTCCAACCGGGAGCATTTCTTTAGATTTAGCTTTGGGAGTTGGAGGAGTGCCAAGAGGTCGAGTTATTGAAATCTTCGGTCCAGAAAGTTCGGGGAAAACTACTTTAGCTTTGCATATTTTAGCTGAGGCTCAAAAAAAAGGAGGCGTTGGCGCTTTTGTAGATGCTGAACACGCTTTAGATCCTGACTATGCTAAAAAAATCGGAGTAAATGTTGAAGAACTGTTGATCTCCCAACCCGATTCTGGCGAACAAGGACTTCAGATTGTTGAAACCTTGGTCAGATCGGGAGCGGTGGATGTAATTGTTATCGATTCAGTAGCTGCTTTAGCTCCCAGGGTAGAAATTGAAGGAGAAATTGGCGATCAGCATATAGGTTTGCAAGCAAGATTATTGAGTCAAGCTCTTCGGAAATTAGCTGGCATTGTTTCCAAAACTAAAACCTTAGTTATCTTTTTGAACCAAACTCGCATGAAGATAGGGGTTCTCTTTGGGAGTCCTGAGACAACTCCTGGGGGCATGGCTCTAAAATTTTATTCTTCAGTTAGAATTAGATTACAAAGAATCGCCCAGATTAAGCAAAAAGATCAAATTATAGGTTCAAGAATTAAAGCAAAAATTGTAAAAAACAAGGTAGCTCCTCCATTTAAAACTGCTGAATTTGATATCTATTACAACGAAGGAATTTCAAAAACTGCTGACCTAATTAATACCGGCCTGAAATATGGGGTAATCAAAAAGATGGGTAGCTGGTATCAGTATCAAACAAAAAAACTTGGCCAGGGTATTTCTGGAGTGAAAGATTTTTTAAAAAAGAATCCAGAACTTGAACAAGAGTTAAAAAAAGCGATAATGGAAAAAATAAGGGAACAGGAGAAAGAGAAATAAAAAAACATGATATAAACCTCGTATCCAGTATAATGGTAATTTTAAAAACCCTTTGGGAAAAGGGTTTTTTCTTTTTTATCTCAATCATCCTTTTCTATTCTCTCAGGTAAGGCAAAAGGCCCAAATACCTCGCTCTTTTTATTGCTTGAGCAATCTTTCTTTGGTGACGAGCGCAAAGACCGGTTTTTTTTCTCCCTTTGATTTTACCCAAGAGAGAAGTGAATCGCTGGAGGGTTTGGGTATCTTTAAAATCAATCTCTTTTATATTCCGTTGGCAAAAATAGCAGTGCATATTAAAATGGTATTTCTTTTACATCTATTTCCTGGTTATTCTCATCCTTATTTATCTCTGGGTTATTTTTTTCTTTAGAATTCTTTTCAGAACTTTCTTGGGATTCAGTTGATTCCTCCTCGATTATGGGAATGTCTTGATCCGGTACTTCTTCAATTTTTGAAGTTTCTGGGGGTATCCTCATTCCACTTTTTGGACCAAGTTGCATCCTTTCTGCAATAATTTCTGTTCGGTAATGTTTATTTCCTGAAGCGTCCTGCCAATTTCTAGTTCTTAATCTTCCTTCAATCAAAACCAAAGACCCTTTACTTAAGTATTGGGAAGCAATTTCAGCTAATCTTCCAAATAAAACTACATTATGGAACTCGGTCTCTTGCTGTTTTTCACCTCCCTGAGGAGTAAAGAAACGGTTGGTGGCCACCCCAAAGCTGACTACCAATTGGCCCGACGGCAAATTTCTTTTTTCGGGATCACGAGTTAAATTTCCTAAGATGAATACTTTATTTAGATTCATATTACTTTATTATTTGTCTAATATTTTCTCCAGTTGTTCATCAATCTCTTTCTTCAGTTCTCTTTTGGGAACTTTCTCTTTAGTAATTAATGTTTCTTTTTTCATTTCACTTACCTTTTTGATTCCACCTTTCTTTATAAGCAAGAATCGTAAAATATCTATCTCTTTCTCAAGTTTTTTTTTCAGATCCTCTACTTTTTGACTTGGGGCAGTAAATTCTACAGTTCCTAAAAAGGCTTCTTGGGTTTTCTTAATAGGATAAGCTAGGCTGATTCTTTTTAGTTTTTCAACCTTTAGAATTTGGCCAGCCTTTGAGATTAAAGAATTGATTTTCTCTTGGGTGTTTTGAATTTTATTTTCCTCTGAGGTGGCTGGGATTAAATAAGTTAGTTCGTAATGACTCATATTTTCTATTTTAGGGATATCTTTTTTAATGTCAAATTTTTTGTATAATAAAGTATATAATATGCCAGAGATTAACCCTACTATATTTAAAGCCTACGATATCCGAGGAACTTATCCCAAAGAGCTTAATTCTAAAACCGCTGAAATTATTGGTAGAGCTTTCGTCAGGTTTCTACGAAAATCAAAAGATAGAAAACTAAATATTGTAGTTGGAAGGGATAACCGACTTTCTTCCCCGATAGTTTCTAGAGCTTTAAAAAGGGGGATTTTAGCTGAGGGTGCTGATGTAATTGATATTGGGCTAAGTTCCACTCCGATGTTTTATTTTGCTGTCTGGAAATACGGTTATGATGGAGGAGTTCAAGTTACGGCCAGTCATAATCCCCCAGAATATAATGGATTCAAAATGGTGAGAGAAGATGCTGAAATGATTGGAGAAAATACAGGATTAAAGGAGATTAAAGAAACAACTCTCAGGCTAGAGAGAGAGAAGATAAACAAATCCTCTACAAAAGGAAGCCTGAGAAAGAAGAAGATCTTGAAAGAGTATATAAAATTCAATCTTAAAGGGATAAGGCTGGAGAAAATAAAATCTCTTAAAATAGCAATTGACACTGGTAATGCGGTATCGGGAATTTTAGTTCCAGAGCTTAAAAAACACTTAGCTTGTAGAATCTACCATCTTTTTCCAAAACTTGATGGTAATTTCCCTAATCATTTACCAAATCCGCTGGAAGAAAAAAATATAAAAGTTTTAAAAAAGTTTGTCCGAGAGAAGAGATGTGATTTAGGGGTGGCTTTTGATGGTGATGGGGATAGGATTATTTTTGTTGATGAGAAAGGGCGAATGATTTCTTCAGATTACATTACTTGCTTAATTTCCGAAGATCTTTTAAGAAAAAATCTCGGTGCTAAAATTCTATACAATATTTGTTCAAGTAATGTAATTAAAGAAGTAGTTAAAGAAAATAGAGGAGTAGCCATTCCAACAAAAGTTGGTCATACCTTTGTTAAAGAAAAAATGATAAAAGTTAAAGCTTTATTTGCCGGGGAATTCTCTGGCCATTATTATCTGAAATCACATCATTTTTGTGAGGCTCCCTTGGTTATCTTGTTCAAAATTCTTGAACAGATAGCAATCAGCCAAAAATCAATCTCAGAATTAGCGGCGCCTTTAAAGAAATATTTTCATTCTGGTCAAGTAAACTTAGCAGTAGATGAAAAGCAGAAGGCTTTAAAATTACTAGAAAAGAAATACAAGCAAGGCAAAATCTCTCATCTCGATGGGGTAAGAGTCGATTTCCAAAATTGGTGGTTTAATGCTCGTCCTTCAAACACTGAAGATCTTTTAAGAATAGTAGTGGAAGCGAAAACAAAAAAAATAATGAAAGAAAGATTAAAACAGATAATAAAAATTGTAAAAAGAGTTTAATTTTTTGAAATAACTTAAAATCACCTTTGTAATCAGGTGATTTTAATTAGCCAGAATTTATATTGATTATTTAGATCGAGAGTCCCATTGCTCCTCTGACTTTTTTCATTGTTTCTTTAGCAATAACTTGAGCCCGTTTTCGGCCATCTGCTAACACGTTTTGTAGGTAATCCTTTCTGGTTTCAAGTTCTTTTTTCTTTCTCCGGAAAGGTTCAAGTTTTTCAATTAAAAGCTGGGCTAATTTCTCTTTAAAAACTTGATAACCTTTACCTTTAAATTCTTTTTCAATCTCTTTAATACTCCTTTCCGAAAACAAGCTATAAATTGTTAAAAGGTTAGAGATACCGGGTTTTGATTTTTGATCATATTTTATTTCTTTTCCTGAATCGGTGGTGGCTGACATTATCTTTTCCTTAATTGCTTCTGGTTTATCGAATAGAGAAATATAAGTATGAGAAGAATCGCTTTTTGACATTTTTTTGGTAGGTTCAGTGAGCGAATATATTTTACTTCCTGCTTTTGGTAAGAGAGCTTTAGGAATTTTGAATATTTCACCGAACCTTCGGTTGAATCTTCTGGCAATTTCTCGAGTTAACTCAACATGTTGCTGCTGGTCTTTACCAACGGGCACAATATCAGTTCCGTAAAGCAAAATATCAGCAGCCATCAAGATTGGATAGTTCAAAAGCCCTGCATTTACATTCTTTTTATATTTTTTCGCTTTTTCTTTAAATTGAGTCATCCTTTGGAGATCACCTACTGGAGTAACAACTGAAAGAAGCCAACAAAGCTCAGTATGCTCTCGAACCTGAGATTGGACAAAAATTATTGATTTCTCAGGATCTACTCCGGCAGCTAAATAGGCAATTGCTTTTTCTCTAATTCTTTTTTGAAGTTCGGAAGGAGGGTAGGGAACAGTTAAAGAATGCAAATCCACAATGCAAAAAATGCACTCATTTGTAGCTTGTAACTCTATCCATTGCCGAATGGCTCCCAGATAATTGCCTATATGGATTTCACCGGTTGGTTGAACACCACTAAATACCCTCATAAAATTATCTCAGATGTTAGATGTCAAATGTCAAATCCATATCTTAGATGTCAAATCTAAATATCAATCAAAACATTTAACATTTGACATTTGGTTTTGAGCTTTGACATTTGAGTTTTGAGATTCAGTGGTTACACTTCTATGACCACTGGTAAAACCATTGGTCTTCTCTTTGTTCTTGAGAAAAGAAATTCTCCAATTTTATTTCTTATTTCATCTTTTACATAAGTCCAATTTACTGCTCCTCCTGAGCCTACTGCTCGATTGACTATTCCAATAACTCTTTTTCTGGTTTCTCTCAAAAGTTCTTTTGATTCCCTTAAATAAACAAACCCTCTTGATATTATATCAGGAGAACCTCTCACTTTGCCAGTTTGTCTATCAACCACCGCTACAATCACAAACATTCCATCGCGAGCTAAATTTTGTCGATCTCTTAATACTACCTCTCCCACATCACCAATACCCAAACCATCAACCATCACGTAGTTAGCAGGTACTCTTTCCTTACTAATAGAAATCTTTTCAGAATTTAAAGTTATAACTTGTCCGTTTTCTGCCACAACAATATTTTTTCTGGAAATTCCTTCCAATTCGGCTAGCTCTGCATGTCTAACTAACATTGAATACTGACCGTGAATTGGTAAAAAGAATTTTGGCTTCATTATTCTTATCATCTGTTTAAGTTCTTGCTGATAAGCATGCCCAGAAGCATGAATGTCCATCATTTGATAGTGAAAAACTTTAGCCCCTTGACGATAGAATTCATCTTTTAAAAATTGAACAGTTCTTTCATTACCAGGGATTACTGAGGAGGAAAATATGACAGTGTCTCCTTTTTTTAATTGCAAAAATTTATACTCTCGGTTAGCAATTTTCATTAGAACAGCTCCTTCTTCTCCTTGAGCGCCGGTACAGATGAAAGTTATCTTTGAGTCAGGGAGATTCCGCATCTTATTTGCTCTAACAATTGTCCCTTTTTTTGTTTTAATAAATCTCAGGTTTCGAGCAATCTCAGTATTGTTAACCATACTTCGGCCTTCAATTATTACTTTCCTTCCATACTTTTCTGCCAAAGCAATAAGTTGCTGGATACGGTTGATATGGGAGGCAAAAGTTGAGCTAATAATTCTTCCTTCTGCCTCTTTAAAAATCTTTTCTAAATTCTCAAAAATTTTCTTTTCAGATAAAGAATGACCTTCGTTTTCTGCCCCGGTAGAGTCAGACAACAAAAGCAAAATCTTTCGCTTACCGATTTCTTTTAATTTTTTAAAGTTGGTGGGGAGATCGTTAATAGGGGAGGAATCAAACTTGAAATCGGAAGTATGTAAGAGATTTCCAACAGGTGTTTGAATAAATAAACCAAAATTATCAGGAATATTGTGATTTTGTCTAAAAAATTCAATTACAAATGGACCCAACTTAATTTTTGAGCCATCTTTTACTTCTTCTATTTCAAGCTTTGGTTGGTTAGGAAACTCTTCTTGTCTTTTTAAGATGATCCCCTTAGTTAATCGACTAGCATAAATTGGCATTTTACCAATTCTGGGAAGAAGATAAGGGAGGGCTCCAATATGGTCATAATGGCCATGGGTAAAAATGATTCCTAAAATATTTCTTTCTTTGCCTCGCAGATATCCAGTGTTGGGGATAATATAATCGATTCCAGGCATATCTTCTTCTGGCAGCCGGAACCCGACATCGATAATTAAAATCTTTCCCCCGTATTCAAGGAGCATCATATTTCGACCTACCTCACCTAAGCCCCCGAGAGGGATAATTCGCAGATTTTTTTGTTTTATTGATTTACGGATTTTTGAGGGTTTCTCCATATTTTTTATTAACTTAAAACTTAAAAGTTTAATCTCAAGTTTAAAGCGATTAAAGATTTAAGACTCGAGTTGTCATTAGTGCCGGGGGTGGGATTCGAACCCACATGGAGTTTCCTCCACAGCGTCCTGAACGCTGCGCGTCTCCCAGTTCCGCCACCCCGGCTTACTCTTTCATCTCTCTTTTCAATTTCTCAATTAACTCCACTTTTTCTGGATCTACCTTGTATTCTTTTGCTAAATAATAACTCGTCCAGTCAGAAAGAATTAAATTGTTGAATATTTTTTCCAAAATGGTTCTACCTTCAATCTCAACAAAATCAACTTCGATCTCTTTCTCTCTCATCAAATTGGCCGTAAGGGTCATTCTCTTTAATATTTTCGGGTGATCTTCTTTGTCTCGAAGGATTAAAGTATGAAATTTCCCTTGTAAGTTGGTGATTCCCACTAATTCGTTATGATTAAACTCGGGAAAATAATTCCAAAAAGCCATAATTTTAGAGTTTTCGTTAAATTTTATTTTCCAAATTCGAGCCAGAGCTTTTAATCGGCTGGAAGAATAGATTAAGGGAATTTTATCGACAAGTTTTTTAGCTAAGTTTTGACCGGAGCTCTCAAAGTTAGCAGGTTTTAGATTCTTAGCCATTTCCAAAATTTCTTGGGATTTATCATCAACGACTCCAGAATTAGATAAAATCTTTACTAAAGAACTAAACATATAACCGCTCCCCCAGCGAGGTTGAATTCTAACCGAAGGGAGGGAAACCAAGGGAAGGTTTCCTTCCTGGGCTAATTGACCAAGCTTCCCTCCGGTAGTAATAGCTGCTGTTTTTAAATTTCGTTTCTGAGCTTCCTTAAAGGCCGAAATAGTCTCTTCTGTATTGCCAGAAAAAGAAATACAAATAATTAAACTCTTCTGGTTAGCTTGGGGAGGGAGTCCATAACTTCGATGAATCCAAATTGGCAGGTTTAACCTAGGAAGATAAGTAATTAAAAGATTGGCTGGTAAAGCTGAGCCTCCCATTCCACAAATGATAATATTTCCAAATTCGCCTTCAATTGTGACATCCTTAGCTTTATCCAAACCTTCTTTAAATTGTTTTGGAAAGTCTAAAATTATATCCCTCATAAGTTTTATTTTTTCCAGACCCTTCGGGTCTTAAGATACCAATTTTCAATCTGGCTGAATCTTTTTGCAGGCTCGGTGATTTTATTTACCGAAAAACCTTTTATTTTTGGCGAGAGAAAATAAAGAAGATTTCCTCTGACTAAAAAGATTGCTGGTAAATCATCGAGTAAAATCTCTTGGAATTTTTCTAGATCTTCCGCTCGTTCTTCATTGTCGAAAGTTTGACGAGCATTCTCTAAGAGTTTATCAGCTTTCTTTGATTGATAACCGCTAATGTTTAAGCCAGGATGCTCCTTTTGGCTTGAATGCCAAAAGGGAAATGGATCGGGAATCGATCCTAGAGCTTCTCCAAACAATAATACTTCAAAATTTCTTTTAGCTAAAACATCAGTTTGAAACTCAGAGAGGGAAACCTTTTTTATCTTCACTTCTGCTCCGATTTTTTCCCAATTTTCCTTTAAAATTTCAGCAATCTGATTTAGAGGGAATTGATCGCAAGTAATTAAAGTAAATTTTAAAGGAATAATTTGAGGAGGAGTTTTTTCTGGACAAATTTGATTCAGTTTCTTTCTAGTCATTGCTTTAACATCACCAGTGCCTTGGGAAAGGCCAATTGGAGTGAGAATTTCTGAGGCATATTTCTCTTGAAAACGAATTACTGCGGCTTTTGTCTTTGGGCCAAAAAAACCGGTAACTTCACCCTCTGGGTATATTTCGGGATCTCGGGCTAAGCATCTTTGTAATTGTTTAACATCTTCTCCTTCCGCACCATAAAGGAGATTTCTTGTAAATAACACTGGAGATTCTTTTTGAATAATTCGCTCTCTTTTTTGAGTTTCGGGATTAATCTTGAATCCTTCTTCTTCTAAAATTTCTTCTGCTTTTTTAGGATCAAATTGGTAAAGATTGTTTGGTTGGTTGAAACCAAAGAAAGTAGGCAAAATAGGTGAATTAACCTCTTGTCCATTGTTCCCAAAAACGTTTTGAATAATTTCTACTTTGTTTGTCGAGAGAGCCAACGCTTTTCTTATATTTTTTTCAGAAAAGATGCTTTTCTTCCTTAAATTAAAGAAAACAGCAAAATATCTGGGTAAGCTGAGAGAATAGGAATTAAAGTTAGTATTTTCTACTTTCTTAAGATATTTGGGATCATTAAGGGGGAATCCTTGAATTTCGCCACTTAGAGCTTTGTTTACAAGTTCCTCCTCTTTTTGGTAGAAAAGGAAAGAGATCTCTTTTAGATATGGTTTTTTGCCATGATAATTTTCGTTTCTCTCCAAAATCAATTCTTTTATATGATCCGATTTATCTTGGATTAGTTTTTTAAACTTAAAGGGACCTGAACCAATTAGATATTTTTCCGAGAGAAGCCCCCAAGGAAGGTTTTTAGGGTCGAGGTTCTCGAAAATATGTTTTGGTAATATTTTTAGAGTAAGATTTTCTAAAAATCCGGAATATTTCTTGGGTAAATGGAACTTAATCAAATTATCAGAGGTTTTTTCAGCTCGAATTCCGAACCATTTGATTCTTAAAGGGCTCTGATATTGGGGATCTTGAACTAAATTTACTGTGAAAATTACATCATCCGCTGTAAGAGGTTTTCCATCATGCCAAAAAATATCATCTTTTAGGGAAATTTCAAAAGTTTTTTCATCTTCTTCAATTCGATATTCTTTTATCAAGTCATTTACTAATTTCCCTTTTTCATTGTATTTCATTAACCCGGAAAAAAGCAATTCTACTAAATCTCTATCTGCATCTTGGGTGGAGAGATAAAGAGGATTAATAAATCTTGGTTGACCAATTATTCCTTCTTTATAAATTCCACCGGTGGCTGGAACAGTTTTTGTATTCTTAAAATAGAAATTCAAGTTTAGAAAAATTCCAGAGATAATTGCTAGACAAAAAAGGATAAAAAAAGCAAGCTTCTCTCTTTTGGTGAGAACATCAAAAAACTGCCCCCATTGATGGAGAGAAGGGAACTTTTTAAATCTCCAGAGGGAAGTAAAGAATTCTTTTAGTCCATTTAAAGATTTTATGAAATGTTTCAAGATAGCCACCCTAAATTCATTTTGCGAATTTGGAGATTACTGCGCTAGATATTAAGCGATTAGATTGATTAAGGATAAAGCTAGAAATAAAGCTCCAAGTGCCACTGTTCCCCAAAAGATTTTCTTCTCAAGCCCCCGTCTTTTAAGATAATATCCACCCTCTCCTCCTAGAATAGAACCTAAGGCAGTTCCTCGTTGCTGAAGCAAAATCAATAGAATTAAAAGGGAAGGCACAGCTATTTGTAAAATAAAAAGAATTTGTTTCATATAAATGCAGTGCTGATTTATGAATTAATGTAAATACTATGAATATACGAATAAATTATTCGTTAGCCTCTTGGATTTTTGGTCTTCTTTTTCTGATTAGGAACAAACTTAAAATACCAACAATTAAGGCAGTGCCAAACAGATTCCAAAGTCCATTGATGTCAATCTCGGGGAAAAAGACATCAACAATCCAAATCATTGCCATATTTACCACTATACTGAAAAGACCAAAAGTTATCAATCTTAAAGGGAATGTAATAAGATTGACAATCGGTTTAATAAAAAAATTTACTAGCCCCAAAGTTATCCCAGCAAACAGTAAAGTTTTAATTTGTTCTTCGAAACTACCTTGAATTTTCACTCCCGGAAGCAATAAACTAGCAAGGTAGAGAGCCAAAAATCCAACAATTATATTTCCCAAAAGACGTCTCATTTTTTCATTTTACTAAGATTTATTTTTAAGTCAATGCTTGTTAGTTTCCGGTGATAACGCCAAGCAAATCGGTGAGCTTCATCTCTTATCTGTAAAATTAAATTTGAAATTTCCTGAGGAAGATCTTTAAGTAAAAGAGATTTCTCTCGACCTTCAATAAAAAGCTCATTCTTCTTTTTAGCTAAAGCCGTAACCCCAATTCCTAATTCCTTATTCCTAATTCCTGAGACAGCAGCATTCAATTGGGCTTTTCCTCCATCGATAAGAATTATTTGAGGATAGGTCCATTCAGGATGTTTGAGCCTCCGAGTTAAAACTTCTTTTATCATTGCTATATCATTAGGTCTGCCTGAGATTTTAATTTTGAATCTCCGATACTCTTTTTTAGCCGGAGCTCCTTCCTCAAAAACTACCATTACTCCTGCTGCTCTTTGACCTTGAATATCGGAAATATCATACCCTTCAATCCTCTTTATTCTTTTCTTTATTCTCAGAATTTTCCTTAATTTCTTTTCGATTTCTGGCCAACTTTGAAATATTGCTTGAGAGATTCCTTGAAAAATTTTGGCATGTTCTAAAATATTTTCTAAGGATTCGATTTTATCTCTCAGTTTAGCCGCTCTTTCAAATTCTTGATTTTGGGAAGCTTTTTTCATTTCTTTTTCTAATTCTTTCAGGACCTGAGATTTTTTTCCTTGGAAAATTTTTATTAAATTTTTGGCATTTTGCTGAGATTCTTTTTCGATTTTTGCTTCCAGCCTCGGAATCTGCTGGGCGGTTCTTGAACTCAGAAGACAAGGAGCTGGGCATCGCTCGAGCTGATACCACAGACAAGGCCTTTTTGAGATTTTTTTGCAAGTCCGGTAAGGAAAAACTTTTCTCAGTACTTTTAATGTTTGCTTTAACGCTTTCCCATCAACAAACGGCCCAACATATTTAGGTTTTGAATTATGAGTTATGAATAAGGAATTAGGGATTTTTTTCTTTCTTATTCCTAATTCCTGATTCCTAATTCCTGATCCGGGGAGTGGTTGGTGGGTGATAAACACCCTCGGAAACTCCTCTTTCGTCACTCCCACGAAAAAATAATTCTTATCATCTCGCCACAAGATATTAAATTTTGGTTGATATTTTTTAATTAAGTTTGCTTCCAAAATCAAGGCCTCAATTTCCGAGCCAGTTTTAAGATAGCCAATTTTTTTGACTTTTGAAATAAAAAGATTATCTCGGAAACTTGGCTGTTGAAAATGATTTCTTACTCTTTCGCGAATATTGCTAGCTTTCCCAATATAAAAAATCTCTTTACCCTTTTTAAAAACATAAACTCCCGGCCCCTTCGGCAGAGAAGAGAATTCATTTTTATCTAAATACCTAAACCTTGTCATAACTTCTGCATTTTAAATCAAAACTTCAGATAGTGCAACCGATCCATTAATTCCGTAGTTTCCCTCTATTTTTCTCAAGGGGACAGTCCCCCTAAAAAGGGGTTTAGGAAGGCAAGCGGGGCAAGGCTTGATAATTGATTTTTCAGATTTGGCATAAATTTGTTTGAATTCGAAAAACCGGAACTAAAAACGGAACCAAAATGGGTATCAGAGAGCGGGTCTCTGTTGGTCTCTCTCTGTTGGTCTCTGTTGGTCTCTGTTGGGGTCTCTTTTGGCAAGGGTGGCAGAGCACCCTTTTTCTTTGGGTTTTTGGATTGAAAAATGATTGATTTTCGGGTATAATACCTTTTATGGCAAAAAATGATGTTATAAAAATTAGAGGAGCCCGGGTCCACAACCTTAAAAATATCTATTTGGATATTCCCAAAAACAAACTAGTAGTTATTACCGGAGTTTCTGGTTCTGGCAAAAGTTCTCTGGCTTTTGATACTTTATACGCTGAAGGTCAAAGACGTTATGTGGAAAGTTTAAGTGCTTATGCCAGACAATTTTTGGGAGTGATGCAAAAACCAGATGTTGATAAAATTGAAGGGATTTCACCAGCTATTTCTATTGACCAAAGAAAAGCAGCACACAATCCAAGATCAACCGTTGGCACAATGACCGAAATTTATGATTACCTGAGAGTTCTTTTTGCCAGAGTTGGCATTCCCCATTGCCCAAAATGCAACAGAATTGTTTCTCGCCAAACAATTGATCAAATAGTTAATCAGATTCTAAAACTTCCTAAATCAAGGGAAGTTTTAATTTTAGGCCCGGTAGTTCGGGGGAAAAAAGGAGAGCATCGAGCGGTTTTAGAAGAAATTGAAAGAGCGGGATTTGTCAGGGTGAGAATTGATGGTACCGTTCAGAGAATAGAGGAGGCTTTGGAAAGAACTCTTGACAGATACAAAAAACACAACATTGAGGTAGTGGTCGATAGATTAGTGATTGATGAAAGCTTAGAGAGGTCCCGATTGGTTGATTCAGTTGAAACAGCATTGAAACTTGGCAAGGGAATAGTAATAGTAAGTCATCAAGTCATCAAGTCATCAAGTCATCAAGAAGAGAAATCCTCAAGAAAAAAACTCAATCACTCAATCACTCAATCACTCACTGACTTAGTATTCTCTGAGCATTTTGCTTGTGAGTATTGTGGGATTTCTCTGCCAGAAATTGAACCTCGACTTTTCTCTTTTAACTCACCCTATGGGGCTTGTCCTAGTTGTCAGGGTTTGGGCAAAAAATTAGAAGTTGACCCAAAATTAGTTATTCCTAATCCAAATCTCTCAATTGCTGAAGGAGCAATTTTCCCTTGGGCACGAGCCAGCCATAAAATTGGCCGTCAGAGCTATTTTTGGTGGCAGCTCCAAGATTTAGCCCGAGATTATAATTTCTCTTTAAATACCCCGATAAAAAAATTATCTAAAGATGTTTTGGATGTTATTTTATATGGGGATGCAAATTTTGAGGGAGTGATACCAAATCTTGAAAGGAAATATTGGGAAACAGATTCTGATGCGACTCGGGAGGAGATAAAAAAATATATGAGAGAAAGAGTTTGTGAAAGATGTAAAGGGAAAAGATTGAGAGAAGAGGCCTTGTCGGTCAAAGTTGCTGGGAAATCGATTGCTGAGGTGGTGGAGATGGAGTTGAGTCAAGCTAAAAAGTTTTTTGAAAATTTGCTAAATCCTAAAACTTCTTTCCTTACCTCCACTGATTTGAAGATTGCTCAGCCTCTTTTAAAAGAAATTATCTCCCGAATCCAATTTTTACTTGATGTTGGGTTAGATTACTTAACCCTTTCTCGAGAAGCTGCCACTTTAGCTGGTGGAGAGGAGCAGAGAGTAAGATTAGCTACTCAAATCGGTTCAAAGTTAACTGGGGTTTTATACATTTTAGATGAACCTTCGATTGGATTGCATCCAAGGGACCAACAAAGATTAATTAACACTATAAAAAAATTAAGAGATTTAGGAAATACCGTGATAGTAGTTGAACACGACCCTCAAACCATCAAGGAAGCTGATTGGGTAATAGATATTGGGCCGGGAGCTGGCAAGCAGGGAGGAAAAATAGTTTTCCAAGGGACACCCAAGCAACTTATGAAATCTCACACTTTAACTGGAGATTATTTGGCTGGAAGGAAGCGGGTAGAAATAGAAAAAATCTCAAATCTCAAATCTCAAAACTCAAAAATACAAATCAAAGATCAAAAATTTTTGATTATTAAAAAGGCGGGGGAACATAATTTAAAAAACATTGATGTAAAAATTCCTTTAGGAAAATTTGTTTGTGTAACAGGAGTTTCGGGTTCGGGTAAGTCAAGTTTAGTTAATGATATTTTAGCTCGGGCTTTGTATAAGAAATTTTATAATTCCAAAGAAGAACCGGGGAAACATGAAAAGATTTTAGGTACTGAGTTTTTAGATAAAGTTGTTTTAGTTGATCAATCACCAATTGGCAGGACTCCTCGGAGCAACCCAGCAACTTATACCGGCGCTTTCAGTTATATTAGAGAGCTTTTTGCTAAAACTAAAGAAGCTCGGATTCGGGGTTACAAGCCGGGAAGATTTAGTTTTAATGTTAAGGGAGGAAGATGTGAGGCTTGTGAGGGGCAAGGAGTAAAAAAAATTGAAATGTACTTCCTGCCAGATATTTATGTAATTTGTGATGAATGTAAAGGTAAAAGATATAATAAAGAAACTTTAGAGATTGAATATAAAGGAAAGAATATTTCTCAAGTTTTAGATATGACAGTTGAGGAAGCGCTGAGATTTTTCAAGAATATTCCTGGCCTCAGGAACAAGCTCGAGACTCTATACGAGGTAGGACTTGGTTATATTGAACTTGGTCAGCCTGCCCCTTCCTTATCGGGAGGGGAGGCTCAGAGAGTAAAATTGGCAACTGAACTCAGTAAAAAATCAACAGGTAAAACTTTATACATTTTAGACGAACCAACTACTGGTTTACATCCTGATGATATTCAAAAATTAGTTTTAGTTTTAAGAAAGTTGGTAGAGAAAGGAAATACTGTATTGTTGACTGAACATAATTTGGACATCATTAAAAACGCTGACTGGATTTTAGATCTTGGACCTGAAGGTGGGAAAGATGGAGGAAAGATTGTAGCAGAAGGTCCACCCTCTAAAATTATCAAGACCAAAAAGAGTTATACTGGTCAATATCTAAAGAAATTTCTTGCCAGCGCACCCTCTTGACAGAGGAAATTCTGGAAATTAAAATTAATATATTAGCAATCAACTCATTCGACTGCTACTCAGGGTTGATCCTGAGTGAAATCGAAGATCAAAGGTCTTAACTGCTAAAGTTCACTAATATATCCGAATCTACCACTAATTTCACTAATAATTATTTGTGTTATTGGTGGTAGATTTGTGAGAATTCGCGATTCTATGAAGATAAAACCACTCTCCGATCATATTCTTATCGAGCCAATATCTCAAGAAGAAAAAACAAAATCTGGTATTTTACTTCCAGAAACCGCCGAAAAAGAGCGACCGGAACAAGGTAAAGTAATTGCAGTGGGGCCGGGCCGGAGATTATCTTCGGGTAAAAGACTTCCTATGGAAGTTAAAAAAGGAGATACCGTACTTTTTACTAAATATGGCCCTAATGAAATAAAGGTCGGTGACAAAGAATATCTAATTGCCAAAGAAGAAGATATCCTTGCGATATTGGAATAGACTCCCTATATAATAGGAAGGGGGTCGGGGGAACCGTCGGTTCCCCCGTGTAGGAAAACAGTCGCTCTTACGGATCCTAAATTGCTGAAAGCAATTTAGGGAGCGACGCCAGAAACCGTGGGTTTCTGGAGAGCGAGCCCGAAGTGTTGCTGGAGGCAACCGCCTGCCGTAAGGCAGGAAGAGGGCGAGCGACTGACTTAGTAGTACCACTATGGCTAAACAAATAAAATACTCAGAATCCGCTCGCCAAAAATTAAAAGCTGGAGTTGACAAACTGGCCAACGCTGTAAAAGTCACTTTGGGCCCCAAAGGAAGGAATGTAGTTTTGGACAAAGGATTCGGGGCTCCCACAATTACTAACGATGGGGTGACAATTGCTAAAGAAATTGAACTTGAAGATAAGATTGAGAATCTTGGGGCAGAAATTATAAAAGAGGTTTCTTCAAAAACTAATGATGTTGCTGGTGATGGAACAACAACGGCGGCTGTTTTGGCTCAGGCTTTGGTCACCGAAGGACTAAAAAACGTAACAGCTGGCGCTAATCCTTTAGCTTTGCGGAGAGGTATTGAAAAAGGTTGTCAAGCGGTAGTGGAGAGATTAAGACAGCTCTCAAAAAAAGTGGCTGGGAAAGAAGAGATTGCTCAGGTAGCAACCATCTCAGCAGAAGATCCAGAACTTGGTAATTTAATTGCCGAAGTTATAACAGAAGCAGGCAAAGATGGAGTGGTAACAGTTGAGGAGTCAAAAACCTTTGGTTTACAAAAAGAAGTTGTTAAGGGATTACAGTTTGATCGGGGTTATGTTTCTCCTTATATGGTAACTAATCCAGAAAGGATGGAGGCGGTCCTTGAGGAGCCTTATATTTTAATTACTGACAAAAAACTTTCTTCTCTCCAAGATATTCTTCAAACTTTAGAAAAGGTTGCCAAAACAGGAAAAAAAGAACTTTTAATCATAGCTGATGAAATAGAAGGCGATGCGTTAGCTACTTTGGTGGTTAACAAACTTCGGGGAGTTTTAAACGCATTGGCGGTAAAAGCTCCTGGCTTTGGGGACAGACGAAAAGAGATGCTTGAAGATATAGCAATAGTCACTGGGGGGCAAGTAATTTCAGAAGAAAAGGGAATGAAGCTTGACAATGTAGAGTTGAATATGTTGGGAAGAGCTAGGAAAGTAATTTCCACGAAAGAAAACACCATTATTGTGGGAGGCAAAGGCAAGAAACAAGATATTGAGGCAAGAATTAACCAGATTAAAAGAGAGATAGAGATGACTGAGTCTGAATTCGACAGAGAGAAGTTGCAAGAAAGATTAGGGAAATTGTCAGGAGGAGTAGCGGTGATAAAGGTTGGTGCTCCAACTGAGGTTGAACAAAAAGCTCGTCAGCATAAAGCAGAAGATGCTTTGTCTGCTACTCGAGCGGCAATTGAAGAGGGAATTGTGCCTGGAGGAGGAGTTGCTTTAATTAGGGCAATGGATGCTTTGGACGAAGTAAAATTAAAAGGTGAAGAAAAGATCGGAGTAGAAATTTTAAAAAAGGCCCTTGAGGAGCCCTTAAGAATGATTGCTCAGAATGCTGGAGTTGAGGGTTCGGTAGTTGTTGAGGAGGCAAAAAAACATAAAGGTGGCTATGGCTTCAACGCTCAGACTTTGAAATATGAGGATTTAATGGCCTCTGGAATAGTTGACCCTACAAAAGTTGTCAGATCAGCTCTGGAAAATGCTGTTTCTGGAGCCAGTATGCTCTTAACCACAGAATGCGTAGTGGCAGAGCGTCCTGAGAAGAAAGAAGAAAAATCTCCTTCAATGCCAGGGGAATACTAACTAATGTCCCCAAATTCCGCTTCCAGCGGAATTTGGGGAGTCCTCTACCTGGCGAGTCGCCAAGTGTTAAAATCCTTTACCAAAAACTCTCCCAACTTGCTCTCGGGAGAGTTTTTGATATAATGAAGTATTAATTTGGCAGTTAGGCAATTAAGTAGTTAAAGCGAGTCCGAGAGGTGAGTGTTTGTTAAATTATTAAATTGAATTTATGACCTGTCCAATTTGTAAAACTGAGTTGAAAAAAGTTGTCTTTTATGGAGTTGAGGTTGATTATTGTCCAAATTGTTTGGGGCTTTGGTTTGAAAGAGATGAATTACGCCAAGCCAAAGACGAAAAAGACGAAAATTTAAACTGGCTAGATATCGATCTTTGGAAAGAAGAAGCGAAATTTAAAATTTCCCCTGGTAAAAAACTTTGTCCCCATTGTCAAGTTCCCCTTTATGAAGTGAATTATAGTGACTCCAAGGTTAAAGTTGATCTCTGTAATCTTTGTGAAGGAATTTGGTTAGATAGGGGAGAGTTCAAAAAAATTATTAACTATTTGAAAGAGAAAGAAAAAAAAGAGGTTTTGGATAGTTACTTTAAGAATTTAGTCAAGGAGGGAATAGAGATATTTACTGGACCGGAAACTTTTCGTGAAGAAATTGGAGATTTCCTCACTGTTTTGAAACTTTTGAATTATAAATTCCTTACTCAGTACCCAATTCTTAGCAAAATAATCACCACCCTTCCGAAATAACTGCTTTGTAAAAAAGGTCAAAGTGTAACAAAATCCTGCGATCGCAGAAATTTGTTACAGATTAAAAAGTAGTTAATAAAGTTTATGTTAACTTTCTATATTATTTTATTCGTAGTATTAGTTTTTGTTCTCTGGTTAGTAGCTACCTACAACAGCTTAATCAAAAGAAAAAATAGAGCAAAAGAGGCCTGGTCTGATATTGAAGTTCAGTTGAAAAGAAGATATAATTTAATCCCCAATTTAGTAGAAACAGTTAAAGGATATGCTGCTCATGAAAGGGAAGTATTGGAAAAAGTTACCCAAGCAAGATCACGAGCAATGGGAGCTCAGAGTATGAAAGAGAAGGCAGAGGCAGAGAATATACTTTCCCAAACCTTGAAATCCCTTTTTGCTGTTTCTGAGAATTATCCAAGTTTAAAAGCCTCAGAAAACTTTCTGGAATTACAAAGAGAACTCCGAGACACCGAAGATAAAATTCAAGCAGCCAGGAGGTTTTATAATACCATCGTCAGAGATTTGAACACAAAAATTGAAAGCGTTCCTTCAAATGTAATAGCTAAGATGTTCGGCTTTAAAAAAATGGAGCTGTTTGAACTGGAAGAACCAGAGGCGAGAGAAGTACCAAAAGTGCATTTTGATTGAAAATTGAAAATTGAAAATTTCTATGACCCTTTATTCTCAAGCCGAATCCAATATTCGCAAAACTTGGCTCTTAATTACTTTATTTCTAGTTTTTATTATTGCGTTAGGTTGGCTTTTAAGTTATATCTTGAGAACCCCCATTATTTTGGTGATAGCGGTAATTTTCAGCACTTTGATGAGTTTTTTGAGTTATTGGTATTCTGATAAAATTGTTCTCCAAATAACTCAGGCTCAGCCAATTAAAAAAGAAGAAGCCCCAGAGCTTTATCGAATTGTTGAGAATCTTTGTATCACCGCTGGCTTGCTGATGCCCAAAATTTATATCTTACCAGAATCCCAACCAAACGCTTTCGCTACCGGCAGAGACGAAAAACATGCCATTGTAGCTGTCACTAAAGGACTATTGGAAAAGTTAGAGAGAGTGGAATTAGAAGGAGTGATAGCTCACGAGCTTAGTCACATTAAAAATCGCGATACTCTTTTACAAACCGTTGTTGTCGTTTTAGCTGGAATTGTAGCTTTAATTTCTCACTGGTTTTTGAGAATAAGTTTTTGGGGTGGCTTGAGTGGAAGAAGAAGTTCTCGTGGTGGAGGAAATCTTACTCTGATTATTCTAATTTTAGGATTAATTGCTGCCATTCTTGCTCCTATAGCCGCTACTATGATTCGTCTGGCTATCTCCCGGAAAAGAGAATTTTTAGCCGATGCCTCTGGTGCTCTTTTGACCAGATATCCAGAAGGGTTGGCTAGGGCCCTTGAGAAAATCGCCAGAGATTCAACTCCAATGCGAGTTGCCTCTAACGCCACTTCTCATCTTTTTATTTCCTCACCTTTCAAAGGAAAACAAAAAGCCAGCTGGTTTACAAAACTATTTATGACTCACCCTCCCGTAGAAGAAAGAATCAAAGCTTTGCGAGGAATGAACATTTAAACCACTACCAACTATACCCTAAACTAACTCGGTAGGGTGCGAGAGTGGCTTAATCGGACGGCCTGGAGAGCCGTGTCCCCTTTGTGGGACTCGTGGGTTCGAATCCCACCCCTACCGCAGTCTAAAATTTCTATGGAAGATTCGATCGTCCAACAAATTAAAGACAGATTAGATATTGTCGAGGTGATAGGCAGTTATATTAAACTTCAAAAGACCGGAGTCAATTACCGGGCTCTATGTCCCTTTCACTCAGAAAAAAAACCCTCTTTTTTTGTCTCACCAACTCGCCAGATGTTTAAATGCTTTGGTTGCGGAGAAGGTGGTAGTGTGTTTGATTTTATAATGAAAATTGAAGGAATTGAATTCGGGGATGCTTTAAGAATTTTAGCTCGCCGAGCCGGAGTTGAATTAAAACCTTACCGACCAGAGTTAAAAACTAAACGCTCTCGAATGTATGAAATTTGTGAGTTAGCTTGTCAGTTTTTTGAAAGACAATTGGCCGCAAGCTCAAGAGGCAAGCAAGCAAAGGAATATCTAGTAGGAAGAGGTTTAACTCAAGATTCAATCACGAAGTGGCGATTAGGTTATGCTCCCGCTACCTGGCAAGGCCTCTCTGATTTTTTGGTTGGTAAAGGGTTCAGGAGAGAAGAAGTGGTCCAAGCTGGTTTAGCAGTGGAATCAGAGAAATCGCAAATGCCTTATGATCGTTTTCGGGGTAGAATAATTTTTCCAATTTTTGATTTAAACTCCCAAGTTATTGGCTTTGGTGGACGAATCTTTGAAAAGCTCACTGGTGAAGATAGTGCGGTTTCTGGTGACGAAACTGCCAAGTACATTAACACCCCTAATACTTTGCTCTATGACAAAAGCAAAGTGCTTTATGGTTTAAATTTTGCCAAAATAGATATCAGAAAAAAGGACTGTTGTATTTTAACCGAAGGTTATACCGACGTAATTCTTGCTCATCAAGCTGGCTTTACCAACACAATTGCTACCAGTGGTACCGCTTTGACTCCCTACCAGCTTAAAGTGCTTAAAAGATATACATCAAATCTCCTAACTGCCTTTGATATGGATACGGCTGGGGATTTAGCTACTATGAGAGGAATAGATTTGGCTCAAAAAGCAGATTTTGATGTAAGGGTAATCAATATGCCAAAAGGTTCGGACCCAGCCGATATTCTCAGCCAGAATCCTCAGAAATGGGAAAATTTGGTAAACCGAGCTAAAGAAATAATCAGTTTCTATTTTGAAAAAGCTTTCTCAAAATTTGATCAAGAAACTTCTCAAGGGAAAAAAGCCATTGCTAAGTTTCTTTTACCAAAAATAGGCCAGATCCCTAACCGGATTTTACAATCCCATTGGATCCAAAAATTAGCCGATAGCTTAAGAGTTTCAGAACAAGCAGTAGTTGAGGAGTTAAAAAAATTAACAAAGAAGGAAGAAGCTCCTGAATTAGAAGAGCCTGTTGGTCTTCCAGAGAGAAAACCAAAAACAAGAAAAGAGATTCTGGAAGAGAAAATTGTCTCTTTGATTCTAAGTTGCCCGGAAAATTTAAAACATTTTGAGAAGGATTATTTGGAATTTTTCTCGCCGAAAATGAAGATAGTCCTTAAACATCTTAAAGAAAAAAATCCTCAGAATAAAAAAGAGATGGAGAAGATTATAGAGAAATTACAAAAGACAGATCAAGAGCTGAAAAATCTTTTAGAAGAACTCTCTTTGCGAGCAGAGATTGAAGAAGAAGAGAATCCTGAACAAGAAATTAAACTTTGTTTAGCTTCGCTAAGAGATAATACTTTGCAACTGACTTTAACTCAAATCTCTTCGGAAATTAAAAAGGCCGAAGAAGAAAAGAATGAGAAAAAACTTAGAGAGCTAATACAAAAATTTAATCAAATAAGTAAAAGCTTAAATCAAAAAAATGTCAAAAATAAAATCTAAAAAATCAAAACAAAAAAGGACAAAAAAGGCAAAGAAAAAACCAGAAAAAAAGAAGAAAAGAAAAAAAGGAGAGA
>Ga0190361_1000086_pt1 | contig 36695 bp, 34 predicted proteins | sample 48721845_MG_FD_161273 | JGI IMG/M metagenome (GOLD analysis project Ga0190361, IMG submission 161273) | Hydrothermal vent microbial mat bacterial communities from Southern Trench, Guaymas Basin, Mexico - 4872-18-4-5_MG | ecosystem: Environmental > Aquatic > Marine > Hydrothermal vents >... | reverse complement strand
AAAAATCTAATTTTTAACATTTTTTTACCAATTTTTCTCTTTTAAAGCGTTTTGAGCAGCTTCTTCTTCTGCCTCTTGTTTTGAAGACCCCTCACCCCTTGCAATTAAATTCTTCCCAAAGAAAACTCCAACAACAAAATGTTTTGCATGATCTGGTCCGAATTCTTCCAAAACTTTATAAGTTGGGGTAATTTTCAACCTTTCTTGAGCTTCTTCTTGAAGACGTGTTTTCGGATCTTTGAAAAGTTGCTTCTCAATTATCTCTGGTAAATACTTTATTAAATTTTTTTCGATAAATTTTTGACAAATTTGATATCCTTGATCCAAATACAAAGCTCCCACAAAAGCTTCGAAGGTATTTGCTAAAATATACATTCTCGCTTTTCCAACTTCTTTTTCCTCTCCTTTTGACAAAAGCAAAAAATCGTTAAAACCCAATTCTCTCGCTACCTGACTCAATCTTTTCGCGTTCACCAAAGCTGCTCTCCAAGCAGTTAATTCTCCTTCAGTTTTTTGAGGATATTTTTTAAAAAGGTATTCTGTCACTACTAGTTCCAAAACCGCATCTCCTAAAAACTCTAATCTTTCATTATGAGAATAAGGAAATTCAGGGTGTTCGTTCAAATAGGACCTATGACAAAAGGCTTCTTTTAAAAGCCCTTTGTTTTTGAAAAAAATTTCCAAATCTTTTTCCAATTTTGAAAAATCTTTCATTTTTCTTTTTTCTTTTTTTCCTCCTTTTCTAATTCTTGATATTCCCTATAGATTGTACCCAAAACTCCATTAACAAATTTTCCAGAATTTTCTCCTCCAAAACCTTTTGCTAATTCTATCGCCTCATTAATGGCAACTTTGGGAGGGACTGCTTTTTTGTCGCCAAAAACCAATTCATAAACTCCAAGCCTTAAAACGTTTCTATCGACAATTGGCATTTGTTCTATTGGCCAATGAGGAGCTGTTTTTGAAATTAAATCGTCAATTTCTTTTAAATGTTTGATAACTCCTGTAATCAGCTCCCATACAAAAGAAGAATCTTCCAAATCAAACCCGAATTCCCTAATGTTCTTTTCGACGATCTTTTCCAAATCCCTTTTTTTACCATAAAAATCCCACTCATACAAACTTTGCATTGCGATCGATCTTTGGAGGTGTCTTGAAGCCATTTATTTTTTCTCTTTCTTTTCTTTTTCAATTTTTAAAATCTCTTTTCCTTTGTAATAACCACAGAAGGGGCAAACAACGTGCGGCAGTTTCATTTTCCCACAATTTTCACATTTTATCAAAGAAGGTTCTTTCAAGTAAAGATGCATTTTTCTCCTTCCAACTTTAGATTTTGAATGACGCTTTTTTGGTACTGCCATAAATTAAAATAACAAAATTTTAATTTCTTGAAAAGTTTTATTCTTTTTTAGTACGCTTAAAAGCTTGACAAAAATTTTAAATAGTTCAATTATGAAAATGGTAACTTCGTAATTAAGTAAGGAGAGGAGTGAGTTGAAAAAAAGAATTTTGCATGGCCTTTTAATCTTAATTTTTGTTTTTAGCGGATTTTTCATTACAGCAATGGCTACATACCCTGATGGTGTTTTAGCAGCTCTAAGTGACCCTTGGAGTGCAATCAATCAGCTCTTTACAAAAATAGCAGACTTTGAAAGGAGAATAGGTATCATTGAAAGATTTTTAGGAATGATTCCAAATGAAACAAAGGAGTATCCTTACTTAGCCACTTTGGCACCTAAACTGGCTGAAAAAATTGAGGCAAGGTATAGCTGGAGATACATTTATAGCAGAGAATGGAACGAAACTATCGAAGATTATGGACCAAAAAAGTTAACTAATATTCTCATTGAAATTCAAATAACAAATCTTTCTAATCAGACAATTAGGACAGTCTACCTTGACATCATTATAAGAAACGCTCAAGGAAATATCTTAATCGATGGAAGCAATATTATTATGGGAATGAGCATGGGTAATGACCAAGATACCATCATTAAAACTCTAAAAGATTATCCTGCTGCTATCTTGGATCTTCGGCCAAAAAGAAGCAGTAATCTTGAGATTGAAATATCAAATCTTTACATCAACAATGAAACAATAAGCTTTCATGAATTGTTAGAAAAAAAAGGCATCGATCCTTTCAAAGAAGACCCAGAATTAACAGTAGAAGTAATTATAACTTCGGTAAAGTTTGTCAAATAACCTCGCTCCTGCCTTTTGGCAGATTTTTTATTAGTAAAATCGAAAAATTATTGTCTTATTAATTCAATTTCTTTCAACGTCTCTTTGAAGTATAAAATTTTTTTCATTCACATTTTTTATCCTTTTGTGCGATAGCCCATAAAGATAGAGCAGTTGTATGTGGGTCATCAAACCAACTGCCGTTTTCTTCCTGACATTGTAAAATCTTTTCGACCCAGCTATTTTCTATAGAATAACCAGCATAACCAATAATAGCTGCTCTTTCAGCATAAATATCAAGAGAAAGAGGATTACAAATGTACAATTTTTCTTCTTTGTTTTGGGCCTGTATTAACTCATTGGCTACTTCATCAATTAAAGAAGTTATTTTTTCTTCATAACAATTCTTTTCTTTCATTATTGTCAAAGCTAAAAGAAGATGGGAGGAATTATAAGCATTATCTCTTTCAAAAGAATTTATTTCTTGAAGAATATTTCTATAAGAAAATTTATCACAATAAGCTGCTTTGGCTATTAAACGGGTATTCGGATTTTGAATATTTTCTAGTTCAGAAATATTTTGATACGAAAAAGTTGGATCATAAAGTCTATACAAAAATTTCTGATCCTTAAGATCCTCATCGATCTTTTTTTTCCATAAAACTTCTAATTCTTTATTCTGGCATATTTCATTTAATTTTTTAATGATGAAAGTGGAACCACCAACAAATTCTTTTCTAGTTGTTAACAAAAAACTTATCCCCTTTCGAAAAGAAGTCATTTCTCTTGCTAACTCGGGAGTTGTTTTTTTATTAACGCTACTCTTTTGTATAAAATTTATTTTCTCCAGAAACCAAAATCTGCTGAGAAAAAGAACTCCCAATATTCCAACTACTACAAAAGTTCCTTTCTTACTCAATTTCATTTATATTTATTATACTTCGATCTTAATGACTAAGTGCTATCACGAAAAGAGTTCTCTGACCTAACTTAACCCTTGCTCCTCCTCCATCATCATCAGCAAACTGTAACCGTATAGTATGAGTACCTGGGGTGACCCAATAAACACACATTGTGTCAAAATGATCGCCCCAAGAACTTCCACCACCAGCAGCAGTAGGAGACTCATGATTTCTTCTACTTCCAGAACATACATTTCCATCCACTGTAATTCTGTAGTAACCCCATGTATGAGGATCTGCTACAGAAAGCAGAGGAACGTCCTCATCAGAATAAGCAAGACTGCCAGACACCCAAATTATTAATCTGCTGTTTCGAGGAACAGTAATAGAAGTTGATAAATATGGATCGTTATAATAAGTACCTGCGTCTGAACTTTCTGGAACCTTCCATGAAGTTGTTTCAATATCATAAGCATATGGTGGTCTAATATAAGCAGTACCATCTACATTTAAATTTCCAGTCACAAATACATCTCCATCTTCTTCTACATAAAAATTCCAACCACTATAAGAACCTCCATCATTCCCAGGTGAATAAACAGCGAAGGCTTTATTATCTGTTGGAGCTCCTTTTGACATTATCCACCAATCATCATTCCCGGCAGTGAAAATTATTTGATCCATATTTTTTGTAAGAATAAGATTATTCCATACCGTTAAATCATGAGTGACTTTTAGATTCCCTCCATATCCTACAGTTAATTCTCCGTCATTATCACAATAAAGCCCTACTCTTCCTGAATTGTTTGAAGTGTAAAATAAGAAATCGCCCCCAGAGCCAATTCTCACTACTTCTCCGCCTCCTCCTTCTATATGCAATTTTGCCTGGGGATTTGTTGTCCCAATGCCTACATTTCCTCCATCTCTATTTAAAATAAGATTTCTCCAACCTAATGTTGAATGATAAGCTCCAATATCAACATAATCTCCACCTCCTCGATTAACACCAACAAAAAAGTAATAATCACCCTTTTTAACTGCCAGGGGCTCATCGCCACCTACTACTGTTAATCGCCAATTTGGTGAGATTGTCCCAATCCCCACATTCCAAGTAATATCTGTAGGATACAAACTTGATCCTAATTGACTCCAATAACCTCCGCCACCAGTTGCTCCAGCGGAAAGATTAATTTCTGTTCCATCTTCTTTTAGAAAGTAAAGGTCACCGTCTGTCTTTACATAAAGTTTTCCTTCATTCATTGTTGTTGCAGGAGTAGAAGCTATTTCTCCTAAACTCAAAATTCCATCTTTGATGATTACATCTCCAAAAAAATATCCAGCAGGAAATCCCTGATATTCAGAAGCTACAAAGTAATAATAAGGTTGAAAGAACCTGGCAATACTTGAGACGTCACGAATGTCTATTACTCCATCTAAATTAACATCAGCATTTTTTTTCTGAATAATATTTCCAAAATTATCCATTACATAATTTCCACCTGGTCCTTTAAGCCATTCTTCACACTCTGAACCAGAACATCCAAAAGAATTGACGACTATCCATATATCCTTTGAGTCTACGAATCCATCCTTATTTATATCTCTTCTATCTTCTTCATCTGCAAAAGGAATCTGACCCGAGGGAGTAAATTGACTAGTGATTTGTGCAATATCCCTCATATCGACAGTTCCATCTCCATTAAGATCAAAATCCTTTCCTTGAATATAGTTGGTAAGGTAATCAATAGTATAAATTCTGTCCCAACAACTTTCTCCTGGCGTACATCCGAAAGCACCACCTTCTTTTACAGCCCACTTTAAGAGAGCATAATCTAAAAAGTTAATTGCATAGTCTCTGTTTAAATCGGCATCTTTAGGAGATACGATATAAGGAGTACCAATCTTTCCATCTACAACAAGTTTAAATTTCGAATCAGGAGTTGTAGTTGCAATGCCTACGTTACCCCCATTAGTGGCTAGAAGGGTAGTGTCTGTCACTTGAAAAGTGCCTTCAACATAAGAATTTCCTGTGGCTTTAACTCCACCTGGTGCGGCACTACTTCCTACTGTAAGGCCATAATTTATATCGACTCCATTAGTAAAAACCCCTAACTTCCCAGTTTTATATTGATCAACGTCTCCCACATTTATTGGCGCAGGAACGTTCCCTTGGGGAGGATTTTGGATAGGTCCTGTCCAAGCAAGCACTAGATAACCCAAAACAAAACTTATTGATAAAACTCCTAAAGTTAATGGAATTAATTTTTGAACTTTTCTTTTCATAATCTATATTTTTATTTTTGACCTTTAAAAGTTATTAACTGGATCTCATTTGCCAGGATTTCAGCTTTTCCTTTAATATTTTCTTTTGAAGTAACCCGCACTTGATTTCCGACTTTTAGATCTTCAAACTGAAGAGAAATGATTTTTATTGCCCATTCAGGAGATGCATTTTTCAAAAGTTCTCTCGGAATTAAAGGGGGCATCTCAAGTCCGACAATTTTTGTTTTGTTATTTGTATTAATTTTAATTTCCTTTATTTCTATATTTTTTCCTTCGGGTAGAGGGAATCTACTCATTTTTCTCTGATACTCAACCCAAATTGAATTTCCTTCAATTTTTGTTATCTTCCCAGTAATTGAACGAATTTCTTTTGGTAAGGGAGGATAAAATGCCCCCAAGAGTGTCTTGTACCAATTAATTTCTTTTTCTTTTTCTGCTAATTTTGCAAGAAAAATTTTGTAAGTAGAGATCTTTCCTGTGAAGTACCCAATTCCAAAACCAATTAGAAAACAAATTATAACTAAAATTGCACCTTCAATAACTAATTTTTTCTCCATTTAATTTCTTGTTTTCCGACCTTTTTTATAATTATAGCAAAATTTAACGGGTAAAAAACTCCTTCGATGAATTTTACAGGGTCCATATTTTTTGAGAACTTTTAAATGTTCTTTCGTTGGGTAGCCTTTATGAATCTCAAATTTATATTTTGGAAATTTTTTTGCATACTTTTCCATTATTTTATCTCTTTTTACTTTTGCTAAAATTGAAGCTAGAGCACAAGAGCATATTCTTTCATCTGCTTTGACGATTAGCTTGTAATTTTTACTCTTTAGGTATTTAGAATTTAAATGATTTCCATCAATAATGATAAAATCTGCCTTCTTTTTTATTTTTCTTTCTAAATTCTTTAAAGCTCTTTCCATTGCTAACTCTGCTGCATTTTTGATATTGATCTTGTCTATTGTTTTTTCTGAAACAATTCCTATCCCCCACTCTATTAATTTCGATTTTCTTAAAATCTTATAAATTTCCTCTCTTTTTTTTGCGCTTAATTTTTTTGAATCTTTTAAATTTTTAATTTTAATTTCTTTCTTTAATTTTTGAATTCTTGTTTTTGGTTTTATCATTACTGCTGCAGCTATTACCGGACCTGCCAAAGGTCCTCTTCCTGCTTCATCTAAACCTACAACGAATTTAAATCCTTTTTTCCATAATTTTTTTTCTTTTCTTAAGGTTAGCATTCTTTCATTTTATTATTTTAAAATTTGACAAACAAGGAAAATTCTTAGAAAATAAAATAGAATCTTTCAAATTAAATAAAGGGATAAAAATGGAGGAAAGAATAATTGAAAGATGGATTGAGAAATTTGGGGGTGATGAAGAAAAATTAAAGAATGAATTATTAGGAGCAATTAAAAGAGGGAGAAAACTTGGAATTTTAGCGGCTAAAGAAGCAATTAAAAGATTTCCAACAAAAGAAATTCTTTATGAAATCTTAAAACTAAGATCAAAGGGAGTAACTAGAGAAATAGCAAAAGAAAAAGAAAAAATTAAAGTCGAAGCTGCAAAAATAGCCAAAGAAAGAGGTTTTATTGATGAAAGATTTTTATTCGCAATTCTTGAAGAGGTGGAAGACAAAAAGCTTCAAAGAAAAATTTCAAGAGAATATTTAAGAGAAAATCAAAGAATTTCAAAAGAACTTTTAAAGGAAATTGTAAAGGAGACTAAACTGAAAGAAGCTACTAAAAGATTACTAAAGATAGCAAATACTCAAGATGATCTTTTAATAATAATTGAGAATGCAACGAGAAAAATCCAACTTCAAGCGGTCGAAAAACTTTTCAAAATTGGGATTTCAAAAGAGGACTTTGTTTGGTTGGTAGCATTCTCTGAACCTAAATTAGCTGAAATAATATGGCAAAGAGGAAAAGAAATAGAAATCTTTAAAACTTTAGACGTTGATGATCTTTATGAAATCGGAAATTATACTGAAAGTCCTTCTATTAAAAGAGAAATATTAATCCTAATGTGGCTAAGAAGAGAAGAGATTACTGAAGAAAAACACTTGGAGTTTCTAAAAGAGAATGCAAATTTAGTTACTATTGAAAAACCAGAAATTGCAAGAGAATGGGCAGAAAAGAGAATGCTTTTAATAGAAAAGTTGATTTTAGAAACAGTGCTAAAGATTCAAGAAACTACAAAAAATCTAGAGATTAAATTAGAGGCTACCGAAATTGCGCTCGAGAAAATAAAATCAGAAATGGCAGCGCTACTTTCAAGAGCTATTTCAGAAGACCTTACAATCTGGGAAAAGAAGAGATTAAAATTCTTAAAAGAAAAAATGGAAGATCTAGAAAGAGAATACGCCATTTTTAAAAGATTAATTTACTCGAGCCCCTAAAAAATGCTGGACCTTTCTCCAGCTTTTTTTATTTGACTTCAAAATTTCAAATTTTTAAAATGAAATAACTTTTATGGCCTTGAAATTTTATCATTTACATTGTCACTCAGAATATTCTCTTTTGGACGGACTTCCAAAAATTGATGACATTTTAGATTGGTGCCAAAAATTAGGAATGGACGCTGTGGCCATAACAGATCATGGTGCTCTTTATGGGGCTATCGAATTTTACAAAAAAGCAAAACAAAAAGGAATCAAACCTATCATAGGAGCTGAATTGTATTTGGCTTTCGAATCAATGCATCAAAAAAGACCAGGAATAGATGATAAAAGATATCATATTGTTCTCTTAGTCAAAGATGAAAAAGGATATGAAAATTTAGTTAAGTTAATTACTAAATCTCATTTGGAAGGTTTTTATTACAAGCCAAGGATTGATGAAGAACTTTTAGCAAAGCATTCTCAAGGCTTAATTTGTTTGTCAGCTTGCTTGCAGGGAAAGATCCCTCAATTAATTTTGGCAAAAAAATTCAAAGAAGCCGAAAAAACAGCTTTAAAATATCAAGAGATTTTTGGGAAAGAAAATTTTTATTTGGAACTCCAACATCATCCAAACATAAGAGAACAAAAATTCGTCAACGAACGCATAATTGAAATTTCAAAAAAATTAAAAATTCCTTTAGTAGCTACTAACGATTGCCATTATCTAAGACCCGAAGACGCAGAGGCTCAAGATATCCTCATGTTAATTAACACTGGGGCAGATCCTAACGATCCTGAAAGATTGACAATGAAAGCTGATGATTTTTCAATGCGACCCCCTGAAAGAATGATCAAAGATTTTAAAGATGTTCCAGAAGCAATAGAAAATACAGAAAAAATAGTAAGGTCTTGTAATTTTGAGTTCAAACTTGGTGAGTTGAAAATGCCAAAGTTTGAATGTCCTGAGGGAAAAAGTCCTGAGGAGTACTTGAAAGAACTTTGCTATTTAGGAATTGAGAAACGTTATGGAAAAAAACCTCAAAAAGAAGTTTTAGAAAGAATAGAATACGAGCTCGAGATTATTAAAAATGCAGGTTTTTCTTCTTATTTTCTAATCGTTCAAGATATTATAAATTGGGCAAGATCTCGAAGAATCGTTGTTGGGCCTGGAAGAGGAAGTGTGGGAGGATCTTTAGTAGCTTATGTTTTGGGAATCACTAATGTTGATCCTTTAAAATATAATCTTTTATTTGAAAGATTTTTGAATCCTGAAAGAGTTTCTCCTCCTGACATTGATATTGATTTTACAGATAGAAGAAGGAACGAAGTAATAGAATATGTAGCCCAAAAATATGGAAGAGATAGAGTGGCTCAAATTATTACTTTTGGAAGAATGGCTGCCAGAGCCGTTGTCAGAGATGTTGGAAGAGCCTTGGGTTATTCTTATTCTTTTTGCGACAAAATTGCAAAATTAATCCCTCAGGGTTTAACCTTAGATGAAGCTTTAGCTCGGGTTATTGAATTGCGAAATCTCTACCAAACAGACGAAAAAATCCAAAAATTGATAGACTTTGCAAGAAAATTAGAAGGAGGAGCAAGGCACGTTTCAACTCATGCTTGCGGAGTCGTAATCTCGACTAAGCCCTTAGATACAATCTGTCCTTTACAACATCCTTCGCAAGATGATGAGGCAATTGTCACCCAATATGAAATGCGATCTTTAGAAGATTTGGGGCTTTTAAAAATGGATTTTCTAGGATTAGAAAACTTAACTTTAATTGAAGAAACTTTAAAGAAAATTTGGGCAATTCACAAAAAGGAAATTGATATTCAAAATCTTCCTTTGAACGATAAGAAAACTTTCAAACTTTTCCAGAATGGACAAACCATCGGGGTTTTCCAGTTTGAATCTGAAGGAATGCGAAAATGGTTAAGAAAGTTAAAACCTAACTGTTTTGAAGATCTAGTAGCAATGATAGCTTTATACAGACCAGGCCCAATGCAATTTATTGAGAGTTTCATCAAAAGAAAATACGGGAAAGAAAAAATTAAGTATTTGCATCCAAAACTTGAATCTATCTTAAAAGAAACTTACGGAATTCCTATCTATCAAGAGCAAATAATGAAAATTGCTCAAGAATTGGCAGGATTTACGCTGGGGGAGGCGGATCTTTTAAGGAAGGCAATTGGAAAGAAAATAAAATCTCTTTTGGATAAATTAAAGGATAAATTAATTGAAGGAATGGAAAAGAATGGAATTTCTAAAAATGTTGCTGAAAAAATTTGGCATTGGATCTTACCTTTTGGTTCTTACGGATTTAATAAAAGCCATTCAGTAGCTTATGCTATCATCGCCTACCAAACGGCTTATTTGAAGGCTCACTTTCCAGTCGAATTTATGGCTTCTTTGCTTTCTACAAAAAAGGCCGACGTTGAAAGAATAGGCTTTCTGATTGAAGAATGCAAGAGAATGGGAATTGAAGTTTTACCTCCTGATATCAATGAAAGTTTTAGAGAATTCTCCGTTGTCCCTAGAAAAAATCAAATTAGGTTTGGGTTATTATCTATAAAAAACGTCGGGCACAATACCGTTGAGGCAATTATCAAAGAAAGGAAAGAAAATGGAAAATTTAATTCATTAACGGATTTTCTCTCAAGAATTGATCCTAAAGATTTAAACAAAAAAACTTTAGAAAGCATGATAAAAGCTGGGGTTTTTGACAAATTTGGAGAAAGAAAACAACTTCTATTTAATTTAGAAAGACTTTTAGAATGGAACAAAGAAAATTACAGAATGAAATTGCAAAAGCAAATGGGACTTTTCAAAATTTTCGGCCAAAAAGGTCAAATAAAATTAGAAAAAACAACGCCAGCAACAAAAAAAGAAAAATTAATTTGGGAAAAAGAACTCTTGGGCCTTTATGTCTCCTCCCATCCTGCACTTGATTTTCAATCAATATTTGAAAAAAGAACAATTCCTCTTTCAAAAATTACAAACAAAATGGCAGGGAGAATAGTTAAAGTGGGAGGGGTAATTTCTGCCATAAAAAAAATTATTACTAGAAATGGTTCTCCAATGTTTTTTACAAAAATTGAAGATGGAAAATCACAAATTGAGGTTGTCGTTTTCCCCTCAGTATTAATGAAAAATCCAAATGCTTTCAAAGAACATAAAGCAATCCTAATTTCTGGAAGAGTAGATAATAAAGACGGAATACCAAAAATAATCGCAGATGATGTTGAAGAAATTTTAGAAGAATAACTTGACGCGAAATCTAAATTGCTTAAATTTAAATTATGAGATCAATCCTAATTAAAAAATCAAGAACAACCATTACAACCTCTTTTTGCTAGCTGAGGGAAAATTTTAAAATTCTCTCAGCTGGCCTTCAAAAAAGAGGTTTTTTTATTTAAAATTCAAAAAAGGCCAAAAAGAAAAATTAAAATTATGAAAATTGAAACTTTGCGTCATTCTCTAGCCCACATTCTAGCTTTAGCTATTAAAAAACTTTATCCTCAAGTTAAGTTTGGAATGGGTCCCGCAATCGAAAATGGTTTTTATTATGATTTTCTCTTTCCAGAAAGAATTTCTAATGAGGATTTACCAAAAATTGAACAAAAAATGAAAGAGTTAATCAAAAAAGGAATAAAATTTGAAAAGAAAATTATCTCAAAGAAAAAAGCTAAAGAAATTTTCAAAAATCAACCTTTTAAACTCGAATTAATTGAAGAGATAAAAGATGATAAAGTAACGATTTACAAAAGTGGGGATTTTATAGACCTTTGCCAGGGCCCTCATTTGAAATCAACAAAGAAAATTGATCCTCAGTGTTTTAAATTAACTAAAATTGCAGGAGCTTATTGGAAAGGATCTGAGAAAAATCCGATGCTAACTAGAATCTATGGAATAGCTTTTAAAACAAAAAAGGAATTGAAAAATTATCTCGAAAAGGAAAGAGAAGCTGAAAGAAGAGATCATAGAATCTTGGGGCAAAAATTAGAAATTTTTTTGATCGATGAAGAAGTGGGGGCGGGACTTCCTTTATGGATGCCAAAGGGGACAATCTTGAGAAAAATTATTGAGAATTATCTCTATGATGAATTGAAAAAAGAAGGTTATCAATGGGTGGTCACTCCTCATATTGGAAATTTGAATTTATGGAAGAGATCTGGCCATTGGGAATTATACAGAGAAAATATTTATTCTCCTATCAGAATTGATGAAGAAGAATATCTTTTAAAGCCCATGAATTGTCCTTTTCATGTTAAAATCTTCAAATCAAAAATTAGATCTTATAAGGACTTGCCCTTAAAATTTGCAGAGTTAGGAACTGTTTATCGTTATGAAAGGTCAGGAACCTTGCATGGTTTAACTAGGGTAAGGGGATTTACTCAAGACGATGCTCATATTTGGTGCACTCCTGAGCAATTGGCTAAAGAAGTTGAAAAACTCTTAAGACATGGATTAAAAATTCTAAGAACTTTTGGCTTTAAAAATTTTAATGTTTATCTCTCGACAAAACCTAAAAAATTTGCTGGAACTGAAAAAATGTGGAAAAAAGCCCAAGCTGTTTTGAGATATGTTTTAAAGAAAATGAAGATAAAATATCAAATAGATCCTGGAGGCGGGGTTTTCTATGGGCCGAAAATCGACATTAAAATAAAAGATTCTCTGGGAAGACCTTGGCAATGTACTACGATACAAGTTGATTTCAATCTACCTGAAAGATTCGATCTTTACTATATCGACAGAAAAGGTAAAAAGAAAAGGCCAATAATGATTCACAGGGCTTTATTAGGATCCATTGAGAGATTTGTTGGAGTTTTATTAGAACATTATGGAGGAGCCTTGCCTTTATGGTTATCGCCTGAACAAATTTGGATAATACCAGTAGCTTCAAGGAATAAAAAATATGCAAAAAAAATAGAAAAAGAATTAAAAAATTTAGGATATAGATGCAAGTTAAGAAATGAAAAAGAGACCGTTTCAAAAAAAATTAGAGAAGGTGAAATTCAAAGGATTCCTTATATTTTAGTTGTTGGAGATAAAGAAGAAAAATCAAAATCAGTTAGAGTAAGGAAAAGAGGAAAGGGAGATATCGGTGAAATGAAATTGTCAGATTTTTTAGAAAAAATTAAAATTGAAATTGAAAAGAAAAAATAATTTTTAAAGGTCGAAAAAACGAAATTTAATAAATGAAAGAAAAAATAATAATTGTAGGAGTCGTTTTTTCTCTTTTCTTTGGAATTTCAGTTTTAGCTGTAGAGCCTCCCAGCGAAGTAGTTCAGGATGAAGAAGTTCTTGCCAAAGATCTTGGAATTTCAGAACCAAAATGGTTGCCAGGCCACCCTCTTTATTTCCTAAAAGATTGGGGAAGGAAAATTCAGTTGTTTTTTACTTTTAATAAAACTAAAAAGGCTGAATTGAGATTGAAAATCGCTAACGAAAAATTAATCGAAGCTAAAAAATTAGCTGAATTAAAAAAAGACCCAAAATTGGTAGAAAGGGCTTTGAAAGATTTTGAAAAAGAAATTGGAGAGATTTCCAAAGAAAGTGGAGAAAATTTGAAGAAATTTTCTGAAAAATTAATCCATCAACAAATTTTGCATCAAAGAATTTTACAAAGATTAGAAAGGCAAGTACCTCCTGAAGTTTTTGAAAAAATAAAAGAGCATAGAGAAAAACACTTGGAAAGGTTTGCTGAGATTATGCAAAAAGTTGAAGAGAAAACAAAAATTGCTAATAAATTGAAGGAAGAGTTAGAAAAAATTAAAGGAAGCAAATTTAAAGATTTCAAGAATTTAGAATTTATAGAGGAAATAAAAGAGAAATTGCCTCAAGATGTAAAACAAAAAATTGAGGAAAAAAGAGAAGAAATCTTAGAAAAATTAAGAGAAAAATTGGAAAAAATGTCAGATGAAGAAAAGGAAGAGTTTGAAAAATATCTTGAGGAAATTTCTGGAGATAAATTAAAACACTTGAAAATTATCAGCAAAATTGAAGCAGAAGAAATATCAGAGAAATTAAGCGATATTTTAGAAAAAGCCAAAGAGAGAAAAATTGAAGAAATAGGAAAAGAAAAAATATCAAAAGAAAAAGCTCAAGATCAAATTAAAAAAGCAGAAGAGGAAATAAAAAATGCAGAAGAAAAAATAAATTTGATTTCAGAAGATGAATACGGAGGAAGAGCTGCGAGAAGGTTATTGGAATTAGCAAAAAAGCATTTAAAAGAGGCTAAAAAGGCATTCGAAGAAGGAAAATACGGAGAAGCATTTGGTCTAGCTGTAGCTTCTTATCATGAAGCTCTAAATTCACAAAGAATTATTGAAAAAATTGAAGAAATCAAAAAATCGCCAGAAAAGATGAAAGAAAAGTTAGAAAAACTTTATCCTCAACTTCCAATTCCAATACCAGATATTATCATTAAATGTAAAATTCCTTTAATGCCAAAGAAATGTCCAGAAGGAACAGTTTTAAGGATTGAGAAAGATGAAAATGGTTGCTCAATATTTAAATGTGAAAAAATTCAAAAACCGAAAAAACCAATTGTCTGCCCAATGTACTGGGATCCAGTTTGCGGAAAAGACGGAAAAACCTATTCTAACGAATGCTTTGCAAAAGCAGCTGGAGTAGAGATCGCATACAAAGGAGTGTGTAAAGAAAAAGGTCAGTCCCCAATTGAAACTAAAAAGCCAAAAGAAATACTTAAAGAATGGTATAAAGCTCAATTTGCGGGTGATTGGGAAAAAGCATTTGCGTTAATGGTAGATGAAAACGGAGAACTTTTTTCTAAAGAATGCCAAGAAGCTTTCAAAAGAAGTTTTGGTAGTTGGGTTGGAGCTAATTATTCTCTGAAACTTGGTGACCCTAAAGATTGCAATTGGCTAATTATTGAAAAATTTTTGGAAAGTTTTAAAATCAAAGTTTCCGATAAGATTAAAAATTTTGAATGTGTCACCATACCTTATACACTTTCTTATACAACAAAAGAAGGAGTATCAGCGAGTCCAAGTGCAGAACATTGGCTATTAAAAATTAATAACGAATGGAAGGTTTTGACAGCCTGTAAGCCTCTTTTAAGTTTTCCATCTCCTCCTTAAAAGAAAAAATAAATTTAAGGCTTTTACTCTCAAAAATTGAGAGAAAATTTTAGTATAAAATTTATGAAATATTTTCTCATTACTTTTGGTTGTCAAATGAATAAATCTGATTCTGAAAGAATCGCGAATTTATTGGAGGAAATGAACTACCAAAAAGCCTCAAAAGAAAATGAGGCTGATTTAATAATTGTCAATATGTGTTCTGTAAGACAATCAGCTGTCGATAGAGTTTATGGATTGGCAAAAAAATTCAAAAAACTCAAAACTGAAAACTCGAAACTAAAAACTCTTTTGACAGGATGTATTTCAAAAAGAGATTTCAAAAAATTCAAAAAATTTTTTGATATTATTTTACCAATTAAAACCTTACCAAAATGGCCAAAATTATTAAAAAAAGAAAAAATCTATTTTTATCCAGACCAAAGAGATGAAAAATTTAATAAAGAATTTGATGCTTTTTATTTGAGTTTAAAACCCAAATTCTCAAAAAATTTTTCGGTTTTCATTCCAATTTCCACAGGTTGCGATAACTTTTGCACTTTTTGCATTGTTCCTTTTGTCAGAGGCCCTTTAATTTGTAGAGATCATAAAGAAATTTTAAAAGAGACAAAAGAAGCTATTGAAAATGGGGCAAAAGAAATTTGGCTTTTGGGACAAAATGTAAACGATTACTACTCCCCCACTCAAGATTCAATTGACTTTGCAAAACTTTTGAAAATGGTAAATGAAATTGAAGGAAATTTTTGGATTAGATTTACTTCTCCTCATCCCAAAAATTTTTCCGATGAATTAATCGAAACTTTAGCAAAGTGTCAAAAAATTACTCCTTATTTGAATTTACCTTTACAATCTGGTGACGATGAAATTTTAAAAAGAATGAACAGAAACTATACAACAAAAGAATATGAAAATATCATTCGAAAAATTCGCAAAGCCTTTAAAAAATACAGAAGAGGCTTAGAAAGAGAAGTTGCAATTTCTACTGATATCATTGTTGGATTTCCAGGTGAGACTGAAAAAAATTTTAAAAATACATTAAAGTTTTTCAAGAAAATGAAATTTGACATGGCCTATATCGCAAAATATTCTCCAAGACCCGGAACTGCAGCTGAGAAAATGGCAAATGATGTTCCAAATGAAGAAAAGGAGAAAAGATGGAAAATATTAAACCAGATCTTACACAAAATTGCTTTGGAAAGAAATAAAAAATTTAAAAGAAAAACAATTGAGGTTTTAGTCGAAGAGAAAAAAGACAGATTTTTAATTGGAAAGTCAAGGCATTATAAAACTGTTAAATTTGAAGGAGAAAGAAATTTAATCGGTGAGTTTAAAAAAACAAAAATTGTAAAAGTAGATTCTTTTGGATTAAACGGAAAATTACTCTGAAATTAAAATGCCCAAAAAGAGTTTAACTTTATGGGCATTTTAGAAAGTAGAAAAAGGGGGGATAAGGAAGTGGGTTTTTCTTATCCTTAGCTTTTACCGGGGAGGCCTTTGCCAAGGAGAAGATCTAAGAATCGTTTCCAGCTTACCAGCAAAATACTGAAAGATATTAGACCTATCAAATGTTCAATGCCAAAGACAAATTTAATGATAACAAGATTTATTGGAATGCCAAAGATCGGCGGAATTATTTTACCAATTGTTTCGCTCCAATATATTGAAACTCCTAGTCCTAAGAAGGAAATAAAAATCATTGCTAAGGCACGCTTATAGGGACCAAGACCTATCATATCCATTCCAGTGCTTGCAATTTTCTTCATGTCTTCGCCTATCTCTTTAATTTCTACAGCCATTTTTCGAAGTCTTCGTTTTCTTCTCGCTTTTGAGAAAACTGCTAAACCTCCAGCTCCAATGAGTAAACCGAGTATTCCTGTTAAGATTGGATCTAAATTTGTCTCATAGATTGGCCTTGGCGCGCCCCTATCAGGTTCTTCATTATCTAAGTCATTATCTAAGTCGTTATCTAAGTCATCGCCAGGAACATCTATAGGCTTTCCTTTGTCGTCGGGATGTTGGACATATTCTGGAATCTTAATTTCCGGTTCTAAAAGTTTAAATTCTAATTCACTTGAAACATCAGTAATTTGATTGTCCCAGAGTCTCATCACTTTGAATATTACTACGCCAGTTGTTCCATCTTTAGCTAGATTAGTAACTAAGAAAGTCAATTTTATAGTCTCGTTTGGTTCCAGAGTGATAGTGGAAACTTTCGGATAAATAGTTGCTCCACTACTAGAAACTTCAGCATAGATTTTGGCGCTTGAAGCTACTTTCGCGTATTGTTTCAAATACACATAACACTCAGCTGTATCCTCAATGCCAACTTTTAATGTATCTGTTCCCTTCCATTGTACTTTTTCTATTCTAACATCAGCTATTGGTTCTCTGTACACCCATGTATCTACGAGCTCTGTTGGTATAAAGCAAGTAGCCAATGGTGCTCCTGAATACTGACCGAAAGGAATTGGAGCAATAATACTGTTGTTCTCAATTCGCCAATCATTATCTAAGAATTCATTTGCGATGTTGCCTCTGCTTGTTTTTCTGTCAAGATATTCAATGAGGCAATCGTATTTTCGAATCTCTGGACTCTCTTGCCAAGGATAAATGACAGGTGTTACTGGATCTCTGATAAAATCCCAAATGGAATCTGCTGCTTTCCAGCCTTTTTCAGGGTCGGCAATATGTAAATCTAATCCGTCATCTCCCTTGTAAGGAGCGGGAAGATATTCTATCTCTTCGCCTTCTCGCCACCGAATATCGCCTGTCCAATATACTGAATATGCCTCAGATCCTACTATTTTTCTTACCAATCTATCTGGATTGAATTTCTGAGTTTGTCCGCCATAATCGTATTCTATAAATCTTAATGCTTCAGTGGTATAAATATGGTTAGCATCGAATAAAACAATGTCTGGAGTGTCAGGAGCTGTATCTGTACCCTCTAGCCTTCCTAAGTTTTTTATTTTGATAGTTCCTTTCTCAGTAGGAATCAATAGGGTATTGTCGCCTTCTTCAGTATCCATTGTTTTCTTTGCTATTAAATATCCATTTTTGTAAACACTTACTTCCCAGATTGTATATTTTTTCCAGCTACTTTCTCCCCATTGATAAAAAGTTGCTATCAAAGATTCGCTATGGATGCTGGTATCATACCATCCAATTCCTATGAATTTATTTAGTCCACCTCGATAATATCTCGGCACTACTAGCTTCTCTACCTTCTTTAAAGCTCTTTTGTAGTAAGCAGCAATCGGTTTGAACTTTATTTCTATCTCAGATTTTGTTTGAAGGTAAGCATGTGGTTCACCTTCTTTGGGAACAGTGGTATTCTTGGGCAGTTTCACTCCAATCATAGATTCTACTTGATCGACAACCACTGAAAATATCCAGTATCCTTTTTGCCATTTTCCTTTGCTGTCTTCAAAGCCTCCTTCTATTTTGATATTTGAAATGGAGATGGGGGTGGCTTGAACATTTATTTTCAGAGCTACAACAGAGATTAGATAGCAAAGCATTGCAATGAATACTATTCTTTTTATTTTTCCTCTCATTCTTTCCACCTCTTTTCATACTTTCCTGTCGCCTCCCCCTGTATTTCTCCCCTTCCAGTTCTTCTCATCCAAAAAATTTGTCAAAGAACTGGGAGTTAAATATATAAAAAGTAAAAAATTTTGTCAATAGTGAGAATTTTGACCTTTTTTTCGAAAAATTTAAAATTAAGTTAATGAAAAATAAGAAAACAAAAAATAAGTTAATTGTTATTTTGGGACCAACTGCTGTTGGGAAGTCAAAATTAGCAATTAAATTAGCAAAGAAATTTGGTGGAGAAGTAATCTCTGCTGATTCAAGAGCTGTTTACAAAGGAATGGATATTGGAACAGCTAAAGTAACTAAAAAAGAAATGAAAGGAATTTTGCATTATCTTTTGGATGTAGCTTCTCCCAAAAAACATTTTACTGTAGCTCAATATAAAAGGTTGGCTCAAAAGGCAATTGAGAAAATTTTCAAAAAGGGAAAGATTCCTATTTTGTGTGGAGGGACTTTCTTTTACATTCAGGCTGTTGTTGATGGAATTAAAATTCCAAAAGTTCCTCCAGATTGGAAATTAAGAAAAAAATTAGAGAAAAAATCTGCTAAAGAACTCTATCAAATTTTAAAAAAATTAGATTCAAAAAGAGCAAAGACGATAGATAAAGAAAACAAAAGAAGATTAATCAGAGCAATTGAAATTGCAAAAAAATTAGGGAAAGTCCCTCCTTTAAAAAAAGAGCTTCTCCCTTATTCTGTTTTAATGATTGGGATTAAAAAACCTTGGAAAGAATTAAAAAAGAAAATTAAAAAAAGATTTTTTAATTGGTTAAAAAGAGGATTGATAAAAGAAGTGAAAAATTTAAGAAAAAAAGGTGTTTCTTTTGAAAGAATCGAAGATTTTGGAATGCATTATAGAGCAATTTCTCAATATCTACAAGGTAAAATTTCAAAAGAAGAAATGATTAAAAAATCGATAAAAGAAATTGAAAAATATGCTAAAAAACAAATGAGATGGTTTAAAAAAGACAAAAGAATAAAATGGGTAAAAAACTACGGAGAAGCTGAAAAATTAGTAAAAAATTTCATAAAAAAAGAAGGGTAAAAAAACCCTTTTTCAGAGAGCAGAATCATTGTATTTTCATTGGGGAGAAGGGAGAGGAAATAGAGAAAGAGAAAATACTTCTCTACTCTCTTTTGGAAGGCTCTATTTTATTTTATCTTTCTCTTAAAATTTTTGTCAATATTTTTTTTGCAATTCTAGGATCTGCTTTTCCTTTTGTTTCCCTCATCATTTGGCCAATTAAAAACTGCAAAGCATTTTCTTTTCCTTTTTTAAAATCCTCAACTGCTTTTTTATTTTTCAAAATAACTTTTTTAGCAATTTTCTCGATTTCTTCTTCTTTTGAAATTAAAGTTAAACCTTTTTCTTCAATGATATGTGAAGGATCGGCTCCTGTTTGAAACATTTCCAAAAGAACTTCTTTGGCAATTCTTGATGAAATTTTTCCTTCTTCAATTAAAGTGACAAATTCTGCAAAATTTTCTGGAGTAATTAAAAAACTCTCATCTGAAATTGAAGTTTCTTTTAAAATCCCTAAAAGATCAGAAAGAATGTAGTTTTTTGCCAAATTTATTAATCTCAAAAGTTTTTTTCTTTCTAACCTTGGATCGAATTCGCTTATTACTTTTTCAAAAAACTCTGACAATTCTCTATTTTTAACAAAAATTTCAATACTTTTTTGATCTAATTCGTATTCTCTCTTGAATCTTTCTCTTTTTTGAAAAGGTAATTCTGGAATTTCTTTTTTAATTTCATCTAAGAATTCTTTTTTAATATGCAAAGGTGGTAAATCTGGCTCTGGAAAATATCTATAATCTTTTTCAACTTCTTTTATTCTCTGTGAAAAAGTTTTCTTTTTGAAATCATCCCAACCCCTTGTTTCTTGAATTATTCTCTTTCCAGATTCTAAAATTCTTTTTTGTCTTTCAATTTCAAAATTCAAAGCTTCTTGCAAAGCCTTAAATGAATTTAAATTTTTAATTTCAACTTTTGTCCCCAACTCTCCCTCTTTTTTTGCCAAAGATACGTTAGCTTCAATTCTCATTTGGCCTTTTTCCATATCAGCATCTGAAACTCCCAAATATCTTAAAATCAACTGCAATTCTTCAGCAAATTTTTTAGCTTCCTTCTCAGATCTCAAATCAGGTTCTGTAACTAATTCCATTAAAGGAATGCCAGCTCTATTAAAATCAACTAAAGAATAATTTTTAAAATGTAAAAGTCTTCCAGTATCCTCTTCCAAATGAACTCTTCTAATTCTAATTTTTTTTCCTTCAATTTCTAAAAAACCATTCTTACAAAGAGGAGTTTTGTATTGTGAAATTTGATATCCTTTTGGCAAATCAGGATAAAAATAATTTTTTCTCTCAAATTTTGAATACTCTGAAATTTGACAATTTAAAGCCAATCCAGTTTTAATTACTTTTTTTACGGCTTCCTTGTTTATTACTGGTAAAACTCCAGGGTATCCAAGACAGATCGGACAAACGTTGACATTAGGGTGCTTTTCAAAAGGATCGTTCTTACAAGAACAGAACATCTTTGTTTTAGTTTTTAATTGAACGTGAATTTCCAATCCAATTGTTGGTATGAATTTCACAGTAATTTTTTCCAATTTTTTAGATATTCTTTAAATTTTTTATCAAAAACTTCTTTTGGTGTGATTTTCTTTATTCCCAAAATCTGCAATTTATCTTTCAATTCCTCCAAAACCTTCTTTCTGTTCTTTTTGTCAGTAATTCTTTCTAATTCAATGATTTTTCCATATCCTTTAGTGTCATCCAAAAAAACTTTAGTTTTCCCCCAATTAAAAACTTTCCTCTTTCTCTTCCATTTGGCTATTATCGGAAACCCTAAATTTTTAAAAACTTCTTTTAATTTTTCAAAGTCTTTTCTTTTAAATTCAATTTCAATTTCTCTTCTCGAATCTTGATGAATTTTGCCAAATTTAAAAATCAAATAGCAAGCTTTTTGATCCTTCCTAATCCTTAATCTTTCGCTACCCAAATAAATAGTTTCTTCTCTTATTTCCTTTTCAAACTTTGCAATTCTTTTTAGTTTTTGACTTAGTTTTTTATATTCTGGAAAAGATATTAAAGTTCTAACTTCAACTTCGACCCTATTTTTCATGATAGTCTCTTCTCAACAATTTTCTTAATATCTTTAAAAATTTTATCTACTGATCTTTCTCCATTTATTATATAAACGTTCTTGAACTTCTTTGAAATTCTTTCATAATTTTTCCAAACTTTCTTTAAAACTTCTTCTTTCTCAAAAAGAGTCACTCCAAAACGTTCTTTTCTGATTCTTTCAATACAAATTTTAGGAGAAACTTTCAAAAAGAATGTAATATCTGGCATCAAAAATCTTTTCTGTAAATTCAAAAGCCAATTGAAATCTTTTATTTCTAAAAGTCCATAAGCTAGCGTTGAAAAAAAATAACGATCGGATATCACAATCACTCCTTTTTCGAGCAAAGGAATAACTTCCTTTTCTAAATGATGGGCTCTATCTGCTGAAAACAAAAGTTGCAAACATTCTGGAGAAGATTTCCACTCATGAGTTAATTGACTTTTGATTAACCCTCCAATTAAACTTGAAGTTGGTTCTTTAGTCAAATAGGCTCCTGTGTGGCCAAATTTCAATTTTTGCTCTTTTTTGTTTAAAAATTCAACCAATTTTTGAGCCTGAGTTGACATTCCCGATCCATCCAATCCATCAAAAACAATAAATTTACCAGGATAAGGATTTTTAAGCATAGCAATATTTTATTTTTTGAAACCTTTTTCTAAATTTAATTACCTTTTCTTTAACTTTTTGAAGTTTTTCTTTACTTAAAATCACTCTTTCCATAAAATCTGCGATAATTTTCATTTCTTTTTCCTTCATTCCAATTCTTGTTACCTCTTGAACCCCAATTCTAATTCCTGAAGGATTCTGAGTAGCATCGATATCTTTATCTTGAGGTAAAGCCATCTTATTTAGAATGATATTTGCTTTCTCTAATTTCTCAGCGACGATTTTGCCTCCTCCAAAATTCTTTACATTAACAATTACTTGATGAGATTCTGTAAAATCTCTCTCTTTAGCTAAAACCTCAAATCCCTTTTCAAATAAGAATCTTGCTAAAAATTTTGCATTCTTTATTATTTGTCTTGCAAAAGCTCTCCCAAATTTGTTCATTTCCAAAGCAGTAATTGCCAAAGAAGGAAGTCTAAAAATGTGATGGTTTGAAATAATACCTGGAAAAATTGCATTTTGAATTTTTCTCCAAACTTTTTTATCTAATCTCGAGCTTCCCAAAATTATTCCCCCCTGAGGACCTGGAAATGTTTTGTGGGTTGAGGCAGTAATAATGTCTGCACCTTCTTTAAAGGGGTTTTGAAAAAAACCTGCATAAATTAATCCAAAAACGTGGGCAGCATCATAAACAATAATTGCTTTTGTGTGCTTTCTAATTTCTTTTATTGGTTCTGGAAACAAAAACATTGATCTGCCAAACATTATCAATTTAGGCTTTACCCTTTTTATCAATCTTATTGTTTCTTTAACGTTCAGTTGCATTTTTTCTGTATCGAAGGGCATTGGGATTGACTTTAGTCCACAAACGCCTGCAATTCCATACTCTGTTGAAGAAACATGAGCTCCAAAAGTTAAACCCGGAGCTAAAAATACATCTCCGGGTTTTAAAATAGCTCTGTAAATTGCTAAATTAGCTATAGCTCCTGAAATTGGTCTAGTATCTACAAATTTTGTTTTAAATTTTCTTGCAAAAATTTGATTGCAAATTTTCTCAATCTGACAAGAATATTGCGTCCCTTGATAATGAGGCTCAAATTTTCCATTTTTAATGCCATGTTCGTTGTATCTTCCGATAAAATCTGAAACCAAAAACTTTTCTGCCAGAGGAGAAAGCAAATTTTCAGAAGCTATCAAGTTAATACATTTCTTTTTTCTCCACTGATTTTGTTTTTGGACTATTTTTTTTATTTTTTCCAGAGCCTTCATGCTTTTTCAAAGATAAAATCTTTTACTTTGAAAAGTGAGTAAACCTTTAGAAAAGTTTTCATTAAAGCTTTTTCGATTAAATAAAAAAATTCGATTCCTCCTGCTATCAAAAGTCTTTCAAGAATTGTTAAAGGAATAGCTTGAATCCAAAAATGAGCAGGAATTTTAAGAAAATAAAGAAAAATTACAGAACCTATTGCATGGTCAACAAAAGCTGCTCCCAAAGAATATCCGTAAATTTTAAAAAGGGGGAATTTCAAAATCTTGTCCAATTTTTCTTTAAATAAAGAAACAAAAGTTGGAATTAACCAAAAGCTACAATAAAACCAAACCTCTCTTCCGATAGGATGTAAAATAAAAAGTAAAATGCAAATTAAAGGAATAAAAATTAATTTCTTTTCCCCTTTGAAAATTTTAGAAAAATAAATGCCAGCAAATATTATCGGAAAAAAAGTAAAAAGATTTTTAATGGTCTTTAATTTATAAATTCTTGTTAAGATGCCAAGAAAATGAGCCAAAAGAATAATTCCGGTCCCCAATTTTATTCCTAGAATTTTAGCTAATGTTGGACCAAAAAACACGGAAAGAGAAAATTTCATCTTTGTTCCTAAAATAGGAGTGAGCTTTATTTTGGTGAAAGCTAAAAATAAAATTAGAAAAAATAAAGAAAAGAAAATCTTGAAAATTTTTTTTATCTTCATTTTTACCCTTCCCATTTTGCCCAAATTTTGAATAAATTTTCCTGAAGTTTTATTGTTTCTTTTAAATTAATTTTCTTTAACTTTGCTGCACTTTTTATTTGCTTTATTGTGGGAATAAAAACTTTTGAATTTGGATTTTTAAACGGACATGTTGTCCTCTCTCTAACTTCATTTTCAGGACAAGCTCCTCTTATAAATCCTCTACAACCTACCATTCCTCTCATTATAGGCAATTTTTTAATTAAATAAAAATAAATCTGAGAAGCTAAGCATCTAAATTCTGGGGAGGCTCTAACGCAAAGACGCAAACCTAATAAATTTAAAAGAGATCTTAAATTAATTGTTACGTGGTAAATTCCAACTGCTTGGCAGAAAGGCAAAATGTATCTTGCAGATTCCCGAGGAAGTCCTTCATTAAGAAACTTTTCATATATTTTTAAATTTTCCTTTACCTTTTCTAAAAAAATTTTCCTTTTCTCTTTTGTTTTTTTATCTTTTGGTTTTAAAAGATGCCAAGGCATTATGATTTCAAAAGCAGGTACTTTCTTATCAATTCCCTCTGAAACTTTAATATATCTTGTAGAATAACCTGTATGGGAAACGATTCTGTGTTCTAAAAATTCAGGGGCGCAACCTTTTGTCATTTTCAAATCAAACTTAATAATAATATGCTCTATCGCTGAAGTATAATCGTTCTCTACAATCATCTTGAAAGCTTTTTGAGCTTTAATTTTTGAAGGAACTCCACTCATTCTGGCACTATAAACTACTTCTTTCCAGGCATTTTTTCCTTTTATAATTTCAAAATTCCAAATTTTAGGTTTTACAATTTTTATTTTCATTTAATTTGTGAGATCATCTTTTAACCCATCTTTCAAATTAACATCTCTTCCGTATTGATACTTATCGTCTAAAATATCTTTCTCTTGCCATTCTTTAACCCAATCTTGAACATTAAAAATTTTGTAGCCTCCATCCTTTGTCGCACAAATTACTCTCTTTAATCCAGCATTAATAATCATTTTTTTGCAAATGTAACAAGGAAAAGAATCAATTACTTTTCCTTCTCTATCTGTCATCCAAATATACATATCCCCTCCCAAAATCGAAGCTCCAGACCTTGCCGCATTAATGATGGCGTTTTGCTCAGCATGTACTGATCTACAAATTTCGTAATATCTGCCATGAGGAATTTTTAATTTATCTCTTAAACATTCACCTCTTTCTAAGCAATCTTTTGTCTTTCTGGGAGCTCCAATATAACCTGTAGCCAAAATGACATCATCTTTAACAATAATTGCGCCACCTTTGTTCCTGAAACAGGTGGCTCTTTTTCCAACTTCTCTAGCAATTGATAGATAGTATTCTATTCTCGAAGGTCTTTTTTTCTCCATGATTAATCTACGATTTCAATTCCCATGTTTTTAGCTTGAGCTTCCACAATTTTCATTGCCTTTTCAATATCTTCTGTATTCAAATCTGGCAGTTTTTGTTCAGCAATTTCTCGCAATTTTGCTCTAGTAATTTTCCCAACTTTCTTTTTATTTGGCTCTCCTGATCCCTTTTCAATTCCAGCTGCTTTTTTTAGCAATTCAGAAGTTGGTGGATTTTTAATTTCAAGATCGAAGGATTTGTCTTCATAAATAATTACTCTCACTGGAATTGTATATCCTGCTTTATCCTTTGTTTTTGAATTGAACTTATCACAAAATTCTTTAATGTTAATTCCGTGTGGAGCTAAAGCAGGACCTACTGGAGGAGCTGGAGTAGCTTTTCCTGCAGGAACCATCAATTTTACTTTTGCTATGATTTTTTTTGCCATTTTTATAATTTTTTAATTTGAAGAGAATCCAATTCAACTGGGGTATCTCTTCCAAAAAGATTAATCAAAACTTTAACTTTTCCTCTCTCTTCATCAATTTCAGCTACTTTTCCATCAAAATCTTTAAAGGGTCCTTCAATAATTTTTACCAAATCTCCAACTTTAAAATCGACTTTGTATTGAGGTTCCTTTACTTCCATTCTTTTTAGCAATTCTTTAATTTCTTTGTCAGAAACTGGAATAGGAGTGGTTCCCGCTCCTAAAAATCCAGTAACATTTGGGGTGTTTCTAACTACATACCAAGAATCATCATCAACGATCATTTCAACTAAAACATAACCTGGGTAGATTTTCTCTTCCACTACCACCCTTTTTCCATTTTTAATCTTTATTTTCTTTTCTTTCGGGACAATAACGTTAAAAATCTTATCTTTCATTCCAAGAGTTTCAATTCTTTGTTTTAGAGCTTTGGCCACCGCTTCTTCATATCCTGAATAGGTATGGATTGCATACCATCTTCTTTCTTTTGGAAGTTTTTGTCTTGGCATGTTAGAGGAAAAATTTTCTGATTAAAAAAGAAAATAAAAGGTCGCAACCCCACAAGAATAAAGCGACAACTATTGTAACTAAAATTACGAGTGCTGTGTATTGAAAAGTCTCCCGTTTTGAAGGCCAGGTGACTTTTTTTAATTCTAATTTAGATTCCTTTAAAAAGTCAAGGATTCTAAATATCCAAGTTTTTGACTTTTTTTGCATAAATTTGAATAAACTTTTTTCGAGGTAAAACTTCTTTCCCCATTAAAATATCAAAGGTTTTATCAGCTTCTTTTGCATCTTCTATTTTAACTTTAATTAAAATTCTTTTCTCAGGATCCATCGTTGTTTCCCAGAGTTCTTGGGGATTCATTTCACCAAGACCTTTATATCTTTGAATTGAAGTCTTTTTCCCCTTTAGGTTTTCCAAAATTTTTTCTTTTTCTTTTTCTGAAAATGCGTAAAATGTCTTCTTTCCTGCTTGAATTTTGTAGAGTGGAGGTTGAGCAATATACAAGAAGCCATTCTCAATTACAGGTTTGAAATAACGATAAAAAAGTGTCAAGAGCAAAGTTCGAATGTGATTTCCATCAACGTCAGCATCACAGGCAATGATAATTTTCTGATATCTTAATTTTTCCAAATTAAAGTCCTCAGCAATTGCGGTCCCCAATGCTACAATTATAGACCTTATTTCTTTTGATGCCAAAATTTTATCCAGAGAAGCTTTTTCTACATTCAGAATTTTCCCTCTAATTGGTAAAATTGCTTGAAAGTGTCTATCCCTAGCTTGTTTTGAAGTACCACCAGCAGAATCTCCTTCGACAATGAAAAGTTCTCTTTCTCGAGGATCTTTTGAAATACAATCTGCAAGTTTTCCAGGTAGAGCTAACCCTTCCAAAACCGCTTTTTTCAAAATTGTCTCTTTTGCTGCCTTTGCTGCTTTTCTTGCTTTTTGAGCTAAAATACATTTTTGTAAAATTGCCTTGGCGTCTGACTGATTCTTTTCTAAAAAGTGAAAAAGTCCTTCAGAAACTACTTTCTCAACAGCAACTTTAGCTTCTGGGTTTCCAAGTTTTGCCTTTGTCTGTCCCTCAAATTGAGGCTCTTTAATCTTTATTGAAACCACTGCTGTCAATCCTTCTCTGACATCTTCTCCAGTTAAATTATCGTCTTTTTCATTTAAGATCTCTTTTTTTCTTGCAAATTCATTCAGGGTTTTTGTCAGGGCCGATCTAAAACCTGTTAAATGCGTTCCGCCTTCTGGAGTAAAAACATTATTAGCGAAGCTCTCTTCATAAGTTTCGTACTCATCTGTATATTTTAGAGAAGCTTCAACTATTATTCCTTCTTTTTCTCCTTTAACATAAAAAACATTTTCATGAATTGGTTTTGAGCCTTTTGTCAAATAATTAATATAAGACAAAATTCCACCCTCAAAATAAAAAGTAAAAGTCTCAATTGGGCTTTGAGTTTTATTGATAAAAATGATTTTTAATGCAGGATTTAAATAGGCTTGTTGTCTCAAAAACTTTAAAATTTTATTCTTGTCAAAAGAAATCTTTCTGAAAATTTGAGGATCTGGTTGAAAAATCACTGTCGTTCCCGTCTCTTTTGTTTTTCCAATTTTTAGAAGTTTAGTTGTGGGTTTTCCTTTTGAATATTCTTGAGCCCACAAAAAACCATCTCTTTTGACCTCAACTCTCATGAATTCAGATAAAGCGCAAACTGCAGAAATTCCAATTCCGTGAAGACCTCCTGAGCAAGTATAAACCTTCCCTCCAAATTTAGCCCCTGCATGCAAAGTAGTGATTACAGTTTCTAAAGCCGATTTTTTAGTTTTAGGATGAATGTCAACAGGAATTCCTCTTCCGTTATCTTCAACTTTTACTTTCTTTTTTGTTAAAAGGGTAACTTTAATTTGATTACAAAACCCAGCAATTGCTTCATCAATTGCGTTATAAACAATTTCTTTTAATAAATGATGGTAACCTTCAGAGCCTGTAGAACCAATATACATTGCAGGTCTTTTCCGAATTGGTTCTAAGCCCCCCAAAATTTGAATTTCTTTTGCTGTATATTCTATTTTTTCTTTCATTTTCTCACTTGCCATGTTGGCTTTTTTTCTAAATTTTTAACAATTTTTTGAAAAATTTTCTCAACTTCTTTTGGCTCCAAAACCCTATCTTTTGCTCTGAAAACAATTCTAAAAGTTAAACTTTTTTGACCCTCCTGTTCTTTTTCAAAAATATCTATTAAATCAACATCTTCAATAACTTCTCCCCCACTCTCTTGAATTTTCTTTAAAACGTCTTCTACTAAGACTTGTTCTGGAACCAAAACCGATATATCTCTCAAAATTGCAGGATAGGGCGAAATCTTTTCGAATTCCTTTTCTTCAGTAGCTAATTTTGAAAGTTTTTCAAAATCTATCTCAAAAGCTGTCACTCCTTTTTCTATCTCGAGTTCAAAGAGAACTTTTTGTGAGATTTCTCCTAAAAATCCGATCTCATCTTCTCCGATTTTAACCTCAGAAGATTTTTTTAAATGCCATAAACTTCTTTTTGATTCTTCAGGAGTTGGTTTGTAAAAGTCAAACCAAAAATCTGAAATTCCCATTCTTGAAAACAAAGTATCTAACACACCTTTCAATTCAAAAAACTTGTTACCAAAAACAGCCCCTGCAACCATTTTTCTTTCGATTTTTTTGTTCTTTTCTTTTTTAAAGATTTTTCCGAATTCAAAAATCTTTATTTTTTCAAACCTTTTTTGATTTTCTTTTATATTTTTTAAAAGACCACAAATTAAAGAAGGCCTCAAAAATTGAAATTCTAAAGAAACAGGATTTTTAATCTCAATTAAATCTTTAAAAGTAAAACCTAATTTTTTTGCCAACTCAAAAGATAAAAAAGAATAGTTTTGGGTCTCAGAAAAGCCCATTTCTTTTAAATTATCTTTGATAAAATTCTCCCAAAATAAATCCAGATTTTCTTTGGGAAAAGTCAAAATTGTCTTTGGAAAGCAAGGCTTAATTTTATCGAAACCAAAAATTCTCCCAACCTCTTCTACTAAATCTTCTTCATTCAAAACATCTTGTCTAAAAGTTGGTACCGAGACTTCAAGTTTTCTCTTTCTCTCTTTTATTTCAAATCCTAAATTTTTTAGAATTTTAATCTGTTTTTTTGTTGGAATCTCAATACCTAAAAGAGAGTTTGTTCTCTCTGGATTAAACTTTACCTTCTTTTGAGAAACTTTTTGAGGATAAAAGTCAACTAAACCCTTTGCTACTTTTGCCCCGGTGATTTCTGAAATTAAAAACGATGCTCTGTTCACAGCAAATTCAGTTAAATTTGGATCTAAACCATGTTCAAACTTTAAAGAAGCGTCGGTTCTCAAATCTATCTTTCTAGAGCTCTTTCTTATTGCTCTTTTTTCGAAATTTGCGCTTTCTAAAAACAAAATTTTGGTATTTTTTGAAATTCCAGAAAACTTTCCCCCTTTTATTCCAGCAATAGCAATTGGCCTTTTTAGATCTGCAATCACCAAAACATCTTTATCTAGTTCATATTTTTCATCATCTAAAGTTAAAATCTTCTCTCCCTTTCTTGCCTTTCTCACAACAATTTTTTTACCTTTTATTTTTTCAAGATCGAAAGCATGTAAAGGTTGGCCCAGCTCTAGCATCACATAATTTGTGATATCGACTATGTTATTAATAGGCTGAATTCCACATACTCTCAACCTTTCTTTTAACCAATCTGGACTTTCTTCAATTTTTGGATTTAGAATTACTCTTCCAGTATAACGAATGCAACCTGTTTTAACTTCAACTTTAATAAAATCTTTTGTTTTGATGTTCTTTTCTTCTTTTACTTTTGAATTTGGGAGTTTTAATTTATAACCCAAAAGTGTCCCTATTTCTCTAGCAATTCCCAAATGAGAATAGCAATCTGGTCTGTTGGGCAAAACTTCAATCTCAAATAAAAAGTCTTTGCCAATTTTCTCTATATCCTCAACCGGAAATAAATGCATCGTTAAAATCTCTGCCAACTTTTCTGGCTTTGGCAATTTTTGATTAAAAAATGATTGTAAAATCAAAAATGAGAATTTCATATTTTTAAAATTGTTTTAAAAATCTCAAATCTCCTGAATTGAAAAGTCTAATATCTGGAATTTTGTATTTGAGCTGAGCCAACCTTGTCAGGCCCAAACCAAAAGCAAAACCTTGCCATTCTTTTGGAGAAATTTTGCAATTCTTTAAAACTTGAGGGTGAATCATTCCTGCACCTATTAACTCTATCCAACCTTCTTCCTTGCAGAAAGAACAACCTTTTCCATTACATAAAACGCAGAACAAATCAACCTCAAAAGAGGGTTCAGTAAAAGGAAAAAAAGAAGGCCTTAATCTAATTTTTATTTTCCTTTCAAAGAATTTTCTCAAAAATTCCTCAATGATTGCTTTAAAATTAGCAACTGAAATATCTTTATCGAGCATTAATCCATCAATTTGCCAAAACTCAATTTCGTGAGAAACATCCGTAGCTTCTGACCTAAAAACTTTTCCCGGACAAATTATTTTAAGAGGAGGTTGATTTTTCTCTAAATAATGAATATCTACAGATGTGGTATGACTTCTCATCAATCCTCCGCTTTTTAAATAAAATGTCTTCCCTAGAGAAAGAATATCTCTTGCAGGATGGTCTGGAGGAATGTTTAAAGCATCGAAATTGTGCCATTCGTCCTCAATTTCTGGCCCTTCGATAATCTCAAAGCCCATAGATTGAAAAATTTTTTCAACTTTCCTTTTTACCAAAGTTATCGGATGTAAATGTCCAAGTTCTAATCTTTTTCCAGGAATAGTAATATCGAAGGTTTCTTTTTTCTCTTTGAGTTTAAAACTTTCTTTGATCTCTTTCTCTCTCTTTTTTAGGGCAGAAATTAAAAAGTTTTTAAACTCATTTACCTTCCTTCCCAAAGAAACCCTTTTCTTTTTCGGAAGCCTGCCTAGTTTTTTAGTAATTTTTGTGATTTTTCCTTTTTTTCCTAAAAATTTTTCGTAAATTTCTTCCAGTTCCTTCAAAGTTTTGGCTTTCTTAATTTCCTTTTTGAGTTTTTTCTTGAGCTGGGAAAAATTAACTTTTCTCATTTTTTCGTTTAAATATTTCATTTTAACCTAAAATGAACCTAAAATCAAGTTTAGAAAAATAAAAAAACACCCAGAAAAAGAAAGAAAATTGGGTGTTTTATTGATGTTTAATGAATCTTTCCCAGTTAGGTTTTGCTTTCAAAACCTGAGAGCCTTTTTTGCAGAGCGGGCATTCGTTTGACTCCCAAACGTGGATTTCTTTTTCTATCAAAGCAATAACATGATAATCTGAGTATGTTTTCGGCAATTTTTCAGGTCGATGAACTATCGTCGCGACAATTGTTTTTCCTTCTTTTTCTAAAAAGTTAACGTTGGGATTTTGAGCTAAAATTGCTTTTTTAACTTTTCTAGTTGTGCCAAGAGTAGTGATTAATTCTTCTACTTGCAAAATTGTTGAACCACTTGGAATTTCAAATCTGCCACTCCATCTTTGCTCTTTTTGTTCTTTTTCAGTAAAAACAAATATCGCTCTCAACTGCCTAGCGACTTCTTGACCTAAAGCAATCGCTGCATAACTTGAAGAGGCGATAACGTCTATTTTTTCAAGATCAATTCCTTCTTTTTTCAATTTTTCGATTGACTTTCTAGCTAAAATTTCACAAAGATTCGGAAATTGCAAAACTGCATTCAAGTTAATATATCCATCGCTATGCTTTCCAGAAGTTAGTAGGGCATGAGGTTCACCAGGTTTTCCTTGATAAATCCAGATTGCTTCGCAAATTTCGAGTAATTTTTCTGGCAATTCATCCTTTATTTTTAATATCTTTCTTGCTTTCACAAGATCCATTTTCTTTCACCTTATTTGGCTAGTGATGATTTGGGCTGCTTTCTTTTTATCTTTAGCTTTGTAAATTGCGCTTCCAACGATAGCTCGCCAAATAGAACCTGCTGCTAAAGCGTATTTTGTAATTACTCCTCCCTGAGCGATGAATCCTGGAGCCCAAAGGGCAAAGTTTCCCTTTCCCAATTTCCTTTCTAACAATTTTCTGTATAGTCGAACGAACTCAATTTTGTTTCCCGGCACAACAAAATCTCTAACTTTCCACTCAGCGGCTATCTCATACATTCTTTTTGGTGCCCCATCAGCAATAAATCCACCTTCCCAAGCTAAAAATTCCTTTTGGGTCATATGTCCTCCTACCAAAACTACAACTCCAACATCTTGGCAGGCTCTGATCCATTCTCTTTCAGTAGCAGCTCCTCCGAAAGGAAAGAGAATTATCCCATCGACACCACTTTCAGCAACAACTTCAGCAAATTTTTCTCCTAATTGAGGAATGTCTGTCCCTGCTTTTTGATGATCATAAATTATTGGCAAACTAGTATATTCTCTAATTTTATTTACAATCTCTGTAAGACCGTAGCGAAGAGCCAGGATTGCTCCTACTTTGTATCCTCCAATTCCTTCAACCTCGCAAGTTTCTCTCACTAACTCCTCTAAATCTTCTATTCTCTTTACATCAGCAGCTACTACTACTGCTCTATTTTCTTTTATTAATCTTCCCATTTTTTCTCATTCCGTTTAATTTTTAAAGGAACTCATCGGAAATTTTCCCTCCTTCCTGTGCTTAAGAATAAAAAAAATAAAAAATTTGTCAATTTGAAAGAGAAAAATTTTGAGCCGGCGGTGGGATTTGAACCCACAACCTACGGTTTACAAAACCGTTGCTCTGCCAAGTTGAGCTACACCGGCTTGTTAATATCTTTTCTTATTTTATCCCAATAATTCTCTTCTCTTTCCCTTTCTTCAATTTCTTTCTCTTTTCTCTTTTTTAACCAATTGAAAATTGAACTATCGATTTTCAAGCTCAAAATCCTGATCTTTCTTAAATTCTTTTCCAAAAGAAGATCCCAAAATGTTCTTTTGAAAATTCTAATTTCTATGATTCTTTCTTTTGTCTTTCTAAAAACTCTTTTGGTAAAACTTTCAAATTCTTCTTCAGGTAAAGAAACTAAAACTGGAATCTTCTTTAAAAATAGAAAGATTAAACCTATCCCGCTTAATATTAATATTGAACCTGCAATAATTTCTTCCATTAAATTTGAAATCTGCAATATTCTTCCAAAACAATATTTTCACCAAATTTTGCAATGTATTCTTCAATCAATTCTTTAATCTTTTTTGTCTCATCTCTAATCCAATTTTGTTCTAAAAGAGGAACTTCTTTGGGATCTTGAGCTGCGATCTGGAGACAGAGTTCATGAGCTAATTTTTGAAAATCCGGAGATTTGGCCACGAAATCAGATTCACACAAAAGTTTCACCATCGCTCCAATTTTCTTCCCAGAATGAACGTAAGCTTCAACAATTCCCTCTTTAGTCTCTCTCTTTTGAAGTTTCTTTGAAATTTCTCCAAAAGTTTCTTTTAAAATTTCTTTTGCCTTCTCAATATCTCCCTTTGCCTTTTCTAAAGCCTTTTTGCACTCAGCTATTGAAATTCCGGTTTCTTGTCTTAATTTTTTTACTTTTTCAACATCAACCATTTTTTCCTTTTGCACTTAAAATAACTTCTTTTACCTTTTCTAAAATATATTTTACAGAAGATACAGCATCGTCGTTAGCTGGAATTGGATAATCTGCTAAAGAAGGATCAGCGTTAGTATCAGAAATTGCCACAATTTTTACCCCTTTCCTTTTAGCTTCATCTACCGCTAATTTATTTTTTACCATATCGCAGACAAAAATTATATCTGGCAATTTCTCTAAATTTTTTATTCCCCCAAACTTTCTCTCTAACTTTTCTATTTCTTCTTCAATTTCCATTCTCTCTTTTTTTGTATATTTTTCAAACTCTCCGGCTTCTTTCTTTCTTTCTAATTCTCTTAAATAATCTACTCTTTTCTTAATTTCTGGAAAATTAGTAAAAGTTCCCCCGATCCAACGATAAACTACATAAGGATTTTGAGTTTCAATAGCTGTTTGTTTTACCAAATCTCTAATTTGAGGTTTTGTCCCTACAAATAAAATTACTTTCTTTTCTAAGGTAGCCTCTCTCAAAAATTTTAAAGCCTCAATAAACTTCTCTTTTGTTTTTTCTAAATCAATTATATGAATTGTATTTCTCATTCCAAAAATAAAAGGTAGCATTTTGGGATGGGTCTTTGAAATTCTATGTCCAAAATGCAATCCTGCTTTTGCCATTTCTTCGACATCCAAACCAAATTCTTCTTTTTTGGTCTTTTCCATATTTAAAAATTCTAAAAGTTTTCCCTTGAAATTTCAAGACCTTTTTGCTAATATTTAAAATTATGAAAGAAAAAATTCATCCAAAATATTATCCAAAAGCTAGAATAAAGTGTGCCTGCGGAGCAGAATACGAAGTAGGTTCTACCAAAGAATATATGGAGGTTGAAATTTGTGCCAAATGTCATCCTTTTTACACTGGAAAAGAAAAAATTGTTGATACTTTAGGACAGGTTCAAAAATTCAAGAAAAAGTGGGGTGATATTCAAAAATAATCTCCTCAAAACATGGAATCTGTAATTTTTGAAATTAGAGCTGGTGTTGGAGGTGAGGAAGCTGCTCTTTTTGCAAGAGATCTTTTTAGGATGTACTCAAAATATGCTCAAAAGAAGAACTGGAAAATAAGAGTTTTTAATTTAAGAGAATCGGATCTTGGTGGAATTAAAGAAATTATTTTTGAAATAAAAGGAGAGAGGGCCTTTTCTGAATTAAAATATGAAGGAGGAGTTCATAGGGTTCAAAGAATCCCAAAGACTGAAAAATCAGGAAGAATACACACTTCAACTGCAACGGTTGCAGTTTTAAGAGAGCCAGAAAAGACAGAAATTAAATTAAATCCCAATGATTTAGAATTTGATTTTTATAAGGCTTCAGGCCCTGGAGGACAATACGTAAACAAAAGAATGACCGCAGTAAGAGTAAAACATATACCCACAGGAATTGTTGTTACTTGCCAAACTGAAAGAAGTTTAGCTCAAAATAAAGAAATGGCTTTAGAATTGTTGAGGGCAAAAATTTTACAAATGCAAAAAGAAAAACAAAAGAAAGAAATAGAAAAAGAGAGAAAACAACAAATAGGCTGGGCAGAAAGATCAGAAAAAATTAGAACTTATAATTTTTTGCAAAACAGAGTAACAGACCATAGAATTAAAAAAAGCTGGCATAATTTAGAAGATATTTTAGAAGGAAACTTAAGACCTGTAATTTCTGCTCTCAAAAAACATCTCGGCTAAAGATTTCTCTAAAATTTCGATATCCCTTTCATATCTATTAGCAATAGCGAAAACGCTTTTTGCATACCAACTATATCTTGGGTTAGTGCTTCCTGTAAAATAAATTAAAGCTGCCCTCCATTCACCATCAGGAGTTTGTGTTGCCGCTCCATATCTTGCTAAATATAAACCTGCTGCCAAAAAAGCATCGGTAATTGACCAAGGATTGGGTTCTCTTTTTAAAATTGTTTTTAATTCGTCCTTGTAACTCATCCAGGTTGTAGGAATAAACTGAGCTGGTCCCATTGCCCCTCCCCAACCAAAAGACATTGGGCAAGAAACCGGAGTTGACTTCCAATCCTTTCCTAAAGCCTTAGTAATTTGCAAAAAATAATAAACATCATTTCTCCTAGAGTATGGAGGACCGGGAGCCATAACTCTATCAACAAATTGTCCGGTAGTGATTCTAATTCCAGATCCCGTTTTTGTATTTCTTAAATAGCATTGCCCCACATTCCTCCCTAAATTTGATTCTTGAGTCAAAACTGCCAGTAAAAATGCTGGTCTTACTCCGGTTACTTTTTCTACCCATTTTGCAATTTCATAAGCCTCACCAAAAGTTGGAGCTTTTTCAACTCCAATTAATTCAAAAATTCTTTTTCTAATTTCGGCTGCTCTTTTTTCTGTCTCTTCTTTTTCTCTCAATAATTTTTGATATTCAGCTTCTGTTAAGTTTAAAAGATAATTTTTTTGCTTTTTTGCGCTTTCTGATTCTTGTTTTTGTAAAGTTTGAATTGCTAATAATTTTTCTGCACTTTCTTTTTCAGTTTCTAAAGCTTCTTTTTGCCCCTCTAAGGTAGTC
>Ga0190361_1000085_pt1 | contig 37123 bp, 57 predicted proteins | sample 48721845_MG_FD_161273 | JGI IMG/M metagenome (GOLD analysis project Ga0190361, IMG submission 161273) | Hydrothermal vent microbial mat bacterial communities from Southern Trench, Guaymas Basin, Mexico - 4872-18-4-5_MG | ecosystem: Environmental > Aquatic > Marine > Hydrothermal vents >... | reverse complement strand
GGAACGAGGTTTTTATCCTCGAAAAACTTGTATGCTTGCTTTGTTTTATCGCTGTGAATTTCATCAATAATTTCTTCATCCCAAACCCTCTCAAGAAACTTGTTTGTAAACTTCACAACGAGCTCATGGAAAAGTCTGAGGTTGGCTGCCCATTCTTCTGGGGTTGGAAGAGCATAGCTTAGATAAAGGCTCTCAACCACTTCCATCACCTTCCGCAATTATTTTGTATCGTTATATATAAATGTTGTCCAAATTCGGAGCTGTTGGCGAACCCATACACAAAAGCCGTCTTCCGTCTTATGGAAAGGATAGAGGGGGTGTGCGCGATGGAAAATTTGGAGGAAAGAGATAGAGAAGAAACGGTAGAAGAAATGATAGAAAAAGGTAAAGAAAGACGCTCACGCATCGTTCAGGAACTCTTCAAACTCTACGACAGAGTGCAAGAGCTTGAAGAGGAGCTTGAAGAAGAAATCACGGAACTGCTCAAACGCATAGACGAGGGCGATTACATCATTCATTTCGTAGGCACTACGCTGGAGGATGATGGCTTAGAGTGGTGGACAAGCAGAGGGAAAGAGGTTTGCGTGAGAGTAGATGGCTCTATTGAGGTGCGAGATAGAAGAGGAAAACCCATTCTGAGAGTGTGAGGAATGTCTGAGATATTCTGCTACTTATCAGGCTTCTTCACAGGAGTTGGAGTCACTTGCATCGTTCTTTGCATTCATCTGCATCGCATCCAAAAGCAGCTCGCCGAAGCTCGTGAGAAGCTTTGTGAGGTCATAGAGGGGTTAGAGGAAGAGAGGTGATGAAAATGACTTCCTGCGAAGAAGTCATAGAGGAACTGCGAGCAAAACTGCTCAAAGGCGAACCTTTCGACAAAACAGACGAGCACAACTTCAAGGAACTCTGCGAGCTTACAGGCTGGACAGAAGAAGATGTCAGAAACGCTCTCGTAAGCAACAAAACCCCATCCTTTCACAAATACTTCACAGAGGCTCAAAGGTTAGAGCTGTGGCTCAAGAAAGAAGAGGCTGCGAGAAAACTCTGGGGTGCTGTGACTGCACTGCTCTGCAACAACATAAAGGAGGTTTGCGTTTTAGAGGCTGTGAGCGTTGAGCCTTTAGTAACGCATGCGAAAACCTTATACTGCTACGCTGAATCACTCCCAACAGAAGGCTTCAAGCGTCGCTGGGGGAAATGTATAAAACTTTTCAACGAGCTCGTTGAGAAAAAAGGAGGGTTGATAGAAGAGAAGAGGGTAGAAAGAAAGCGTAAGTTGGAGGAAATCTGCAAACTCTACGAGAGGGCAAGGGATTTGCTTGAGGAAATTGAGATAGAGATTGAAGAACTCGTGAAAGAGAACGATGAAAGGGATTTCATTCACCACTCTGAAGATGGCTTCGCTCCACTTCGCCTTCGCCGACGAGAGCTTGAATATCGGACAGATAAGGGCTACGAGGTGTTTGTGGATAAAGACGGGGCTATTTATCTGTGCAGAAAAGATGGAACAATTATCGCTGAAAGGTGAGCACAATGAAAACCATATACATCTTCGCTGAGCAAACGACGACAGACGGAAAGAGGTACCTGCTCGGTTATGAGTTGGGTGAGTCAAGCCCAAGCACAGGAGATGTTGAGGTTCTAGATGTTAGTGAGTATTTGGGAAAATGACGACCAAGATAATCACTGACGGAAAGGAAGAAAGAGCTCGCAAGCTGAGAGAGCTTTGCGAGTGCTACAAGAGATTCGAAAAGCTACGAGGGGATGTTGAGGGCGAGTTGGAGGGAATACTGAAGGACGAAGGAGATTGTATCGTTTACGAGGTTGGCGGCCATCTTTCCTTTTCAGAGGAAGGTCTGATCTACGAGACATGCGGGGGAACAATCAGGATCTGTAAAGATGGCACAGTTATATATATCAAACACAAGCAAGAAGATTAAGGTAAAATGGTTCGGGTTAAGGCTATAGGAAGGGGCAGAAAGCGTTCTCCCATAGGTGAAAAGATAGGGCAGGCACTCGGCCCTGGCGGATACTGCATCTGCCCAAGATGCGGCTACAAAGAGCCGAAGAAGCCAGGGATTACTTGCAGAGAGAAGAGGTGTCCTGTGTGCGGCTATCCTCGAATGGTGAGAGTTGGCTCCTATCACTACCAGAGATGGAAAGAGACGGGGGTTCTTGAGTGGTGATGCCATCAAGGCCTGGGCAAACAATATTAGCAATCAAGTTCAGATGATCTCATCATGGACGCAAAAACCCACATGCTCTTTGGAGTCTGGCTCTGCGAGAAGTTCGGCTTTGACATAGGATACGCAGTGTGGTCCACAGCTCCAGACATAGACCACATATTTCTGCATCGCTATTGGAGACACCGCTTCTTCTCACTTCCGCAATTATATAAGGAGTTCTCTCGCTTGCATCCAGAACTCTCAAACGATGACAAAATCGCAATCGCAACACAGATTTGCGGGCACTTCCTCTTAGACATATACAACAGCTGGCTCTTCTGCTGGGGTTTTTACTTCCCAGCAGCACACATTCCAAACGAGGTCATCAAGGAATACTTAGAAGATTTAAAACTTCAAGGCGATGAAGAATTCTACAACAGACAACGAGAGCTATTCGATGAAATTATAGTGGAAGAACCAGAGCACTTTATGTGTGCCGTCATTTTTCTGCTGAGAGATCACACATTCTTCTGCTCGCTGAGTAGAGCTAAAAGAGCTATTGACACCCTCTCTAAATTCTGCGGTAAGGAAATTCTGTGCAAGACTTGCGCAGTTCATCGCATCAGGAAGTTTGACAAGCTCTACTTCGACTTCCTTAACGAGTATTTTGCGAGAAGGTGATGCTGCGCATCAGCACCACTCCCCCACCCTCTCACCCCGCCCCAAACCACTAACTATTTAAATAGTTATTAACTAATTAGGGGTGGTGGTAGAGATGGCGCAGGCGAGAGAGGTGCGAGGATATTTCCCTGTGAGCGTGTTGCTGCCAGCGGAGAAATACGAGGCGCTGAAACGATTGGTGGTAGAGGGGCGATACAAAACCGTCTCAGAAGCGGTGAGGGCTGCGGTGGATGAGTTTTTGGAGCGGGAGGGAAAGGAGTAAGAAAGTAGAGGGGTGAGTGGAATGAGTCTACGTGATAGGGCAATTAAAGCGTATGAAGAGGAGAGAAAGAGGCACAAGGAACATGAGAGGCGAAGGACAAAAAACTTCGCAGAGTTTAAGGCGAGAGAATTTGAGAAAATCTTCGGTGCCAAGCCCGACCGAGTTCAACCAGTAACACCTTACGAGTGCTTTATTGAGTGTGACGGCTTAACCTTCAGAGCGCACGAACACGAATATGGAACCACATTTGAAGTGAGTGTTCGGTGCCCTCAGTGCCATAACCCGTTTTTTGTAGAGGTGAACTCCTTGAGCAGTTTAGGCGAAGCGCTCTCCAACCCGGCAATAAAATGCCCTGAGTGTATGAATTCTTCCGAGCCTTCCGAGCCGAGAGGGCCGAGTGTAGAGAGACGAAGCGTTCAGAAACTCTGAGAAATTCCCGACCTGCTCCAGAAGGGATGAGCGGGATAGAAAGATAGGGAGTTGAGTCAATCACATAAGAAGGGGTGATGTGCGGTGCACCTCAATCCCAAAGAAGTTATTGGAAAGGGCATTATAAAAATCACACCGTGCACAAAGGTTCAACAAGTCGGAATAGACCTCACGACAAGCGAAGATGTGGTGCTGAAAAAGTGTGAGTGGAAACCCATCGTCCTTAACGAAGTACTTCAGCTACCCTCAGATGTTTTTGCACTCCTGATCTCACGCTCCACATTCTTCAGAAACGGCATCATCATCATGAGCGGTGTCGTAGATCCAGGCTACATAGGAAGACCTGTTGTTACAGTTTTCTCCTTCAGAGACGAAACTGTAATCAGAAAGAACACGAGAGTAGTTCAAGCAATCTTTTTCAAGTGCGACGCCGCATCTTTGTATAGGGGGCAGTACCTCGGCGAGAACCTCTAAGGTCTCTCTTTTTTCTCCCCCCTTTCTCCCGTGCAAGGTGATGCCATGTGGGCCGCACAAGCGTGGTCGAGGAATATATAGAGAAAAGAACCTGGCGAATTAACGAGAACGCCAACCGCATCCCTTCGATAGGAGGCCTCAAGACATACATTGCAGAGAAGGCGATTGCAAAATACACACTCTCGTTATATCCGAAGGAGGTGCGAGAGGCGCACTTAAACGCCGCAATACACATCCATGATTTGGGGCACGGCATCGCAGGCTATTGCTCGTGCTGGTCTCTGCCCAAAATCCTAATGAAAGGCTTCTACGGGGGCAACGGAACAATCAAGTCAAAGCCTCCGAAGCACTTTACGAGCGCCTTAGCTCAGCTCTTGAACTTCATAGGCGTGATCTCACAGGAATGGGCCGGTGCGCAAGCTGTGAACTCCTTTGATACACTCCTGGCCCCGTTCATCCGCTACGATGGCCTCTCATACAGGCAAGTGAAGCAAGCGCTTCAGGAGTTCATCTTCTCGCTAAATGTTGCTCTGAGATATGGTCATGAGACACCATTCACGAACATAACTTTTGACCTGACGACACCATCAGACCTTAAGAATGCACCAGTCATCATAGGTGGCGAACCTCAAAGTCAAACTTACGATGAGTTTGAGGAGGAAAGAGAGATGATTAACAAAGCCTTTTTAGAAGTGCTATATGAAGGTGACGCCGACGGCGCTGTTTTCCGCTTTCCTATTCCGACCTATAACATCACAAAAGACTTCGGGTGGGGTGGTGAGTTTAGCGAAATTCTAGCAAAAGCAACGGGAATGTTCGGCGTTCCATACTTTCAGAATTGCATCTCATCTGGAATTCATCCAGAAGACGTGAGAGCTTTTTGCTGTCGTTTAAATCTCGATCTAAGAGAGCTGCGAAGAAAAACAGGAGGCCTTTTCGGCTATAACGATGAAACGGGCTCTATAGGCGTCGTTACTATAAACCTTGCTCAGATAGGATTTCTCGCAAGAGATGATAGCGACTTCTTTGAGGTGCTGGATGAGCGCTTAGAAATAGCCAAAGAGGCGCTTGAGCTCAAGCGGCAGATAGTTGTCCAAAATTTCGAGCGAGGCTTGCTTCCATACACTTCGCAGTATTTACACACTCTTGATAACCACTTCTCAACGATTGGCGTCGTCGGCGGCGAGGAAATGTGCCTGAACTTTCTTGAGTGCTCAATTGCAGACGAAGATGGCAAAAACTTTGCAGTTAAAGTGCTGAAGCACATACGCTCACGAATCGAGGGGTTTCAGAGAGAGACAGGACACTTATACAACTTAGAGGCGACACCTGCGGAAGGCTGCTCGTATCGTTTGGCAAAGATTGACAGGAAGAGGTTTGGAAGGAAGATTATCACATCGGGAACAGCAAAAGCACCATTCTACACAAACTCAACACAACTACCAGTAGATTGCGACTTTGATTTGATTGATATGCTCAAGCATCAAGAAGAGTTACAGTGCTTATACACAGGAGGAACAGTGTTTCATGTGTTCTTGGGTGAGGGAATTCCTGAAAGTCAGTGCTATGGGATTGTACCAAACTTCATCACTTGGCTCTGCACAAAGTTCAAACTTCCATACTACACACTAACACCAACCTATTCGGTGTGCAGGAAGTGCTCAAAGCGGTTTAGCGGAGAAGTTCGGATATGCGAAGTGTGTGGATGCGAGTGTGAGGTGTATTCAAGAGTGGTGGGATACTACTCGCCAACTCATGCGTGGAATGTAGGAAAGAAGGAGGAGTGGAAGAGAAGGAGGGTGTTGAGTGTTGGAGAAATCACGAAGGAGCAGAGGGGTGAGAGGGGGTGATGTAGGTGTGAGAAGAGTTTTTGCAGCCATAGTTGCTACCGCCTCGGTCTTGCTCACTTTGGCAATACCGACCACCGTAGTTGTGGCACTCTGGCATCTATTCACACCGAAGACAGTCGCAGACATAGTTCTGTTTGTTTTGTCTGCCGAGATTCTGTGGCTCTTCATCGCTGCGGCAATTGCATACGCAATCAAATCGTGGTGCGAAACGCTTTACGAGGAAGAAGAAGGGGGAGAGGAAGACGGAGAGGATGATGAATGCGAATGACGCATCTGAGAAAGGAGGCGGTTTCCCATGTCAGACCTCGAGAGGCTGAAAAAAGCGATTGATGAGCACTTCAAGAGAGAGGCAGAAATAGCTCAGATGATACTTAAGGTGAATTTGACACCTGAAGAGTGGGTAGAGTTAAGAAAGTTTATAGAAAGTCATGAGTGGGTAAGACAGGCTCGGAACATTTTTGGAGTGCTCAGGAGCAAGAGTGAGATCAAGGAAACTCTGAAGAAAGAAATTGAGAAAATGTTCGATGATGAGAGGGGTGGAAAAATATCTGATGAAAATTGATGATGGAAAAGTCGCATCATACACACATTCAAAGCACACACCTTATCTCTACCCGCTTTCAGCGGATAGTTAGCCTCTTCTCATATCTTTCTTCATCCATTTCTCAAAACTCTTCTTGAAAGTCGCACATACAAACTCTCTGTAATAGCCTAATGCTTCTCTCTCACTTGCAGTCTCGCCCACCGCGTTCAAGAGAGCACTCAAACTCCTTTGTGCTATCCGTCTCAATACACGCACAAACTCTCTTATACGATAAGGACTCATTTTTCTATTGGCTAAGTAGCCTTCGAACTCCCTCTCAAGAGGAATCTTCCCCTCTTGTTCTCTTCCACTCAGCTTCCTTTCTGAGGTCTATCATCAGAGTCACACCCACCCTCTCAGCTCTTTTCTCGGAATTATCTCTCTCCTCGCTCGCCTGTATATTTCAACTCTCTTCATATCTTCCTCGATCCACTTCTCAAAACCTTCCTCTCTTACCCTCGCACCTATTCTTACTTCAAAACGCTCAAAATACGCACATAAAAATTCTCGGTAGTAACCCAAAGCTTCCCTCTCGCTTGGAGTTGCACCCACACCTCTAATGAGCAAACCCAAATCTCTTCGTGCTATCCATCTCAGCGCATGCACATATCTGCTTATGTGAGTAGGTGGCACTCTTCTCTCACGAAGATAATCTGTAAACTCTCTCTCAAGAGGAACCTCGCCTCGCACAAACTTCGCTTTCAGCAACGGATACAACCGATGATAATAACGACTGCACAAATATTCCCTGTAAAGCCGCAGAGGCGCTTCATCAGCGGAGGTTGGCGCCCTGCCTGAAAGCAAATATCTCCACCCCCACCTTCTCGCAATTGTTCTCAACCCCTCCAAAAATCTCTCTATGCGTCCTTTAGGCAACTTCCTTGCTCTCAGAAAATCTTCAAAATCTATGGAGAACGGAACAATCATCTTCACTCTCTCTGCAACTTCTTTTTCAGGAACTGCTGGCTTACGCAAGAACTCACGGTAGAGTGTAAGAGCCTTTCTTTTTAATTCTTCCATTATCCTATCCTTATACAGAAAACTCACACCCCTCTCAGCAGCCAGCTCTTTCAAAGCACGTATGTAAATGCCGATAGCAGCTGGAGGAAGCCCTTTTGTTTTCAGATACTCGGCAAACTCCCTTTCTCTCGGAATTTCCTCAACCTTGACTTTCACCGCTCTAAGAAATTCTCTTATGTATTCTAACTCGTCTTTAGGAATTTCCCTCTTCTCCTTCTTCAGAATATCCTTCAGAGCTTTCTCCACGAACTTCTTGTATGCGTGGAAAGCATCTGCTTCTATGTTCGGCACCTCAACCTCAATCTCCTTGCGATATTCTTCCCAAGCATTCCATAACATTCGCAATGCGTTTATGTATCTCTCAACAGTCCTTCCCACAGCTATCTTTGCAGCTTCTCTCTCCTGCTCTAATGTAGGGGGGGGAAAACGAACAGCCTTTCTCTTCTCCACCCAGATAATCTTTTCAGGTCGTTCTGGCACCAACTCTCTCTTGAGCCACTCCGCAAACTCCCTCTCGTACGGGATTGCTACTATTTGTGCCATCACTATCACATCATTCCGCACTCATATTAAATAAATGTGGTGGGTTGGAGGAGGAAGAGAAAGAAGGGGGAAGAAGTAAAAGCCCACACCCACCTTACGAGCTCCCTTTTCCGAAGGAATAACGTCCCCTCTTTTGAGCCAAAACAAACATATCTGTTTGTCTTGAGATTTAATATATTTTATAATGAGAGCGTCAAAAAATGAAGGCGCTTTCAAAAAAAGAAAGCGTCCTGAAAAAAGACGCTCTCAAAAACGGTTCGCTTTCGCTCTCAAAAGCGAAAGCGAGTTAAAACGGTGCTAAAACGGTGCTAAAACAGTGCTAAAACAAAAAGCGAGAGCGAGGGCGAGGATAACAACGAAAGCGAGAGCGAGGGCGAACCGTGTGAAGCAGGCGATGTATAACCGCCTGCGGATGTGCGGACTTCTCTCCTCTCCAATAAGGGAGTAGGAGGGGAGGGGAGAAGAGATGAGGCATGTGAAGGGGATGGTGATGTGGTGAATGCGTTAATGCGTTAAAACGCTCACACACATTAAGGTGGAGACCCCGTCGGGACGGGGGGCTTATGACCTACTGCGTATTGTGTAAAGTATGTTCTCCTCCTACCATAACGAGAGGGGGCAGCTTCAAGCGTGCTATTAATTACGCACAGGAGCATTTGAGGAAGTTCCACAGAATCCGTTGGAACTTAAACGAAGATGTGGTAGAGGAAATCGAAGAATACATCTCCAATAGCGAGGAGAGGGAAATTAACCTCTCGTTAGAGGGCACCACCATAATCTATGCTAAAGATGTTAAAACATGGACGGTAATATCGCCGTTAATTGAGGTCTTTCCCTCTGATGTCCAACCTCGCATTACAAGAGAGGAGCTTATATTTGCGAGAGAGGTCGCTAAAAAGCTTGCGGAGGAAGAAAAGGAGAAGAGAAGAAGGGAAGAGGAGGAAAGAAAGAGGAGAAGAAAAGCCCTCGTATATAAGAAGAGGTATTTCAAGTATTGGTTCAAATACGACATCAAGGATGAAGGAACTCGTCTATCACTCACCCTCTTTACAAGTAAGACTCGTGAAGAGAGGGCAGAGTACGCACGGCTATGGAGTGAATATCACTCACTCAAGATAACCAGTAAAGACACTCCAGAATTCTACAAAACATCAAAGGAACTAAAGAAGCATAGATTACATACGCAACCGCTTGGAAAGAAGGACTTGGAAGAGCTGAGGATTAACTACTCTCTCCTATGCAGAAAGTGTCCCTTAAAACCTATTTGCGGACTCTCCCACTCAGCTCGCAGTCTCTCCAGGGAGATTTTAGTGGAGGAAGGTTGCGTCCTCCTTCAAAAGTTGTTCGCCCCCTCTCCTTAATTTTTCGCAAATTAAAAACCCCCCCGTTCCCGTGCAATAGGGGGTTCTCCACCTAAAGCAGAGGGCTCCAGACCCGCTCAAGCAGGAGGGAGGAGGAGGTTGAGAGAAAAATGGCTGGAAATAATGTGGGTGGTAGTGTAGAGAAACAAATAGAGGAGTTGAAGAAGAGGGTGGAAGAGCTGGAAAAGGAGAACGAAGCATTCACAACCCTCGTCTTGAAGAGGGAGCAGATTGCCAAAAAGAGTGATGAAGTGCGCAGGGAATGGTTCAGAGAGGCGAACATCCAGTATTTCACTCCGAAGAGGATTGTAAGAAAGGCGATAAATGATGTTTCCACAGCCGTTGTGATGGGGAAGGAAATATCGCTTGATAAAATCATCCAAAAAATAGAGAAGAAGGTATCTCCTGATGCGGCGAAGGTTTTGCGTGACGCAACAGACGAAAAGGAGTTCGTTCAGAGGCTACGGACTATAGAATTCGGCATTACGAAAGCTTACAAAGAAGACAGGGATTTGGCAGAGAGGTTGGACGTCGCAGCGAAAGGAAGGAGACTCGGCCTCTATTACCAAGGAAAAGTGATTGCGGAGCTTGAGAGGAGAGGAAAGTGGAAGCCGATGACATTTGAGGAGCTTAAGGAAGAGATTGAGAAGCATAAGGGTGTGTTGGAAGGGGGCGCCTAAGCGCTCCTATTTTTTACGACCTCCCTCCTGCTGCGAAAGGTCTGGAGCTCTCCCAGAGTTCTGTTGTTATAGTCCAACAGTGACAGAGGAGGAGCGAGCAGTTCTCCCTACCTTATTATAGGTAGGGCGGTCACCCCCGCCGCCGATGAAGCGGGATGTTGCCCCAGTCCTGCAGAGGGTCTGCTCGTTTCTCCCCGGGCGACTTCCCTGGAGGTGCTCCGCTCCCTCCTGCCTTATTTATTTGCTGGGAGTCTCACTCCCAGGGCGCCCAGAGCGCTGCCTTATTTCCACTTTATTTGCGGGAGGGGGTCCTGCCTCCCCCAGGGCAGGCACCCTATGAAGCCCGAAGAGGGATGGAGGGCGGGTTGACTAACGGGGGCTGGAGAAGGCGCGGGAGGAGAGACTGGTCTCTTCTCACCAGTTCTCTCTCCCCTAACCCGAGGGAGAGTCTGATGGGGTGAGACCTCTCTCCCGAGGGGATGCGCCACCTAGGCAGGGCGGTTACCCGTGCCCCCGATGGGGGGTCGGAGCACCTGCCACCGATGAAGGGGAAGGGAGCCTTTTCGACTTTTGGGGGTGATGCGGAATGAGAAAAGTCATCATAGAATTTAGGCACGGGCTAAGAATACACATCGAAAAAGCAGACATTTACAGAGAGAGAAACTACAACGGGGAGACTGTTATGGTTTATAACGGAGGCGTAAACTTTGTCCTCTTCAAAGGGGCGCGCGGATATTACCTTAGAAGTCCTAAGTTGTGGAGGAGGCCCGTGCCTGTAGAAGTCTCCACACACTAACTCTTTTCCTCATTTTTTCCTTTGGGGGCGATGAAGATGGTAAAGTGTCCAAAGTGTGGAGAGGAAATAAAGAGCCTCGTGCTAGATGTCGTCGAACTGGTCGGGTATAAAGAAGTTGTGTTCGATGATGGCGGTAGATTAGTCCTCTCTCCTGAGAGGGAGATCTACGACAGGCGCCAATACATGTATAGGTGTCCACGATGCAAAAAACTCATCACTTACTACTCCACCGATGCACTCAAATTCTTAAAAGGCGAGTCTATCCGCATCCTAGAAGAGACTTACTTCCGCCTTATCGTGTGATGTTCTTTATTTTTCCTTCGGGGGTAAAAATGAGGATGGAAGTGAGGATTATAGAAGAAAATGTAGAAGAACTCATAACAATGCTTGCAGAACACACATCCCGCACACTAGAATGGGACATTGACTTCATGGAACAAACCTTAAGAGAGATACATACGAATATAAAACGCCTCCGAAAGATGCAGGGTTAATTATTTCCTCTTTTTCTTTCATTTTTTTGCTTGGGGGTAAAAATGGAAAGAAATGAGATAACAGAGCTTCTGAAGAAGCTTGTAGAGTATGAGATGGAGTGCATTAAACATCAACCCCAATCATTTAACAAGCCGAGAGCTGCTATAGATTATAACGCATGTAGAAAATGTCCTTTGAACAGAGAAGACTATGTTTGTGAGGTGGGCAAAGTGCGAGAAAAATTACAGGAGCTCTTCTTATCAGGAAAGGTTCCAAAGATTTTCGAGCAACTCATATTCGGCATAGATATAGAGAGATTAGTAAGGTGAGGCTTCTTAATCGCTTCTTATTTTCCCCTGGGGGAAATGACAGTAAGATGCCTCTTCTGCAAGCAGGAAATAAATGAGGTTGAAGCGGTATATAGAGAGATAAGGCATGTTGAGGTTACTGCTAAGGTACGGCTTGACCGCAATCACAACCTCTCCTACAACGAGGAGGGGGTAGAAACACTCGAAGTCCTTGGCGCTGAAGGAGATGAAGAATACTCTTGCCCAAAATGCGGGGAAACATTACCTCTGAATAGCGAAGAACTCGAGCAGTTCTTGGAGGGAAAACTCCTTCTTGTCAAAGAGAGTGAAGTTAAAGTAAAGAATGACTTTGCTCTTTTCGAAGGAAAGGTCTATAAAATCCGTGATCGTCTTACCTCTTCGTTCAAGAACGTTGAAGACTTGCTGTTCTTAGAAGTTCTGGACGATGAGGTTGTAGAAGCAATACTCTCAGCAAACTTCTTCTGATTATTTTTTCCTCCCCCTCTTCTTTTTCTGTTAGATGGGGGTGAGGCTTTGAAGATGGAGCGAAAAAAGGAAGAAGCCCGAGAAACTCGTGAGGAGTTTGAGGAGGTGCACACCGAGCTATCCGCAGAGACTAAAGCTGCGTTGTGCGTTCTGATAAAGGAGCTTGATGAGATTCTTAGATCTCCGAAGCTCACAGACAGGCAGAAAGTTGTGTCGATAGAGGCATTACTCTATACATGGATCACTGCAAACAAACTCCCTATATGGGAAGCTCAGCGTGAAGGAGACTTTGTAACAGTAGAGATGCCGTCAGAAAGATGGAAACAGTTAGTTTATCTGAGAAACTATGTCCCTGAAAAAGGAGTCTGGGTAGTAACAGTCGCCTATAACAGAGAAATAAGCCCCAATACATGCGCTGAGACAATAGTCCTTAAAGGCAATGAAAAAGGAATTACCGATCGTATGTTGTATTATGAGAGTCACGGACACACAACAGACGAAGAAGAGCTGAGGAAGCGGCACGAAGAGATTGTGAGAAAGATACGAGAAGGAGAAATCGAGTTGCAAAGCTGATCAGATAACTCACCCACCTTATTTTTTCCCTTTGGGGGCGAAAATGGCTACGAGAGGTTGTGTTGCTGTTGGTGACGAAAGAAATTGGAGAGGTGTCTACAATCACTGGGACAGTTATCCGACATGCTTAGGATACGATCTCGCCGACGAACTAAGATTCTGGCTCAAAGATTTACGGAGAACGCTCAAGGAATTCTGCGACGAATTGTTAAAATATACTGATTGGCGTGAGTTCAAGAGTGCGGGGGTTTGCCCCTACTGCGGCAAAGTCGGACAGGGAGCGCCGCACTCAATCAACGCACTCATCTTCTTTGCAGGACTTCCAGATAGAGAGCTCATTGCAGCAGGGGTGGAAAAGCTTAAAGAGCGTTCTGATTCTATCTCGAAGGAAATTCTGGAAAATATAGAGAAAACGGGTTTTCCCGACCCTGAGTGTAAATGGCACATGCACGGTCTTGACGATGGATTGCCTGTAGAAGAACATCACATAACGTCAGAGTGGCCTGATCCGCTCTTCATCGAGTGGGTTTACATCATCAATCCTCGCAAGGAAACGATAACAGTGCTCCATCATGTATTCGATCCGAGATACGACGATCTTGATGTGAGTAAGGTAAGAAAGGAACCAGTAAAATGTGGTGAGTGGTGGGATTATGGACATTGCAGATTCAAACACTTCAAGGTTACTGAGGTTTCTGTGAGTGATGCTATCGAAGGTAGGGTGATTTGGGAGGTAATAGAGAGAACAGCTGAGTTTTTGAGAGATAGTATGGAGGATTGGCTAAGAAAGCTGCCGAAAGATGAGGCGATGGAGTAGTCGCAAACTGCAAAACCTTGCACACCTCATTGGAGCCACGAACTCTCTGCTGTTATTGCTAAGTGGAGTCTTTATCGGGAAAGGCAGCCTTCTCTATTTTTTCATTATCTCTTTTTGCTATCTCTTCCTCACAAGATTGAGCTCTGAGATTTTCTATCGTATCCTCGTAAGGATCAACGAAGAGTGTGCTGGGGGTGAGCGGGATGAGAATAAGCGTAAGTAAAGGATTTGCTTTGTTCGTGCTGCTATTACTTTCACTTGTCACCTTTGCACTCACGCCTACACAAGCCCAAGCGTCCGACTACGCTCAGCTTCTGAGCAATTGTACACCATCAGAGTTTTACACACCTTATGTTGTAAGTACCTTTGCAGCCTTTGACATAAACAACGATGGTTTGCTTGATCTCAACGAGATGAAGATTGCATACGACACGCTCACATCTACAATCACATACAGATATGACGATGAAAGCGCTGAGCCTGAGCCAGGCACAATCGTCGGAGATGGTCGCCCAGGCCCTGATTACTTCCAGGAGCCTGAGGAGACACTAAAAGAACAAGCGGGAGACTGTGAAGATTTCGCAATCCTCTTCGCATCTCTTCTGAATTATTACGGTTATATCGCCTTCGTAGGCGACATCGACTGCGATGGTGATGGCGAAGTAGATCACGCAACTTGTCTTCTTTACGCACCTGAGTCAACCGCCGATGCCGTGATTGAACTTGGGCTGAGCGATATTGTTGATGTGTTTGAAACCTCGCCCGAAGAGGTTGCGCAGAAACTTCACTGCGAGCTCGATGATAGCTTTGAGGATTGGGCACTCATCCCAATTGATGGAACATACTCAGAGCATTTCGGATATGTCTCAGGAGCACCAATTCCTGAGTTAGAGTATTTCCTTGTGGATTTCTACACGGTCAAAGATTTCATTAGGATGAGCCCTGGTGCTGTGCCGACGCCGACGACGCCCGGGCCAATAACACCTGAACCGACAACACCAGCTCCAACAGCACCACTCGTGGTGGCTATAATTATCACACTCCTTCTCAGAAAAAGAGTGTGATTTATTTTTTCCTTTGGGGGAATGACGTCGTTAGAAAATTTGAGAGGGGCTGTGAAAAAATTAGAGAAGGCTGTAAAGGAATTAGAGGAGAAGAAAAGAATATGGGAGAAAGCTGTTAGGAAATACGAAGATGTGAAGGGAAAATTAGTCGAAAAGATTTTGGAGGCAGAAGCCTTCAAAAAGTGCAAGGAACTACTAAGGGAGATAAAGTTTTTAGTCTCAGATTTTCCGCAATACGATAAGGAAGCTGCAGAACTTCTCAATTACTTCAAACCATTCAACTACAAAAGAAAAGTGATCCGACTACAACCTTTAGAGTATCTCGCAATAGGGAGGACGATATACATAGTTCCCAACCCAAGGGTGCGTAGAGAGCCATCAGTGGATGAAATTTTTCAGATACTCTTGGAGAACGCTGACACAATTATCCCGAATGTTCGGAAAAACATTAGAGAAGAGCTCACAGAATTCTGCGGATTGGGAAAAGAGCTCATGGCTGAGTTGAAAGGGGAGCTTGTCGCTCGTGAAGGGAAGTTCAGAATGTTATCTTTCGAATATCCTGACCAATCGGAGGGATTATGGTCTGTACAACTTAGTGAGCAAACATACAATAAAGTCGCCATTTATATAAATTTCACAACGATTGTTTGGGCACACCGTTGCAATCTCCGTCTGATTAACACCAATATAGGGAATGAAATCTCAGTGGATATAGACGATATACAGTATAATCCCATTTGTTATTGTGAGCTATACGATACATTAGCAGAGATGCTTGAAGAGGCTTGCGAGAAACTACAAGCGAAGAAAGAGCGTTGTGAGGCGATTCTAAAGGAGATGAAGAAGGTAGTAGCACCCTTTGTGCTCTCAGAGCTCTGATTTTTTCTTTTGGGGGAATGAAGGAGATAGAAAAGATAAAGGAGGAACTGGAAAGAATCGTACAAGAGGTTGATAAGAGAAGAACTGATTATATAAGAGCGAAGAAAGCCTATGAAAGCTGCTTAGTAAAGGGGTTAGACATTATATCTGGAAGAATAAACGAGGAAATAAAGAATACAGAAATCTACAAGAGATGCGAGGAACTTATGAACAAAGTGGAGAAATTAGTGAAAGAGATTTCATATTACAAATACGAAGCTATAAAATTATTCAGCTATTTCAAACCATTCAGCTACAAAAGAAGGGTTATTCCTATCGGCGGAGGCTATCTCGTAGTAGGAAATCTAATATACAAGACCTTCTGGAGCGATCAACGCAGGTATCCTTCGCTGGAAGAAGTTTTTCGAACATTTGTAAAATATGGAGATATTGCCATTCCCAATGTTCGGAAGACCATCAGAGAAGAATTGGCTGAATTCCACACACCAGCAAAATCTCTCACTGCGGAGCTGAGTTTCGAGAAGAATTTCGTCACTCGTATGGGTAAATTCAGGAAGCTCATCCTTAACTTTATCCTTGACTACTCCGGGAGTAGCCTTCCGCTGACAAGCTGGGAGGTATACGACAAAATCTCCATTCGTATAGATTTGGTCTATCCGCCAGGAACCTGCCACTTTATCCTATTCAACAATAATGAAGAATATCTGGAAAGCATGGGAACTATTCTTGTGAGCGCGGTCAACTACCATGAACTGTATGATGTGCTTGCAGACATGTGCGACGAGGCCTATCAGAAACTGCAAGCTAAGAAAGAAAGATGCGAAGAGATTGTAAGAAAGATGCGTGAGATTGTGGCGCCACTCGTACTCACGGAGCTCTGATTTTTTTCTTTGGGGGTGAAAGAGGAAGATGAAGGCGAGCGAATTGCTTGATTATTTAAAGCGTCTGTATAAGAAAGACTCAAAAACTCCGGTCTTACTCTTGGGTTCGTCAGGAATTGGGAAGAGCGAGACGGTGCGGGCATGTGCTGAAGAGCTAGCGCAGGAGTTCAACAAGAAATTCGTTGACTATAGTGACGACATCGCACAAGAAATTCTTGAAGAGCCTAACAAATACTTCTTGTTTGTTGACTTCAGGTTGACAGAGGTCGAACCCTCGGATTTGATAGGAATACCTCGTGTTGACGGCAACTACGTTCGCTACTATCCAATGCTATGGGCTCGCTGCTTACAGGCTGCAAGAGGCATACTCTTTTTAGACGAAAGGTGTGTGGTGCCTGGTGCTTGAACCCAGGTTGCCACACGCCCGTCAAATAACGAATGTCCAGCGAGATGACGTTCTATCAACAGCATACAAGATAGCGTTGGACAGAAAGGTCGGTCAAATCTCGATTAACGGCGGAACTTTCATCGTCGCAGCAGGAAATACGCCTGAAGACAGTGCAATTGCTCGCCCATTGCCAGCACCCCTACTCAATCGCTTCAGAGTTATAAGAGTTGATCCACCCAGCCTTAAGGATTGGGTTGATTACATGGACAAAAAACACGACGACGAGTGGGATAAGAGGGTTTACGCATTCCTTGCAGCTTACGAAGGTGAGAACTATCTTGTACAGAAGCCTGACGACGCAGAAACTCTCGAACAATTTGCAACACCACGAACATGGACGATTTTGGCAGCTCGGTCGCTTGACCTTGAGAAAGACGCTCCAACACTCGTGGGTAGAGAGCTTGGCTTGAAGTTCAGAACTTTCCTCAGAGCTCGTGTGGATGTCAACGAAATCATAAGAAACCCAGACAGATATGATGGACTCACGCTTGACCAGAAATATATGCTCACAATCCAGCTCGCAAACGTTAAAGACATCAAGAAAATCTTACCTGTTGCTGTAAAAATCCTCAAGGATAGAGGAGAGCTATTCATAGTTTTCGCAAGAGCACTTCCGAAAGCATCAAGACGAAAAGTCTTAAAGGCGGTTAAGGATGCTGCGCCCGATGCCTTCGAGAGTATCGCCGAGGCTGCGAGCGTCGTCGCTTAATCTCTTTTTCCTTTTTTTTCGTTTGGGGGTGAGGGAAGTGCCGAAGTGCCCATTTTGCGGAGCAGAGTTAAACCATCTTGTTGTGTACGAGTCAATTTATAGCACGCACGTGTATAAAGTTTCCTTGGATAGAGGATGGGAGTGGAAATACGACAGCAATAGAGATGTAGAACATACGGCATTTTGCCCGGAGTGTGATAAGGAAATTCCTTTTTGCAATTACATTGGCGGAATTGAAGATTTTCTGGCGGAAAAATACATCATTCTTCGCTCAGACGACCCGGAAATCAAAAGAAAAGGAGACCTCGCTCTTTTCAAAGGGAAAGTTTACAAGGTGATAGAGGAATCTGATGATGGAATGCTTCATCTTGAGCTTGTTAAGGACGAGACTGTAGCAGACATCATTGGAGCAGGCTTGGAGTGACGTGTTAGATCTATTGGGAGGTGAAGATGATGCCTAAATGCCCTTTTTGCAGGAAGGAAGTAGAATATCTGTATGCATATTATCAAGAGCTTGTGCGTTACAGAATCTCTCTGGACAAGGATGGAGATTTGCAATGGGAAGAGGATGGTATAGAGGAGGGTGGCGAGTGCGTAGACACCGATGTCTGCCCTCACTGCGAGTGTCGTATACCAATCTATGACGATACAGAAGAATTTCTAAAGGAGAAATATGTCGTCCTTCGTCCAGATGATCCTGAAATCAGAGCTCGGAAAGGCAACTTCGTCATCTTCAGAGGAAAGGTTTACAAAATCGATGAGGACGAGTCAGAGCCCAACCTTCTAATTCTTAGACTCGTAGAAGACGAGCTCGTCGCAGATATTCTTAAGATTGATGCAGAAAATTCTCAGATGGAGAGATGCCCAAATGCCCCTCTGCGGAAAAGAGATAAGCAGAGTAGATGAACACGGAGTTCATCTGTTTGGGAAATACTACACATGTCCTGAATGCGAGAGAATATTGCCACTCTTCTCTTGGAAGCTTGAAGATTTTCTGAGGGAGAAATATGTCGTTCTTCACCCAGATGATCCGGAGATTAAGCGAAAAGGAGATTTTGCCCTCTTTAGAGGGAGGGTCTACAAAATTGATAAGTTTTATTTCTTGGAGCCGTTTCTAGTTCTTGAGCTTGTAGAGGATGAGCTTGTTGCAGATATTCTCAAAGCGGATTTGGAGGGTGAGAAAGATGCCTAAATGCTCTTTCTGCGGGAAGGAAATAAATAGTGTACATGCAGACATAGATGAAGTGCACAGATACGAATTTTTCCTAGACGGTAAGAAAACTCTACGCCGCAAACAGCTCGAAGTAGAGCAGGATGAGTTGCACGCAATATATCTCTGTCCTGAGTGCGGGGAAGAATTACCTTTCTCTTCATGGCGGGTAGAAGATTTCTTAAGGAAAGAATACGTTGTTCTCTCCCTAGACGACCCTGAGATCAAAAGGAAAGGTGATTACGTCCTCTACAGGGGTAAAGTCTATAAGATTATAAGAGAAGAAGATGTGGCAGATCTCCCTGCATCTTAAACTTGTAGAAGACGAACTTGCCGCAGACATCCTCAAAGCCAACATCGAATAACCTATTTTTTCCTTGGGGGTGATAGGCACAGATGGGTGAAATGAAAGAGTTTGAGGAGGCAGCAACTCTCGTGATGATCAAGAATCCTTTCGTAGGTTCCATCCTCTACAAGCTCAGAGTTCTGAAGACGAAGAATCTGGTAGAGATTGCCGGTGTTGATAGGAGAGGTAACCTCTACATCAACGAAGAGCGTTTCAAGAGGCTTTCGTTAGAGACGAGGGCTTTTGTCGTCGGTCATGAGACGTTGCACGCTGCATTTAAACATCCATTTCGAGCAGAAAGAGTTGAAAGCAAAAAACTTTTCAAGATAGCGGCAGAAGTCATCACAAATGAAGCTCTCATTGATAATGATTTCCGCCATCGTGATGACTTACACCCCTGGAGAGCCCATCATGTAAGCTCTCTAATTAAAAAATCAGAGGATGAAATCAAGCGATGGAGTGTTGAACGCTTGTACAGAGAGCTGTTGAAACACTTTGGTGTGTCGGGCACAGATGGAGATGGAGGTGAGGGTTGTTTCCCTGGAGGCGACATATATAGAGGAGGAGCGAAAGGTGGAGAGTCTGAAGGAGGGGAAGAGCCTGATTTGAGTGGTGACTTTGTAGGCGAGCAGGAAGGCGAGGTCATCAGAGAAGGTGACAGCTCGCTTTACGAAGGCTCAGAGAACGAGTTAGAGGAGAGATGGAAAGAAGTCTTGGAGAACGCTCAGCTTGCAGCGAAGATGGCGGGCAGAGAACCCTTAGGTGCGATGCTTGCTGAAATCGACTCAATCCTGAAACCTAAAGTCGATTGGAGAGCTTTACTGAGAACTGCGGTCTCTGTAGGGCTGCAAAAGCACATCTCGACATGGAAGAGGCTTTCAAGAAAAAGCGATGACTTTCCAGGCTTCCAGAGATACGGGTTGAGAGAGGTCTACGCAATCGTGGACACTTCAGGCTCTATAAGCGAGCGTGAGCTGGAGCAGTTCCTTGGTGAAATTTACGGTGCTGCGAAGTGTGCTAAAGTCCTTGTCAGGTGCTTTGACGCAGATGTTTACGAGAAGCTTGAGGTGAAGCGTCCTTCAGATGCAAAAGTGATTGCTAAGAAGATGCGTGGTGGTGGTGGCACAAGAATAACGCCAGCATTGAAGAAGACGCTGCAAGAAATGCGGAGCGGTAGCGTTGTTGTTGTGATGACTGACGGCCACCTTTTTGATGAGGGGGAAGCGAAACCTCTGTTCACTGCAATAGCAACGAGAGGCAAAGGTGTAATCGTGACCACAGACAAAACAGTGGACGCACCTGGCTGGACGCAAATCACGCTTTCTCTTTAATTTTTTCGCTTGGGGGTATGATAGATCTAAGAGAGCTTGAGGATGAAATCCAAAAGATTCGGCAAAAGAGTGAAGTGTATATAGTCAGTCCTGCGGACGTTGAATATTACTCAAAGTGCCTACATCTTCGTCAAGAAATTTGGAATCTTCTCGGAAGAATAGAGTCGAATCATTTGAAAGAAGCTATGAAAGCGCTCAAACATTTGCAGCCGTTTGCCAGAAAGAGAAGTGTTGTGGAGCTTGAGCGAGTGAAATACTACGGCACTAGAATTCTCGTCGTTGGCCACTCAATATACACAACATGGACTTACCGAAGTCCCGAAGAGTACAGTGGGAGAAGATCTGTTAATATCAAAGAAATGTTCGACACCATCTTTGAACATAAAGACAAGATTGTTCCGCTGCTGCGCAAGAGCATCAGAGATGATTTCTTAGAGATTGTGGAATTGGTTGAGGAAATTCAGGATTGTCTGAAGATGGAAATTAGCCGTGAAGGAGTATTTCGGATTTGGGAGAGAGACGGCTATGAAATAAAACCCTGCTACGCCGACAAAATTTGGATGAGTGCGGCGGATAGATTTTACAAGGTGTATTATTCCTCTGAGGACAAATATTTTGCCAATGACGGCGTCACCGAATTAGCGAAGTTTTTCGAGACGTATGAAACAGTTTATGACATACTGACGGAGGCGCATCGGAGATTGACAGAGGAACTCGGAAAGTGTGAGGAGAGATTAAAGCAAATAAAAGAGATAGTTGCGCTACACACTCTAGCAAAGAAGCTCTGATTATTTTTTCTTTGGGGGAATGGGTGAGGGTATTGATTTCGAGGAATATATTAGAGAGTATGGGGTAATCGCAAAAACCATCAACGATCTCACCGAGAGACTTGAGAGATTAGTAAATAACAATCCTTTCTACGAGAAAGTCATTGACTTTTACAAGAAGTTTATAGACCCGATGCGCACACCGAGATACTACATAGGAGAAGCCCACTCACTCTTCCAGAAGTTACGTCCTTTCGCTTACAGAAAAACTGTGATTAGAATTGATGATGGGGAGTTTGGCTGGAGGCTTGACGCCTTATCAGTAGGCAGAGACATAAGAATAGGTGAGTATTATAGTCTTCGCACAGATAGAATAGGGCACTCACTCTCTGAGTCAGAATTTATTAAAGTGGTCTCCAAATATTACTGGGAAATCGTACCACATCTTCGCAGACCCATACGAGAGGCGTTTGAGGAATTAGCTAAACTGACGGAGGAGTTGGAGCTAAGCTTAACAATTACGCAAGGATGCGAGGGTTACTTCTACTATGATGATAGCTCATGGAGAGGGTATCAGAAAATTCCATGTAAGGAAATCTCAGTCTCTGTCTCGGAGGGGGCATATCCTGAATATATTCATATTACATGCATTGATCATTCTGCCAGGCATACTCGCATCTCTGACAGTGGAGAGTTATTCGCACTATACAAACCCATCTACGAAGCATATAGGAAATTCTACGAGAGGTGGTCTAAAATACAGAAGAAGAATGATGGAATTCTGGAGAAGATGAGAAAGGTGCTCGGCGAATACGTGCTCGTAAACAATCTCTGAGAGCAACTCCTATTTTTTCATGGGGGTGAGTGAAAGAAATGGCAATCATATACGACGAGAAGGGGAGAAGAATACTTGACCTGAAGCACGCATGCGCTATCTACGCACCAAAAACCAATCGCATCGTGATTTGCTTTCCATTCGCAGACAACGGTGGCGCATTCTGCGAGGTTCGCAACAGCTTCCATAACTCTCACAAATCTTAACAGACTTTACCATATTCCAGAAATCTTAGAGCTAAGGCTAAGGCAGAACCAGAGTGGGCATCAAGTCCCCGCTCCTTAGCTAACTCTCTCCCTTTAGAGCTACTGTACGCTGGATCGATAAGATAAGGCTCAATGCTCCACTCCAAAGCCTCTAATATTGCGTGCGTCAGTAACTCCCGCTTGGGAAATCTGCCGATTTTCCTGTTGGCTTTGGCAGAGTTCGTAAACTTTTTCTCCTTTATCCTGAACAAATCTTCTAAAACTATTACTGAAGCCCCACAATAGTAAGCTAATTCAACAGCCTCGTTGATAGCCCGATGTCTTGCATAATCGGCCTTACCCTTTGGATACCCTGGTGAATTCACTTCCGGATACCAAAAAGTCTTACGATAAATGAGCTCACGATCTGGTGTGATTACGATCAAGTTCGCTCTATCAGAGTTAATATCCACCGAGGCTACATTATTTCCGGGCGGTTTACCCTTCTTTCTTCTGTGCTCGAGCCACAGATCTAGCGGAACATTGATGTGCGCAACGAGATCGTTTTTAAGTGATATTGCTGCACCATAACTGACCCTACTCTGCTTTGCTTTTTCGACTAACTCTTCGACTAACGGCACAAACTTCTCCGGAAACATGACTGAGAAATACAAGAACTTGCCTTGACCATCAAAAGGATACTGCACCCTTAACTCACTTGCACCAAGCAACTTGATATTTCTGTTGCCTGAGCGAGACTTATCACCACTGCTGACTAAGAAAGGTTTTCTCACGTTTACACAGCCGCCGTTAGTGGCTTCCAAACCTTCCAGAATCAGCTTAGCCATGCAGCAGGCAGAGTAAGCATACCATGTATTACCTATAAAATCTCTTAGGAGCTTCTTACCTTTAGTTGGCTCAACTCCATCCCTTACCAAAGGCAAAGCTCTTCTAACACAGTCCCTGAACTTGTACATTAATCTCATCAGTCTAGCTGCGTCTTCCGCAGAACCCTTAATCGGAGCGTTGATTGTGGCGTGAGTTACTACTTTCCTACCGCTTCTAATCAGGCTCTTCGACAATTACAATCACCTCTTTCTTGTGCAGCTTTGAGGCTTTCTCATTCAGCCTCTTCGGAATGGATATGACAAACCTATCTCCACTCTTCGCAACCTTCGCCTCGAACACCAACCTCATCATCATAATATTTAAATATCAGCACGCCATATAAATATATCGGTGATGAAGCTGTGGCGATGAAGTCGATGAACAGAGTGAGGTGGATGCCACGCCGAGCTCGCTCAGGTGTTCCCCAAGGCTCTCATAGCAACGATGTGCTGGTGCGAAGGATGAGCTATGGGGGCTGAAAGGAGCGCTTGAGCGTCCGCCTGGGATGAGCCTGAATGTGTTAAGTTATGTGAGATGTGGGCGACCAGGAGCTTGAGCTTGGAGAGAATGTAGATGAAAAAAGAGTTTCAGAGGTTCTTCAAGCATTTAGCTCAAATCAAAAACATGGATAACCCTGTACTACTCTGGGAGAGAGTTCGCGAGAATGTGAAGAAGAAGCAAGAGTGAGAGCTAAGCCTCTTCTATTTTTTGCTTTGGGGGGTAGGAATGCAAGAAGTGAAGTATCCTAGGGTGATGAAAATCAAATGCGTCTGTGGGAAAGAAGTTTGTCTGAAGCTCGCAGGAGGTCAATACCAATCTACATGGATTGGTAAGTGTGAGTGCGGTTGTGTGTGGTCGCTGGAAGAGCTATCAGAGTCGCTCGAAGAGTTGGATTAATCGAGTGGTTAAAATGCACGCATTTTATTATTTTCTCGTTCCGACAAATGATGCAGATAAAGCAGTTCGAGCATTCTACGAGTGGGCCGAGACTCACTGCGATGAGAATAATTATCACGAGTTGGTCTGCGCAGTAAACGAAGAGAATACGATCAGAACCTTTGATAGGGGATTCTACAAAAGATTGGAAGATGGAGCGCTCAAAGCGAGTGACTGGACGTTTGAGAGCGTCCACCGAAAAGCGTGGAGGAGCACACTCTACGATCTTTTTTACTATGATGATGAGGCGACTTATAAGAAAGTGGTTAAAGAGTTTGAGAAAGAACCTCTTGATAAATGGGCGCCAAAGCTTATCAGCATGCTGATAGATTTAGTTCAAGAGGCTTACGAGGATTTACTGCCAAATCTTGTAACTGGTGAGGAAGATGTCTTGGTCTCTATGAAGAGATGGCAATATGTTATCGCTTTGGAGACCCTTCTGGAGATACAAAGAGACTGGCGAACTCCACCTTTTGCCTACGATGTTCCTTTCTTCCTCACCCCGTACAAGTGGCGTTGTTTCGACCTACGTCACTATGTGACCTCATCAGAAGCTGAGAAAGGGAGAACTATTCTTGTTGTAGATATTCACACCTGAGGTGGTGTGTATGGATTATCTCTTCTTTCTCACATCGGTTAGAGAGCTTGATGATGCTATTGCAGAAGCACGTAACAAATGCGAAGAATGGGATAGAAATTTTCCATACGGCTCGATTTTAGCAGTGAATGACAAAGGGAAGAAGAAGATTCTAGCAGACAAAGGAGATATGCCTCCAACATCTGTGAAGACAATAGAAGAAGCTCATAGGCTTGCTTGGGAGAAGACTCTTCGTTGTATTTTCTACTGGGATCCAATGATGCACGACACGGTGAAAAAGGAGCTTGAGAAAGAGCCTCTTGAGAAGTGGTCTCGAAAACTAATAGTCAAGCTGATAGATTTGGTTCAAGATGCGTATGGCGATCTGCTACCAAAACTTTTGACTGGTGAGAGCGTTGTAAACAGAGCGCGGATAGATTATGTTCTCGCTCTGGAGGTGCTCCTCGATATACAAGCGACTAAAGGAGTAGCTCCATTTGCATACACCGAACCATTTCCGCTTAAGCCTTATAATTGGCCCTGCTACGACTTAAGATACTCGTTGAGAGAAAAAGAGAGGTCAATAGTTATAATGGAAATCGACCTCTGACCTCTATCAATCACATCACTTTTATTTTTTCGCTTGGGGGTGAAGGTGATGAAGGAGTCTGCAGAAAAAGTAGATAAACTCTTGGAGAAATTTCTTGACATCATCAGAAGATCGAGTAGGGTAGCTAAAAGAGTGGCAGAGCTTGAGGAGGAAGCGGAAAAGGTTCTAGGGAATCTTAGAGCGGTTCTTGAGAAAGAAATTAAAAACGAATTGGAGGGAATTACAAGAGGAAGAGCTTACTATATTTTTTATACTGACAACATAGAGGTGAAAGTTGATGCTGCTGAGCATTATGTACATGTTGTAATAAGCTCGCCTGAACCTCCTGAAGAATTCAGTGAACCTCTCACTCCTCGCTCGACTATGAGTTTATACACTCTTCTAACCCTTCTTGAGGAAGGAGAAGACCTCATCAAGAGAGCTGAAGAGCAAGTGAGTGAATGGGAGAAAGAGAATGAAGAGAGGGAGAGAATACTCAAAGCGCTAAAAAACGCTCTCGCACCCTTCATATTAGAAGACATATAAGGTGAAAGAGGTAATGTTTGAAGCCGTAATGCTCCACTTCACAACTAAATGTGCCAAAAATTGCCCCTTCTGCTATCAGAAGGAGAAGCAGGCGAAACCTTTCTCCTTCTTCCTATCGCTGATCCCACACATTGCACCTTACACCGACCGTATATGCCTCGGCGGTGGCGAACCCTTATACGATGAGAAGCACATAGACTTCTGCAACCGCTTCGTTGGACTTTGCAAAGATTATGACATAAGAGTTTCCATTACAACGGCGCTACCGAAACGGGCTCGCAAGATTAGAGGTACAGACATATCAGTGAGCTTTGACGAGTTCAAGTTTAACTTTCGAGAGTTTTACGAGCTCATCAAGAACTTAGATGGCGTCGGCGTGAACTATCTTTTGATTGATAGAAATCCGATGCAGACCTTCGCAAGAGTGATTCTGCTCGCAGAGCATCATCCTGTGTTTCTGCTGTCGCCGAAGTTTGTGCCTTTCCGCTTGCATCCGCGCGTTCTTACGCTCTTGCAGCACGAGAACGTCTTTTGCGATGAATGCCTATACCTCACGCTTAAGTACGGCTTGCGATGGAAAGAGCCTTGTGGCTATGCACACAAACTCATCTCAATACATCCTGATGGGAGTGTGCGTGGCTGCTCATTCAGCACAAACATCATCTACAAACTAAAGGGTTGTGAAGACTGGGAGAAGGCAATAGAAGCATGCAAGAAAGAGGAGGCAAGATTCCACTGCCCCTATCTTCGCTACATCAGCGGGCCCGACGGGATTTGAACCCGCGACACCCGGCTTAGAAGGCCGGCGCTCTGTCCGTGCTGAGCTACGAGCCCCTATTTTTTCATTTGGGGGTAGAGAAAAAAGAGGTGGGTGCAATGGAAGCCCCTGTCTATTACTTTAAGACGCTTTTTGGATCTAGCAGCTACGCTATTTATTTATACTTTCCACGCACACAGAATCGCCTTGTGATCTACACCTATGCAGACATTGACGTTGATCTTCCAGAAGATCCGAAGGCGTGTGGTTATGGACGTTCCTTCTACGCACTCCTTGAGATAGAGAAAGTTAAGATGCTTTTGGAGCAGTTAAAAGACGAATCGTTTGTGAGGAAATTTGAGCGTGTGCTAGAGTTATATCCTATAATTTCGGCAAACATAATAACAAAGGCGATTGAAGACATAGACGCGCTCCTCAAGAGAAGGGAAGAAGCGATTGCTAAAAGGAGGAAGGAAGAAGAAATTCGCAGAAAGCACGCAGGAACTTACTGGCATCTTTCAAGAGCTTGGCGTGTAAGGGAACAACAAGATGAAGATAAAATAATGCGCCTTGAGAAAGGTTGGGTCACTGTCTATGACAAAGACCCGGAGTATTTTTATGTCCTTTACCTAACAGATGATGGTGAGCTTTACGAGCATAGAACCAAAGACGTCCTTAAGAGCGAGCTTGCGTTCGCATACCTTCTTGAAGGTAGGAAAATACGCTCGTTCAGAAAGAGAGGTCTGCGGGAGATTCCTGCGGAAGTGGTGAGAGCATTTGCAAAATTGCTGAGGGACGAAGGGAAAGAAGAGTTGCTGGTCTCTCTTGCAGTTTGATTTTTTCGCTTGGGGTGATGTGGAATGGCTACTAGATGTTCTATAACTATTAGAGACATGACAGGGAGGGAATATCGCATATACGGGCACAGCGATGGGCGCCCAGAAGATGTTGTGAGTGATTTGTTGCTCCTCTCCAGGTTCTATGACAGATATATATTCGAAGACCCTGAGTATTTCCTTGCAAACTTCATCTTCTACGCAAAACTCAGACTTTGGATAAAATACAAAGACGAAGTACGAGAGCAAAAACTCTCATTCAAGCCCTGGGAGCTCGGTTATGGCGTCTGTGCCCCAAATTGCGAGCACGGAGACTTAGAGTATAAGTATCTTATCTATCCTAAAAATGGTAAAGCGATGCTCAAAATAGAGAAGTTTAACTATGCGAGTCAAGAGTTCGAAGAGATTTTCAATGATAATATAAGAAAGGCTATTGAGAAGTGGGCTAGAGAAGAAGGGTGTCATCTGAAACAAGAGTTGTTGAAAGTTTAGGAGGTGGTGTAATATGGATTTCTATCCCTGGCTGCTCTGGCTTACACCGAGAGAAAGAAGGCTTCAAGAGCACTCAGAGCTCACAGCAGAGGGTAAGGGGTGGGAGATTTATGAGGGACGAAGATGCCCTCGCTGCCGCTTAGGACGTCTTGACGAGTGGGCAGGCGTGTGCAGAGTTTGCGGTTATCCGGAGTTTAACGAAGATGAGCCTTGCTACGAGTGTGAGGATGGCGATTGTGATGGGTGCGAGTATGCAAGAGAGCTGAGGAGGAAGCTGAGGGAGCGGTATAGATACCTTTCAGGAGAAAGCAAGCATCCGAGACGATTGCGTAGATAACTCTTCTTTCTATTTTTCCCTTTGGGGAGGTAAAATGCGCGGGTTGGAGGAAATAGAAAGAGAAAGAGCTCCTTTCCAGCCCACATGCTCTGAGCTCGTCTTGAAGATAAAAGGCGATGTATACGACATCCACACAGATTACGGTGACGATTTAGAGTGGTTCGCAGAAGCGATTAAATCTTTTGAGGATGTGCCCAAGATCACGCAGGAAGACCTCGTGCTCATCGCTATTGACGAAGATCACCTGCGAGAAGTTCTTCAACGCATTGTTGACTTCTTCGAGATTGAGTTCGTGGATAACATCGGTGGCGGTGGAAATTTTGAGAGCGTCATGTGGATTCTCTATCAGTATGTCCTTTACAAGAACGGTTTGATAAAAGAGTTCGATCCTCAGAAGATAATCTGGGAAGAAACTAAGAAATTCGAAGAGGTGTGCTACACTTTAGACGTAAGAGCAGTCTCAGACGAGGAGCATCGCAGAATTCTCACTGAGATCGGGGCATTAGATGAGGGGGAGCTTGAGGAAGATGAATGAAGGGGTGAGTGAGGGGGCAGCTCCTGAAGCGGGCGAGATAGAAGGAAAAGAGCTTGTGAAAGAGCTGAAGGCATGCGCAGATAGATTGCAGCACCTAAAGGAGTTGGTAAAAAACTCAGTTGCGGAAATTAAGAGGCTTAGAAAACGCATCAAGGAAAAAATCGAAGAGCTTAAGGGAACTCGGCTGTGCCACGAATGGTGGTATATTTTATCAGATCTGCTGGAGACTATAACAGGGACAGAAGCCAGACGTGGAAGGGGAGAGCTACTTTCAATAGACTTAGATATAATTGCAAACCTCGACCTTTTCTACGACCTCTATGACATATTCATGCAACTAATGTCTTTACGCCTTTGTGATGATTGCACAGTTACTGTCAAGGCAGATGATGTATACATTCACATAGCGATTGAGGGCATAGATTTCCATCCACCAGGCTCAAAAAGGGAGTTCATCAAGAATCTCATCAAATATGCTAATGTGATCGCACCGCATCTGCGGGAACCTATCAGAGAAGCTTTTCTTGAGCTTACAGCCCTGGCGAAGGATTTCAAGTTCTTGGACGAGTTTGAGATCGTGCGCAAGGGAAGTTTCAGAGCATGGTTTGGCGAAGAGCCGGAGATATTCAATGAAATAAGACTCCATCCTTTAGCGATTTATTCGATTGAGCTCTCGAAAGCAGACATGGCTTATACCTTCGGAGTGGGAGAAACGGAACATCTTTTCGAGCTTTATGATACCATCAACGAAATGTACAGAGAGTGGGCTGCAAAAGTTCTTGAGATTCGGAAGCACAACGAAGAGATCATCAAAAAAATGAAGAATGTGCTTGCTGTATACATCCTCTCAGAAAAGCTCTGATTTTTTCCTTTGGGGGTGTGTGCGTGTATGTGTATGCGTATGCGTGTGGTGGTGTGTGCTGGAGAAATAACGAGAGAAAAAGCACCCTTCCAACCGACATGCTCTGAGCTCGTCTTGAAGATAAAAGGTGATTTGCACTTCGTCGCCACAGATGATGGCGGAAGCTTGGAATTCTTTGCTGAGAACTTGAAGCGATACGATGCACCCAAAATCACTCAAGAGGACATCGTTCTCGCATCTATTGACGAGAATTACATGAGAGAATTGCTGCAGCGCATCGTAGACCACTTCAACATAGAGTATGTTGATAATCTTGGTGGCGGCGGGCATTTTGACGTTGTGATGTGGATTCTTTACCAATACACTCTCTTCAGAAACGGCATTATTAAGGAGTACAAACCCTCAAACCTCGTTTGGCGTGAGAGTAAGAAGTTCACGGAGTTATGCTACTCTCTGAGAGTGGTTTCAGTCTCAGATGAGGAACGAGAGCGGATACTCAAGCAAATTTATGGAGATGAAGAGAAGGAAGAGGGGGAAGAGAACTGAGAGTTAAGAGGTGATCAAAATGTTGTTTTCTTATCTTTCCTCATATAACCAGCATCTTGGTCTTATTCCATCCTTTAATCTCCCTGTGGGCATCACATGCCCTGGAATGAGTGAGTGGTGCAAGAAAAACTGCTACTCTCGCAAAGGTCGCTTTACAACTCGAACAGTCAAAAGACACACGCTCAAATGCTACAACCTCTCCAAATCAGAGAACTTTGTGAAGGAGATATGTAAAGAACTAAGGTTTGTGCATGGCTATGTTCGTGTGCATGTCACTGGCGACTTCTACTCTCGCCCCTACATAAGAGCTTGGAGAGAGATTGCACGAAGAAATCGCAGAATAACCTTTCTCGCATACACACGAGCATGGAGAGTACCAGAGCTTCTCGAGGAACTGAGAGAGCTCGCTAAGGAGAGAAACTTCATCGTGTATGCTTCGACAGACGAGACAACAGGAGAGCCACCAGAAGATTTCCTTGAGGCCGGGATTGAAAGATGTTATCGCAAACCCTTCAAGGTTTGCCAAAAGCAGAGGATGGTCTGCTCAAGCTGCCTCTACTGCTTCAAAGGCGCTGGAAACGTTGCTTTCCGCTACTGATTTTTTCTTTCCCATCTTATTCTCTTCTGGGGGTGAGAAATGGCGAAGAAAAAGAAGAAAAAAGGTAGAAGAGATGAGGAGATAGAAGAGGGGGGAGGTCTCAACTTCACCTTTGTAGCAACCCCTTCTGCCAAGGCAGAAGTGCGCATTGGTGCCGAGAAAATCACAATACTTGAGCCCATCATAGCGGAATCGTTGGATGATTTCATGAGATGGATGCAAGCAGCAGGCCTTTCTGTCGCTTTCCACTACAACGACGTCGTAGTTGCAGCAGGAATCATGGAAGACTATCACAAGCGACTTTATGAAGGTGGTGAAGCTGTGTTCTCTCTGCTCATAGTTGCGAGGATGCAGGAGTATCAGAAAAAGCTTATTGAGGGTGGCTTTCAAGTAGAAGTCTTTCCTGCAAACTGTAGTCCGATAGCGACATTGCTCGGAGAAATTGGCGAAACCCTCTTCTACATCTTCGAAGAAGCTTTTGAGGAGCTAAGAGAAGAGTCGGAGGTGATGGAGGAAGCTGAAGAAGCTAGAGGGGTGGAGAGAAGTGGTGAGAGAGAAAGGGTGAGGGGGGATGAAGGAGAAAGATGATAAGGTTGAGGTTGCAGATGTAGAGCTGCGGACATTGCACCGCCGCTACCAGATGGCTAAGGAAGCGCTTGAGCAAGCGAGAAGAGATGCCGTGATTTTTGCCCGCATTGCTTCGATTCTGCGTGAGCACGACTACGAGATGCTAGCGGAATTCTGCGATAAGAAAGAGGCGGAGTGCGATCGCAAGATAAGAGAGCTGAAAGAGAAGATCGTGCGATATGAGCGAGAACTGAAAGTTAGAGGTGTGTTGCAATGAAAACTTTTCTTATTTCTTTCTCACCCCTTTCGACGAAACTTCCGAACATACTTCAAGAGCTTCGCAGAAAGAGCTTCGTGAAATTGGCACTTATCAAGATATGTGCGAGGAAGCAAATAGGAGAGGCAAGAAAAAGAGAGAGGAAAACTATTAAAGAGATCGAAGAGGAAAATAATTTCCATAGGGACGAAGACTAAGGTGGTTGAGATGGCGGATGTAGAGCGCGAGTCTCTGAGTGTGAGGGTGCAAAGGGTTGTGAAATATTTAAGCAGACCTTTGACGAGCGCAACACTCTTTTACGCTTTATACATCCTTGGCGACGAACATTTACACTACTGCCGCTTATTCGCACAAAGATTAAGGACGTTCGGTGAAGAGCTTGCGAAAGCCTTATACGATTTTGGCATCTGCATGGTCGTGAAAGAGCTTAACCTGCACGCACACGAGGGTTTTTATCCTCTTTATGTTCCAGAAGGCGAAGAGATCTATCCTATCGTAGTGGCAGAGTTCTGGCGAGAGATCTACGAAGAAGAGGGTGAAAGAAGGGTCGAAGAGCTGGTGAGAGAGTGCATAAACAAAGTTTACCCTCAATATTTCCCAGGAAAGTATGAGACAATCCGCATGCTTGCAACATGCATTGTTGACAGGCTCAACAATCAGCCTCGAATTATGGCTGAACCTCACGACTCAAGAGAGAATGCAAGATGGGTGCGAGCATGGTTAGAGTATTATCGGAAGTTTAAGAGCCCCTACTTCTGGGATGCTGCGATACGCATATTTTCCATTACTAACAAAGAGTGTAAAGGATGGATTTCAGGCTATGGGGGTAAAAACTATGCCATGATTGCCGCTGTGATGCGGGAGTACGGCAGACTCAGCCCAGTAACTTTTGTTGACCACTGCTTCTCTCTAGTACATCACTCAGCAATGTTCATTTATAAGCTCGCTACACCTCCAGTGGAAGATTACCTTGTAAGATGCTTCTTAAGAGGAGATGAACGTATAAGCGAGCTCGGAATAGACGGCGCTCTACAAAGGCTCTTTGATGCAGCTCGCAGAGGCTCTGAAGAAGATGTCCGCCTAATACTGCGTTGTGCGACAAGCGCAAGACAAGATTGGGTTGCATTTGGGTTTGTGGATATTGGAAAGGCTTCGAACCCGCCTGCAGGTTTAAGGCTTAGGCAGCTCAGGATGCAAAGCGAGGCTTTTCTTAGAAGGATTGTGAGGGCGTTGTAGTGGAGGTAAAGTGCGTGAGACAAACAAAAATTGAGGGCGTCTTGGTTTGAGAGGTGGAGAAAATGGCCGATACGGAGCGCGAGCCTCTGAGCATAAGAGTGCCGAGAGTAGTGAAATATCTGAGCAGACCTCTGACAAGTGCGACGCTCTTCTACGCTTTATACATCCTTGGCGATGAACGTCTACACTGCTGTCACTTATTCGCACAAAGATTAAAGACGTTCAGCGAAGACTTTGCAAAGGCCCTTTATGACTACGGAATCTGCATGATCACAAGAGAGTTGTGTTGGTGTAGTTGTGTAGGCTTTTATCCTGGCTATATTGCCAAAGCCGAATATATTGCCCCCGATCTCGTAGAATCAGCTTGGAGAGAGATTTACGAAGATGCTGGAGGGGCGGGAGTTAGAGAGAAAGTAGTGGAGTGTATTAACAAAGCTTATCCTAGATATTTTCCAGGGAAGCACGAAGCTATCCGCATGTTCACGACGGGCGTCACGAAGTGCATCATTGAGAGAATTAGGAAGCGATCTCGAATCGTGGGAGAACCTACTAATATGGCGGAGAACGCAAGATGGGTGAGGGGGTGGTTGGAGCATTATCAGAAGATCAAGAATCCTTACTTCTGGATCGCCGCAGAACGGATACTTCGCATTACTGATAAAGGATGCAAGGGCTGGATCGAAGGTTTTGGAGGCGAATATTATGCCGCAATTGCAGATGTAATGAGACAATATGATAAACTCACCCCTATAGCCTTCATTGATCTCTGTTGTGCTTTAGAACATTGGACTGGAGCGTTCATTTGGAGGCTTGCTGTATCTCCAGAGGAGATACATTTCGTGAGGTGTTTCTTGAGAGAAGGAGAGGATATATACGAGGTTGGAATAAAGGGTGCTTTGAGAAGGCTCTTTGATGCAGCTCGCAGAGGCTCTGAAGAAGATGTCCGCCTAATACTGCGTTGTGCGACAAGCGCAAGACAAGATTGGGTTGCATTTGGGTTTGTGGATATTGGAAAGGCTTCGAACCCGCCTGCAGGTTTAAGGCTTAGGCAGCTCAGGATGCAAAGCGAGGCTTTTCTTAGAAGGATTGTGAGGTCTCGATAATCCTCTGGGGGTGAAGCACATGAAGCAAACAAGAATTGAAGATGTCTTGCAAAAAAGAGATGTGGAACCTCTGAAAAAGGCAGGGATAAGAACGCTTGAACAACTGATACTCTACAACAGTTATGACCTCCCACTCTCTAAAGCAGCTGCAGGGCGTGTGTTGAGTGCGGCTGCGATGGCACTTGCACGAAAGTACTTCAAGGACGTTACATACGATAACGACGTGGTTTTCATAAGAACGGAGAAGAGTCCTGTTACAAAGAAGACAGTTGAACACTTTTTCAGCTCTCTCTACAGACAGATAGAAGAAGTTACGGACGGCTATAAGGTTATCTGCAAGACTGAGGGCGTTGGTCAGCGGTCTATAGAATGGTGTAAGAGCTCGCTACGGGAGACTGCAATACGTCTTTCCTCCTTAATTGCCAGGGCTGAGGAGGAAGAGGAGAATGAAGGAGTGATAGTGGAAGAAGGAGAGGAAGAGCTGGAAGGGTTAGAAGGGATAGAAGAAGAGAAGCCAGAGTCTTTCGAGGAGTTCGCATCTCTCTTCTTCTCAGAGATTCACGGAAATGACCTTATGAAGAAGTGTCTCGCAGCCTCTCTGCTCTCAACACCTGAAGAACCAGTTCATACGCTCGTGGTTGGTGAGCCTGGAACTGCGAAAACGCTTGCAGTGGACTTGCTCTCTTCTCTCAAGGATGTTGAAGTCGCAGGGCCTCTCGTCACGAGAGCAGGATTAGTGATAAACTATCAATCTGGTGAGCTTGGCGTGCTTCCTCAAGCAAACGGGAAGATTGTCGTTATAGATGAATTTGACAAAGCGCCGAAGCAAGACTTCAAGCTCACATACGAGCTCATTTCAACAGGAAGATGCATCGTCCACGCAGCAAACGTACATAAGATAATCCGGTCTCGTTTCGTGCTCATTGCAATGGCAAATCCTACACACGGCATCTTCAAAGGTGGTGAAGGAGATCTGCCTTTTGATCCTCCACTCCTATCTCGTTTCTCACTCATCGTGAGGAGTGAGGCAATGCAAGGAAAACCCCTCAGAGATTACATCAGAGAGAAATTCCTTCACGGGGATGTAAGGACAAGGAGGGTTTTCGGTGCGTGGCTCCGCTCTGCGAGAGCGCACAGACCTAAAATCGTCGCAGATGAGGAGAAAGTTTCCAGCGCTTTCGACGAGATAGCCTCAATTATAGAGAAGTACGGAAACTCATTCTTGCGAAGAGATGCGAGATTTCCACTGCATGCACGAAGAGTTGCGATGGCGATTGCGAGAGCGGAGCAGAAAGATGTGGATGATGAGGTTGTGGAAAGAGCTCTAACACTCATCAAGGAGACGCTGAAACAGTGGCTGTAACTCCTTCTTTTTTCTTTTTTTCTAGCTATGGGTGAGGAAAATCCGAGGCGAGGGAGGAAGAAGAGGGAGGAGAAAGAGTTAGAGGAAAGAAGGAGGGGGGAGAGAGAAGCGATCAAGAGAACTCTAATTCGTGATGTGGGGGAAGATGTTCTGAGAGAGTTAGCACCGCTACTTGAGCTTTCAGATGAAGAGATAAAAGAGATTGTTGAGATTGTGAGGAGTATTCCAAGGGAGCTACGAGGCACATTCATAACACTTCTTGAAGAAGTTTCAGATGAGGAAATAGAGAGTATTTTAGAGGAAATAATAAGGGGAGGAATTTGGGAGACTGTAAGCCGCGTTCCTAAAGAGTTGCGAGAAGAGCTCATAACACTGATTGAGGGTGGAGGGCCCACGGAGAGAGGGTACGAGCTGTTAACAAATTATCCTGCAGAGGTGCATTTGTTGAGTGAGTGGTGGAGAACTCTAAGCGAGAGGTGGAGGGTAGAGCTAAAAGATGTTTTGAAGGTTTTGCTAATGGATTACATCACACACGCTCGTACGTTAGTGGAGTGGAGGAAGAAAGGTTTGAAAGATGTTTTAAGGACACTCTTATCTTTACGAGATTTGCAGCTTTCAAGACTTCATGGCGTCTTGTTGAAAGAGCCTAGTGTGCTACGAGAGGCGATAGAGAGTGTTAAGCCTGCGCTACCTCCCAAACCTCCTAAGAAGGTTGTACCTGAAGTTCGACCCAAGCCTCGGAAAAAACCACCAAAGGAAGAAATAGCACCAAAACCAGAGGTTAGACCGCCTAAGTTGCCGAAGAGGCCTTGGCGCTCAGTCTGGCCTTTCAAAACCTCTACATTCATTCGCTCATATCTGAAGCTGAAAGGTGAGGCTACACCATACGAAGTGTATAGAGCGTTTGTGCACACAATCACACTCATCATAAAGGACGAGAAGTTTCGGGAAGAGATCGAGAAAAAGAGAGGGATCAGAGTCGATGGCACAATCGATGAAGATATTGTTGTTAAAGAGTTCCTCGCCACAGGCGTTCCCGAATACTACAAGAAGAGAATGATCGAGTTAGGTATTCCCCTATACCACAAAACATCGTACACATCATTCTGGCGCTACTTCTACATTTTGGAGCGCCTCGGCCTTATTGAGAGAGTTGGAAAGAGAGAGTGGAAGAAGGGTTTCTTCAGGCAACGATACAGGATTGTCGAAGGTCAAGAGGACAGTGAGCTGTGGGAATACCCGCAGAGCGTTCTTTATCCTCTGTCTTTCCTTGGAAGGCAAAGGTATAAGGTTGTCTCCGATATTGCTGCAGAAATGTGGGCAGAGAAAGAAGGAATTGATCTCGGAGAAGCGCCTGTTGCACCACGCGTGTATTTAAGGGAGCATACTTCAGAAAAGGAGAGGCTTGGTTGGATTGTTAAAGCTTTGGAAAAGAAATATAAAGGAGCTGTTGAGGAGCTCGCTAGGAGAAGGGGTGTGAGTGTGAGAGGCCTCCTTCGAATTATCAGAACGCAGAGTTATATCCGTAAAAAGAAGATTGAGGAGAGTATGGGGAGGGTTAAGGAGATTGGGGAAGAAAAAGCGAAGAGTTTGGAGCGGAAGAAAGAGTGACAAAAAACTGCTCCAAGCCTCACCCTTCAGGGCAGGGGTTCGTCAACAGCTCCGAATTTGGACAACATTTATATATAACAATACAAAAAAGGCCACAGAAGGTGATGGAAGTGGTTGGGAACTTCCATCTAAGCTATGCCCTTCCAACCCCAAAAGAGTGGGCAGCCAATCTCAGACTTTTCTATGAGCTCGTTGTGAAGTTTACAAACAAGTTTCTTGAGAGGGTTTGGGATGAAGAAATTATTGATGAAATTCACAGCGATAAAACAAAGCAAGCATACAAGTTTTTCGAGGATAAAAACCTCGTTCC
>Ga0190361_1000084_pt1 | contig 37153 bp, 33 predicted proteins | sample 48721845_MG_FD_161273 | JGI IMG/M metagenome (GOLD analysis project Ga0190361, IMG submission 161273) | Hydrothermal vent microbial mat bacterial communities from Southern Trench, Guaymas Basin, Mexico - 4872-18-4-5_MG | ecosystem: Environmental > Aquatic > Marine > Hydrothermal vents >... | reverse complement strand
GGGGAGAGAACCAAAAAATATTGGGCAAATCGAACTTACGTCCAAAATCGAAGCACAAGATGAGTTGTTAGCTTCATCCCAAGGCATTAAAAAAACAAAAAACAAAGCAACCTTTTGCTTTGCTGATGCATCTTTAGCATTGAAAGAGATGAAATGATTGGATTTGAATTAACCTTGGCTCAATCGTGGTGGCTAAGTCCCACTTCTATGTTTTCTGCCTTTATTGATCGCCTCTTGAGCAAAATACCAAGGGCAATCCAACAAGATTCAATGCTAGATGAAGAGTTTAAAAATTCGAGTAATTATGACAGAATAGAACTATTGCGAGCCGAAGAAGATTTCGTGGTCACTTGGTTTAAAAATAACCGGAAGGATCCGGATTCTTTTGCTTCTCTTTACACCCATTTGAAAAATCGACTGTTTTCCCTTGCCTACCGCTATACTTATAATCGAGAGGCAGCCGAAGATATATTACAAGAAACGTTTATTCAAATATACAAAAATATGTCAACAGTAACCAATGCCGAGGCTTTTCAAGCTTGGATCTACCGAGTGACGATTAATACTGCTCTCAGTTACCTTCGCCGGCACCGAAGACATCGGCATCCAGAATTCTTGGAGGAAGGCCTTAGCCTGGAAGAAAGAAAGGGGCCTTCTTTGGAAGCAGCAGATGAAGCTGTCGGTAAAGATGAGTCCTTGATTCACCAGGCTATTGAGGAAGCTTTGTGTGAATTGCCAGCAGGCTTGAAAACAGTTTTTATTCTTCATGATGTCCAAGGTTTTACTCATGAGGAGATTGCTAACATTTTAGGTAGTTCGGTAGGGACCTCAAAGTCTCAACTTTTCAAGGCCCGGTTAAAACTCAGAGAATATCTCCGAAAGAAAGAAATTGGGCCAAGGGGGAAAAGATGAAATGTCAAAGAATAAAGAAATTAATTAATAAATCCATTGATGAGAAACTTAATCCCCGGGAGCAAGAAGAAATGGAGAAGCATCTGAAGCGGTGTAAAGATTGCCGCGACTTATATGAAGATCTCTATCGTCTGGTGGAAGAAGCTCCCAATCTACCCGAACTTGAACCTTCCCCTCACTTATGGGAAAAAATTCAGGCTTCTCTTCTTCAAGAAGAAACTCAGCCTAGCCCCTCTTATCCGTCTCGTTTCAAGATATCCTTTCCTAGTCTTTTGCCAAAATTCAGATATGCTGTTGGGGCGGCTCTCATCTTGGTCATATTGGCGGTAAGTGTTGTGATTTGGGGGCCAAGGCTGGGCCCTGGAGTTAAAGATCCTTTATCAGAGCAAAAATATACTTTAGCTAAACTTGAGGAAGCCCGCCATTATTACCAGAAAGCAGTGGAAGCCTTGACTCAAGCGTTTGCTACTCGTCAAGAGAGCCTCGACCCTACTTTACTTGCCGAACTTCAAAAAAGCTTGGCGGTCATTGATACCACTATTGATTCTTATGAACGAGCAATCCGTCAGAATCCTGAAGATATTGGTTTGCAGAATGAGTTGTTATTGGCTTATCAGCAAAAAGTAAACGTTTTAGAAGAAGTGATGTTTCTGGAGGGACGATAACCATTAAAGCCACGTAATTAATTAATTAAAAATAAAGGAGGAAAAAATGATTAACCAAAGGAATTTTGTCCGGTTCTCAGTTGTTTTCTTAAGTTTTATTATTTTTCTTTTGTTGCCTTTGACAGCGGCGGTGAAAGGCAAGGAAAAGTACGAAGAAAAGTTTGAGAAAACGATCAGCCTTGACCGTTCCGGCAAGGTCGAGTTGAGTAATATCTCCGGAAATGTTGAAGTTAAAGTGTGGACCAAAAAAGAAGTTAGGGTAGAAGCGGTTAAAATCGCGAGAGCTTCAACCCAAAAAGAAGCCAAAGAAAACGCCGCCAGGGTTAATATTGAAGTAAAAAAAGAAGGTAATACGGTGAGCATTATTACCCGCTATCCTAAAAGTCCATTCCGAAATCTCAATGTGTCCGTCAATTACAGCTTATCCATCCCGGACAAGGCTTCTCTGCGAGTAAAGTCCGTAAGTGGTGATGTGACTTGTACGGAGATAGGAGGCTTTCTTAACCTGAATACAGTTAGTGGTGATATAACTGTTGAGAAAGCTGTAGATGGAGTGGATTTGAATGCGGTAAGCGGGGATATTAAGGTTGACCAGGTAGCTGGAGACACCGAGGTTAAAACTGTATCGGGTGAGATTGAAATTGGTCAACTTGAGGGATCAGTCGAGGCTACGTCGGTAAGTGGCGACATCAGGTTAGGGGATGTAAGCCAGGCTTATCGAGTTAAAGTCAGCACCTTAAGTGGAGACGTTGAATACAGCGGCGATTTAAATCCCAAGGGGATTTATTCTTTAAAAACCCATAGTGGCAATTTGGCCATGTGGCTGCCTTCAGGAAGCAGGTTTGATTTGGAGGCGTCAACCTTTAGTGGTAATATTCAGAGTGATTTTGAAATTACGATGAGCGGTGAAATTTCTCCAAAAAAGATCAAGGGCCAAGTGAATGGAGGAGGAGCAGAGTTAGCGCTAAAGACATTTAGTGGCGACATTAAGTTAAAGAAAAAGAGTTAAGTCGAGGCCGGTTTTTGGCAATGAAAGTAGTTAAATTAAAGCGTGGCAGTTGCCGGGGCTTAAATATTTCTGACAAATTAAGCCCAAGATTTGCGCTCGGTTGTTCTTTTGACTTACCTTATAGGAGGTAGAGAAGAAACGAAAGCGGATGAAGAAGTAGAGTTTCCAAATTAGCTCTGCAAGCCCGAAGCCCTTAATGAGGCTTCGGGCTTTTTATTTTAATGACTAAGGTCATTTTTTATTCGCTTTCAGGTAAAAAGCAAAATGTTGTTCAAAACGCTGATAATCGATAAACTAAAAAAGACTGAAGGATAGAGAAAACATAAACTAAAAAAAAGAGAATAAGAAGAAATGTGGGTTGGGGAATTATTCCTGGATAATTCATAAAAAGAGATGTTTTCCTTCATAACGTATTGATATATAATACGTTAGAAAAAGAAGAGAGAGGAAATAACCAAAAAAGATTGGACCAATCACCCGCTAAGATTTTTGGCTGTTCTTGGATCAATATTTTTTAATTTATGAATAGACCAGGTATTAAAGAATTTGGAAATTAATTTAATGAAAAGATTTAAGGAGGAAAGACCAAGGCCATGAGCTCAGCTGTTGACTTAAGACGTTCTCTTCTTCGTCTGGATGGAAGAGGATATAAAAATTATCAGAGTTTAAAGGGAATATATGATTTTTCTGATTTTACGGTGTTTATCGACCATATTCAGGGGGATCCGTTTGCTCCGCCGAGTCGAATCAGGATAAGAGTTCCACAAAAAAAGGCCGGTTTTCCCAAAAATCTTTACGACTCCCCGAGCCGAGAAGTTGGCTTGAGGGATTATCTAGCTCGTCAGGTTGAAATCGCGATCAAAAAATATTCTCAAGGCCGGCGGGGAATCGGAAAAAGTGGCCTTATCTATATTCCTTCCCCTGGTCAAGAAATCCTTGAGCGTTCCTCGATAATAATTAACCAGGAGTTTGTCGAAGCACGCTTGGCCATTGGTTTTCCCGCCTATGGCCGAAGAATAGCAGCTCGCCAAGCCGAGGCTATTTTTTTTGAGGAGCTTCCTCGCCTGGTGGATAATTCGCTTTTTTGGAGCCGGCTTAATACTCGGGAAGTTTTTAACCATGTCAACACAAATGAAGATGCAGATTACCTGCGCTCTCGGTTGGATGAGCTGGGGTTGGTGGCCTTTGTGGCTGATGGGGCTTTACTGCCCCGGGCTTCCGGTGTTGACCCTCGGCCTCTCAGCAAAGGTAAGGTTGTTTTGTTCGAATCGCCGCCGTCTCTGCGGGTGAAAATTGACCTTCCTCATCATGGTTCTCTAACTGGCATGGGTCTTCCTCGAGGAGTTACCCTCATCGTTGGTGGTGGTTATCACGGAAAGAGTACTCTTCTTCAAGCGTTGGCTATGGGTGTTTACAACCATATTCCTGGCGATGGGCGAGAATTTGTGGTTACTAATTCTAAGGCAGTTAAAATTAGGGCAGAAGATGGGCGGCGAATCGAACGAGTGAATATCTCGCCCTTTATTTCTAATCTTCCTTTTGAGCAGACCACCGAGTCTTTTTCCACCGATGACGCCAGCGGTAGTACTTCCCAAGCCGCCAATATTATAGAAGCTCTTGAGGTCGGGGCAGAAGTGCTTCTCATCGATGAAGATACCTCAGCCACTAATTTCATGATTAGAGATCATCGGATGCAAGAGTTGGTCTCCAAAGACAAAGAACCGATTACGCCTTTTATCGATAAGATCAGGCTCCTTTTTAAAGATTACGGAGTTTCGACAGTTCTTGTTTTAGGTGGATCGGGCGATTATTTTGATGTTGCTGATTTGGTTATTTGTTTGGTGGAGTATTGTCCTCATGATGTTACCGCCCAGGCAAAAGAAATTACCCAAAAATACCCAACAGCAAGGAAACCAGAGGGTGGGCAGAGTTTCGGGCATCTTATTCCCCGAATTCCCTTGCCTCACGGAATTGATCCTCAGCGAGGCAAAAAGCGAGTTAAGATTAAGGCCGATGGGCTGGAAAGCATCGTCTTTGGCTATCAGGAAATTGACCTCTCGGCAGTGGAACAAGTGGTAGATAAGGGGCAGGTCAGAGCCCTTGGTGATGCAGTGTTTTATGCGCGGAAGTTCATGGACGGAGAGAGAACCATGGCTGAAGTTATAGCCAAGGTAGCAGAAGAAATGAAGGAAAAGGGATTAGATGTCCTTTCCCTTTTTCCCCATGGTGAATACGTTTTTTTTCGCCCCTTGGAATTGGCGGCCGCCTTAAATCGATTAAGGACCTTGCTTTGTCAATCCAAAAAATAGTTTGGGAATAATTTTGCCCTGAAAAGCGTCTAATTAATACGATGATAAAAAAGGCAAAAGTAAAAGAAAGACCTTAAGGAGGTTAAAATGACTAAAAAAACTCTCGTTTTTACCGTTATCATTCTTTTTGGGCTGGCCAGCCTCAGCCTGGGTGCGCCACAGCCGGTGAGAAGAAATTTTCGGGCTCGAATGGTTCAACCAGGTTGGGGGCTCTTAAAAATGCTTGAAGCCAGGCAGCAAGAGCTTGGAGTAACTAATGATCAATTGCAGAAAATTCAAAATCTAGTTAACGCTTATGAAGAAAAAATGATTGATTTAAAAAGCCAGATGAGTAAATATCGCCTGGAGATGCGCAATCTTTTCTGGGTTAGGGAAAATGTTAATCTCAATCAACTGCGGAAAGCTCTCGATGAAGCCGCCAAATTCCGGCAAGAAATGATCATCCAGAGAATCCAGCTTCGCCAGGAAATTAATTCGATCCTTACCCCAGACCAGAGAAATGCTCTCCAAAAGATGTGGCAAGAATTTGGGGGCAGAAGAGACGCTTTCCTTCGCCAAGGCCGAGCCCAGCGACAACCTTGGGGGAGAAGAGGCCGAGCCTTAATTCCCCGCCGTGGTATTAGTCGCTGGTGATTTTTTATGGCTTTCTCGTAGATAGAGGTGGGGTTGATAAAAGGGAATAATTTGGTCTTTTTTATTGTCTAATTTATGTCGAAAAGGTGTAGAATTAAGAAAAAAGTTAAATGATTTCAGCCTGACGAGGGAGAAGGATGGGTGGCCAAACGAGCTTTTGGATCTGAGCAGGAAAGAGAACTTCTCTCTCGTGCCCGGCAAGGAGATCAACAAGCTTTGAGGGAGATTGTGGAACACAATTCACAACAAGTGGCTCGAACAGTGATGGGCATGCTGGGAAATTCGCCCGAAGTTGAAGATATTGGCCAGGAAGTTTTTATCCAATTTTTTAAGTCTTTGCCTAATTTTCGAGGAGAGGCGAAGATCTCAACGTACTTAACCCGGATTGCCCTAAATCTAGCCATAAATGAGATTCGCCGCCGCCGTAAAGAGCGTCAAAACCAGGAAGTAGCCGCCGAAGAAAATTGGATAATTTCCCCTGGGGCCACGGAAAAGGAAAGAGACTTCCAGAGACTTGTTCGTCAAGCCTTACTTAAGCTTGCTCCTTCTTTTCGCCAAGTTGTTATTCTTCGCCTGGTGAATGGCTATTCAACTCAAGAAGTGGCGGAAATATTAAGGCTTCCCCAAGGCACGGTTCTTTCTCGTCTAGCCCGGGCCCAGCAAAAACTTCGGGAGATATTACTTTCGATGATGGGAGAAAAATCATGAAAATGAAAATTTTTAAATTTGATAAAAATTCAATTCGCCGCCTCCTCTACCGGTCTTTTGATGGAGAATTGAATCCCGAAGAAAAAACCCGGTTAGAGCAAGCGCTGGAAGAATCGAAAGAACTGAAAGAAGAGTATAACGCTATTAAAGAAATAAGAGAAACATTAGTTCAGGCTGATGACCTTCAATTTTCACCAGCCTTTCCTGACAAAGTTTTAGCGCGGTGGGCTGGTCGTCAGCAAATGGCAGCGTATAGTAACCTTTTTTCCGAATATCTAGCCCGGCTCTTTCTCAAAGTTGTCTATCTTGGGGGGGCTGCAATTGTGTTGCTTTTGATCATTAATATTTTAATCGGGGATGTTCTTTCTTCTGAGGAAATTTTGTTTACCTCTGATTCGGTGTGTGAAACTATCCTCCATCTTCCCCTCTTTTAAGGAGACTCATGATGAATGTGAAAACTAAAACAGCCTTAATCATTATCTTAACGCTTTTAATCGGCCTCTTACTCGGTGCGGGCCTCCATCGGCTTTACCTTCAGCATCGTCTCCGCCGCATTGTTAATCTTCAGCGACCTTTTTTAATGACTAGGATGATGGAGAGAGTTATTCAACCGAGCCCTGAGCAGAGAGAGGAAATCCAGAAGATTTTAAGGCGACATACCCAGCGTCTCCTGGATATCAGGCGTGATTTTGAAGAAAAAATGAGAAAAGAAGTGGAAGCCATTAGGCAAGAAATAGATCCCTTGTTAACTCCTCAACAAAAGAAATGGTTAGAACGGAGGTTTCCTCCGCCTTATCGGCGTTGGCTCCGTCAACCCCACCGGGTTCGCTAGCCCCGTCTTTGACCAGATAAGAAGAATCCCCAACTTAAGATAGTGCAAAAGTTTGCCTTTGGGAGTCGCACTACTCATTTTATTTTGACCTTTTCAAGGAATATCTTGTCAATGAATATCAGCTAGATATTAATATTGAGAAAAGAATTGGGGGTTTTTGTGAGGAAGAAAAGTTTTTTTATTTTACAAATCAAGATGGAATCCTTTAACATCAATCGTTAATTTAGTCTCCGAGTTGAAAAGGCTACCGTCTGTCCCTAGACCATGCCCTACAACCGAAAGGGTTAAGCTGGAAACGGCTTGACCTCCCAGCTTTGGAAAGGAGAAAAGCTGAAAAGTAAAAGCTTATTTATTCTCGTTTTAATTATCCTTATCCCCGTATTTTCTTTTGCACAGGAAAAGAGAGAAAAATCCTCCGAAAAAGAAAAGTCCCTGCTCATCAACTGGTTCAGGCAAAGATATCCATTTTAAAATTAATGGCATTGAAAATGGTTTCCCTAAGTTGTCCGTTTATCTTCTTAGGTTAGCTTTGGAGAAGATATAATCAGGGATGGAAGCGTTGAAGGTTATTTCTTCGATTTTGAACTCTGTGCCTTGGCCTTCTTTGAGAACGTCCTTAAAGATTCCTTCCATTGGTACCCAACGATTGTTTATCTTTTCCACTCTTTGGCGGCTGATTGTCTTGAGTAATTTTCCTCCCTTGGCATACCATTCTTCATAGAGGGGAATATATTTTTCTTTGTCTACCCAAAGCTTCTTTTCTTGATAAGCGATATCTTGTTTTTTGGCGATTAGTCTTAGAATCCAGCAGGGCCGATTTTCATAAATTGTTTCGTCAATAACTTCGGCGGTATAAAGATTATGAAGGGCCGGATCTTCCATGAGGTCTTCGTAAGATAGATCAGAGCCCATAACCGATTGACGCAGCATATGGCCGGAGATCATGATGATGCGGTCTGTATCCGGAGAAAAAAGCCAAAGTTTATCCTCTATCTTGAGCATCTTGGTCCCCCGTTCCCGAGGAGGATCAAGGTATTCGGTGAAGGTTTTCTCGGTGCCCTTAATCCAGCTTTTCATGCGGAAGGTTCGCGCTGTCCTCCGGCCATGAACGGTCATCGTGGCCAAAACGATTTTGTTGTCCGAGGTTAAATTGGCGTCAACTTGCTGCAGAATAGTTTCTCCCGAAAGCTGTTTTTCAAGAGGAAGGGCAAAGGAGGGGAGTCCAGGAAAAAAGGGGCTTGGTGTTAAATAAAGAAGAGTTAAACACAAAATGAGGCCAGTTTTAATTAAGGAGATTTTATTTATTAGCGACCTCTTATTATTTAGTTTCGGTTTTTCAATTAATTTCGTACTCATATTTATCATTGACTTCCTCATTTAAAATATTTAATTTTTTATTCTCGAGCTCACTTTTATTACGCCTCTAATTCTTTCATCAATCCTGAGGTTTGGCGCCGGTAAACACTTAAGCCGGAAAGACTGGAACCAATCAGAGTAGCCGCAAAACCAGGGATAAATCCGACCACTGTTCCAAACCAGGTTATTCTGGCCCTCATCACTTCGGAGATAAAAATCGATGAATTCTCCATTAGGGAAGCCACATTTATTCCTTTAACCTGGAGATAATAAGCTAGACCTAAGCCGATAAGCGTGCCCACTGCAGAGCCAAGACATCCAATAATAAACGATTCGGAGATTAAGCTGCGATAGAGATGACCTTTATCTTCTCCCATAGCTAAGCGAACACCAATTTCACCATGGCGCCTGATGTTACCCATTAATCCTGCATTCCAGAGCACAATCGACATAGCCAGAACAAAAACGAAAATGATGGTCGAGGAAACATTTTGGGCCATGCCCAACAAATCAGCCAAACCTCCTTGGTCGAGGAGGTTTTTCATTATCGGGGCAAAGCGATCAGCGTCCTGGCTGAAAGAGGTGTTGAATTGCTTGGTCATCGCCGCGGCTACCTTCGGCCGAAATATTCTATCCTTGAAAAACCCTAGTATTTCACCACAGGCATCTTCCATGTCTAAAATTCTTTGAGCATCCGCCAAATCAATTAAGATAGCTTGAGCATCTAAAGCTTGAATACCGAAGTGAATTGTTCCCACAAACCGCAAATTAGCCAGAGCTAAACTGCCAGACATGGTTTGACTGATTATCGTGGCCACGTTACCTGGTTGAATTCCCAAGCGTTGCGCCAACTCCTCGCTGAGCAGTGCTTCTCCCGCTTCCTGGGGGAGTCGCCCTCTTACCAGAGCATTTTCAAGATTAAGAATGTCTTTTTCTGGGCTGGGGGGATTGAGTAAGTTAACAGCCAGGCCCGAGATGGGAGCCTGAACTAAAGTTTCGCCTTTTTCGTCTGGAAGATCGAGAAGTCCTCCGAATTTAATGCGAGGAGTCCATTCTATTTGAGGAAAGTCTTTGGCTACCTTGGCCATCAGCTCACTAACTCCTACCAAGGCCAGGTCGTTGGGAATAAGCTCAGCCTCTTCAGCATAAGCCCGGGTCATAATTTTTAAATGGCCATAATCAAAACGAGCGCTTGATTCAGCAATATTCGCTTCAGCTCCCTTCATCCAGGAATAAAGGACAACGGTGAGCATTACCCCACAGGAAATAGTCAAAAAGGGCAATAGACTTCGAGAACGATCGCGGAGAATACCTTTTAATAGAAATTTAATCATTGGATTTTCCCCCGTAAGGCTTCAGTTGGTTTCATCTTGGCTATGCGGCGGCTGGGTAAAAAGCTTACAATTGTGGTGACTATTAAGACGAGAAGCGTCGTGCCAAGAATGAGCCCGCCACTGTAGATAGGATAAATCCTCTCGCCAATAGCAAACCCATAACTGTCGACTGCTTCCGGCATTCCCCAACCTTTTCGAGCAAATAAGGTTAAAAGAGGAAGACCATAAATAGCTCCGACTAGAGTAGCTAGAATTCCATGGAGAGCACCTTCGAGCGTAAACAATTTGACCACAGACCACCTGGTCATACCCAGGGCCATTAAAGTCCCAATTTCTTTTCTTCGCCGCCAAATAGATAACACTTGGGTATCGAAAATAGCCAACATTGCTAAGAGCATCAGAATTATGTAGAGGATAGAAGAACCAACGGTTTTGGTTTTGACCAGCTCCTGGATGTCACGAAGGAGAGTTTTTTGGTCTTTGAGCACCCAGCCTGCATTTTCTGGGATATTTTTGATATTTTTATCGACGACTACTATCGTTGCTGCCTTTTCCATGCCTGCTAATTGTTGGAGCTTTTCTAAAGGCAACCAGATTTGGCCTTGGTCAATGGCTTGAACGGTTGTTCTCATAACGTGGACAATGGTGGCTTCCCGGGCATCAAACGTTCCATTGACATCCCGCCAGCGAAGAGTAACTTTATCTCCCGCCTTTATTTTTAGCGATTCAGCCATTCGGGTCCCAATAAGAGCAGGAAATTCTTCTTCTTGGTCGTTTAAAACAAAAGAAGGAATATTCAATATCTTTTGACCCGGATCGATGCCTTTAAGTAATACCGGGTAGAAACGGCCCTGAGGATAAGCTGTTCCTTGAAGGATCAAAATCGGGGTCGCCTCCCCCTTGTGGATCATTTCCTGGATCTCTGGGGGAGGGGAGTCATGAGCTTCTTGGAGCGTTAAGGGATCATACGGATTATATTCTGGGTGCCAGAATTGGCCACCTCCATATTCGGCTTCAATTTCAGCTTGCATGGCCTGGCGATTCATACCTTCGTAGACGCCTTGCAGACCGATGATGGTCACAAAAGCAAAGGATAAAACAATTACATTTAACCAAGTTCTCAGTCTCGCTCCCAAGAGGTTTCTTAAAGCTAGTTTAAGAAGCTTCATGGTGGCCCTCCATTCCTGGTTGGGAGGAGTAAGTTTCGTCCTTGGTGACTCGCCCATCCACCAAGGTTATTTTTCTCTTGAGATAGCCAATAACTTTCTCATCATGGGTAGCGAAAATAAAGGTAATTCCTAACTCTTGATTTAAGCGGGCCATGATTTGGAGGATATTATGGGAATTTTCAGCATCGAGGTTAGCCGTTGGTTCATCAGCCAGAATCAAGGCTGGTTTTTTGACGATAGCTCGAGCGATTGCTACTCTCTGGCATTCTCCTCCTGAAAGTTGGGCCGGCCGAGAGTTGGCCCGGTCAGCCAATCTTACCCATTCCAGAGCTTCCATGACTCTTTGGCGGCGTTCCGAGGAGGGAAGGCCCAAAAGGATGAGAGGAAATTCAACATTTTCAAATACGGTATAAACAGGTAGCAAATTGAAGGTCTGAAAGATGAAGCCGATATGTTTTTTCCTCAGTTCGGCCGCTTCTTTATGAGTCAGGGTTTCAATTCGTCGACCAAGAACTTCCACCTGGCCTTGAGAAGGGACATCTAACGACCCGACAATATTGAGGAAAGTAGTTTTTCCCGAACCAGAAGGCCCGACCAAGCCCGCAAATTCACCGGGTCCAAAACTAAGATCAACTTCCTTCAAGGCGTAGAGCTGATGTTGACCCATGGGATATATCTTGGTCAATTTCTGAGTTAAGATTAACTGATTATTTTCCATTGATTATCCTCCTTAATCCGCCACGTAAAAGAAATTAGAGCCATGATGCCGCTCCTAAAAAAAACTTAAAATGTTAACAATTTTTTGTTTATTTTCGTTTGAAGCTGTTCCAATATTTTCATCTTTGACTAGAGACATCTAAAGCTAAACTAAAAATAATAAACTCCCATTACTTGCATTCCCTTGCCGGCCAAAACTAAAGAATCGAACTCTTTCCGAAGCAATCCGAACTCCGTGGGATTCCAAAATACCATTAAATAAAAACTCCATTCTTGGAGTGATTTCTGCCAATATAAAAAGTTATAAGATTTTTTTTCGCCTAAATCATAGAAAAAAACTGCCTTTAGAGAATCTTTTAAATTTAAGGGGTAACTCATCATCATTCCCAGAAAACGCTGGCGTTCATCCCGAGCGGAAAATTTTCGACTAGCTTGAAACTCAAAATACTCTCCGACCAAGTAGAGCCCCTGACCGAGGCTAAAAGTGTAGTCACCTCCAAGGGAAAAGGATTTTTTCCAGGGATAAAGGAGCCAATCATTGGCTTGATGACTGAGGCTAGCTTCAAACCACACCCCAACTCCAATATCCCAGCGTCCATCAAGACCCAAACGGTTCTCGGGAATTGAGGATAGCGGGGGAGAGGAAGGAAGAAGAGCAGTGGGAAGAGGCTTGACCCGCCGGTGGTGAAAACTTACGCCTCCTTCTCCTTTAGGGAGAGAAAATTGGAGGCGTCCCCCATATTCAAAGCTCCTGTCAGTGGTTGGCAATATCTCCCATCCCTTGGGGTCATTTTGGCCATAAAGAATCCAGAACCACGTGTTGGTGTTGTCTTGAAAGTAATAGCGTAGAAGCAGGGCATAGACTCCTCGAGTGAGCTGAAGGGGGTCGCGGGGATCAAGTTGGTCGAACCACATCAAGGGACGAAAAAGGGCGGCGGAGCCAAAGTTAATTTTTTGTAATCCTAGCCGAGCTTCAAAACGAGGCTGAGAAAGGCGAAGCCAAGCCCGGTAGAGGCGGGCTCGGGCCGAGAAGGAAGATTTTCTCTCCTCTGAGGAGCGTAATGAACCTTGGCCATCTATAGAAAAGTCAAGGTCTAATTGCCAAGTAGAAGATAGAGATTTGTTGCATAGAATCTCAGGAAGAAATCGAATCCCCGTCTGAAGATTTTTGACTGAGCTTTGGTTTAAGGAAAACCACCCCAAAGACAGGCCGCTAAAACTAAGGTGGAGATTAGAATTTGATGCTTGAGGATGGGCCAGGAGAAGCGGAGTTAGGCAAAGTAGCAGGCTTAAACATAAAACAGCCAGGAAGATTTGAACAAGATACGGCTGTTTAATGCCTTTTTTTCTCATTGATTTATTGCTTTGGCAAGTTAATTTGTTTTCGATTTCTCCCCAAGGAAGTCTTGTTTTTGGGCTGAGATAGCCTTGGATTGGGAGATGCTTCTGGGGCCTTACTCTTGAGTTGATCTCTTGAGGAATTGACGGGATTAGGGCAGAGAATGCCAAAGAAAAAAAAGTTAGTCCATTCTTCGGTCAACTCTTTCGGGGAAGAATAAAGTTGCAGAAGATCCTCGTCAGCAACAAAGTCAGCAAGGCGATTTAGGATGAAGAGAATAAATTCAGGCTTTATGTTTTCTCTGATTTCCCCTCTTTTTTGAGCTTTTTGGAGATCTTGCAGAAAGAGATGGAAAAAATTCTGGGTTTTTTGGTGAATGAAATTCCTAATTTCTGGGTGAGGGCTATTTAAGTAATCTTGAAGCATCTGGTAACTGAAGTCCTGGCTTATCTTGATTTTCATCTGGACAATCTGGCGGGCTTTTTCCTGATAGCTAACTTCTTGGCCCATGATTTGATAATATTTCTTCTCGGCTTGGTCCATGATGCGGTTGATGATAAAGAGGAAGAGATGAATTTTGTTTTGGAAATAGCGATAAAACGTCATTTTGCTTACTTTAGCTGCCTGGCAAATTTCTTCCACGGAGACTTTCTCCAGGCCGTAGCGAAGGAACAACTTCTCGGCTTCATCGACTAACTGCCTAGCTTTCTTGCTTTTCCCAATCAACTTAGAAAGATTACTAAAATTATAATTTTTTACTATTTCCGTCATCTTATTTTTATTTAGTAACATTGTGAGTTAAATGTCAAGGATTTTCTTTCTTGGCCCTTAAAAAAGGGAAATTAAAGTTAATTTATCTTTCAAATCTACCCTTGCTTTTCTTCAAGGCAGGCTTAAAACTTAAGGTTTTTTAGGTTCAGTTACATCTTAAATTTGACATCTGGGGAAAATCGTTTTATAAACTAAGCAGTGGCTATTCAACGTTGTCCGTATTGCCAATCCATTATTGATGATAAGGCAGAATATTGCCAAAATTGTGGAACAAGACTTATTGTTGATGATGAAATCTTTAAAGAAGATACTTCCAAGAAAAATTCTCTAAAAGAAGAAAAAAAAGACTTACTTGAACCAGCCACTGAAACCAATAAGCTTTCCTCTACCCCGAAAAAAGCTTCTTCTCGTTCAAAATCGGCCAAAAAAGGAAAAAGAACGAGAAGCAAAAAAAGATTAAAGGGGGTTGATTCAGAAACAAGCGCCCAAAAGATCTCAAGAGAGGGGCAAGAGCGAAAAGAAGCTCAAGATCTTCCTCGCGAAGAAAGGAAGTTAAAAAAGAGTAGAGAGGGGGCAGGTGAAGAGATTCATATTCAAGAGGATAAATTTTCCTTCGAAGAAGAAAATATCTTCAAAGAAGAAGAGCTGCCTGAACAAGAGCTGCCTGGAGAAGAGAGAAAAGAAAAGGTCTCCTCTCCAGATGAAACTGAAGAATTAAAGGAAAAAGTTGGGCCAGAGATGCTTACCGAAGAGAAGGGTGAAGAAGGACAGGAGGAGCAAGAGGATATCAGTACGGAAGAACTTCTCGAACATCTTGAACCCATAGGGACGGAGAATGTTATCGAGGACAAAGAAACGAGCGATTTAGAAGAGAAAGAATACAGGGAAGAAATGGAAGTTTCTGAAGTGGTAGAATTGCTGGAATTAGAGGAAGAGCCGCTCCATGGGGAAGGAGGCAGGGATAAAGAGAAATTGGAGAGGGAGATGCAGGAAAAAGAATTGGAGGAAGAAGTGAAAGAGGGAGTGGAAGAGAAAGAGCAAGAAGAAAAGGTTAGCGGAGAAACCAAGGGAGAAAAAGTAACAGAAACAGAAGGAGCAGAAGCAAAAGATGAAGAAGCTCAAGAGCGGTCTTTATTTGGAGATGAAACTTTGATTTTTCCTCCTGAAGCAGCTGAGGCTCCCGATTTTAAGACAGAGGATTTAGAAAAACTAGTTGACCCGGCGGAAAAAGAAAAGGAAGAGATAGAAAGATTTTTAGAATCTTTGAAAAAGGAAAGAGAAGAAAAAAGACATTTAGCCGAAAAGACAACTGGGATTCCGCCGTGGGTGACTAGCCTCAAAGAAAAGCAATCAGAGGAAGAAAAAAAACTTGATGAAGAAGAAATTAACCAGCCTCCTGAACTGGAGGAAGAAGAGGCTGTTAAATTAGAAAAACAAAGTAAAGATCTAGAAAAAATGACCTTTGAAGAAACCAAAGAAGTGACCAAAACTGGAGGTGGAGACGAAAAAACTCTTTTTCCTCTGGAAGAGAAGTCCACCACGGAAACAGTTGGCTTTCCAGAAACGGTAACTCAAACGGGTTTTTCTTTTTCTTCTTATGAAGAAAAAATCCCCTCGGGATTAAAAATCTCCAGGATAAATTCTTTTTTGTCTTGGATTAAAGCCCTAGCTTTTGATTTGTTATTTATTGCCTTTTTCTGGGTAGTCGCCATTCTTGTTACTTCCAGCATCTTAAAAGTCAATTCTATCCGTCTCGTAAGTTCTTCTCCTTGGAAGATGGTAGCCCTCTATCTAATTTTTTTGGTGGTTTATCTCTTTTTGTTTATTACTTTTATTGGCGAGACACTGGGCCGTCAGTTATTTCCAACTGAAGAGGAATAGCCCCTTTCTTCCCCAAATTTGAAGTTTTCGCCAAGGAATCTTTGCCGAGCCAAAGGATGGTGGGCAACTTCTTGCGGTTGGCCTTCTACCAAAAGTTCTCCTTCATCAATAATGAAGACATGATTAGCTATCTGAAAAGTATCTTTGACGTTATGGTCGGAGAGAAGAAGGCCAATTCCTTTATTTTTTAAATTCAGGAAAATACGCTGGAGCTCATTAATTGTTATCGGATCAATACCCGTAAAAGGTTCATCAAGAAGTAAAAACTTAGGTTCAAGGATTAGGGCTCGGCTTATTTCAAGGCGGCGTCTTTCTCCGCCAGAAAGAGTATAGGCTGGTTGAGCCCATAAACGTTTTAATCCCAACTCTTCTAATAGAGAAAGAGCTTTTTCCTTGGCCTGATGAGAATTAAAGCCTTTTTCCCTCAGAATAAGGGCGAGGTTATTTAATACGGTTGTTTTTAGAAAGACAGAGCTCTCTTGAGGAAGATAAGTAATTCCTGCTCGAGCTCTTTCATTAGTTGGCCAAGAGATAATGTTAGTTTGGTCAAAATATATTTGCCCTGAATTGGGCTTTATTAAGCCAGTGATCATCTGAAATGTGGTTGTTTTTCCTGCCCCATTTCTTCCAAGTAGTCCATATATTTTGCCAGTTTCCAGTGTCAGGGAAAGATTTTTCACCACTATTCTTTTTCCGAATCTTTTAAAGAGATTTTTGGCGATTAATGTTGACATTGCCGTCGGCCTTACCTTCCCGGTAAAATACTAAAGTGATGGTCATCAGGTGTCAAGCCAAAGGAAATCAGGGAAAGTGAAAAAAGTCATTAGCGCTTCTCGACGGACTGATTTGGTGGCTTTTTTCCCCGATTGGGTAGAGAAAGTTCTTAAGGTCCGGGAAGCAAGGGTTTGGGGGCCATCTTCCCATGTTTATAAAGTTTCCCTGGAGCCAGACAAGGTTCATACTATTGTGCTTTGGTCAAAAGATTTTTCTAATATTTTGCAGAATAAATACAATCTATTTTCTCTTTTTAGAGAATATGACCAGCTCTATTGCCACTTTACAATTACCGGATTGGGGGCAACTGTGGTCGAGCCGCATGTAATCCCGCCCCATAAGGCTTTGGAACAGCTTGAACCACTTGCGGAGTGGGTCCAGAGTCCCCAGAGAATAAGCCTTCGCTTTGATCCCATTGTTTTCTGGAAGGAAGGCTCCCAGCTAAAAACGAATCTTTATTATTTTGAGAAGATAGCTCCTTATCTTCAAAAGTTAGGAGTTAAATCAGTCAAGTTTAGCTTTGTCCAGTGGTACCAAAAAGCCAGGCGTCGGGCAGCCAAACGGGGTTTTTGTTTTTTTGATCCTCCACCCGAAAAAAAAATCGAAGCCGCCCAATATTTGATGGAAGTAGCTCGCCAATTTAGTCTGGAATTGACAGCTTGCTGTCAACCATTAATAGTTGAAAGTTTACCAATTAAACCTGCGGCTTGTATTGATGGAGCATTTCTGGAGAAGATTCATCCTCAAAAACTTCCAGTCTCAAAAAAGAAAGATCGTACGCAACGCCAACATTGTCACTGTACCGACTCAGTGGATATCGGAAGCTATATCCAGCATTGTCCCCATGCCTGTGTTTATTGTTATGCCAATCCATTGGAGTAGCCAAGCAAATTTAGATAATTTTTGGAGGCTTTTTGAGTATTCCATAAAATGGATATCTGATGCTGGTTAAGAAATTAAGCTTTTTTCGGGAAAATCTAAACCTATTGCCGAGCCTGTTCCAAGGAAAGGAGGTATTTTTTTAGCGGAAGACCAGCTGAAAATCCCCCTAAAGACCCATCGCTGCTAAGGACTCGGTGGCAGGGAACAACTAGCAGAAAAGGGTTGCGACCCAAAGCCTGACCAACACTGCGAAAGCCTGAATGATTGATTTTTAAAGCTAGTTCTTTGTAGGAGCTGGTCTGACCAAAAGGGATTTTTCTTGTTTCTTTCCAGACGCGACGCTGGAATGGAGTTCCCATGTTAAAATCAAGAGAGAGAGAATCAAAACTTATTGGCTCCCCTTTGAAATATCTAGATAAAAGATATATTTCTTTTTCAAAATTTAAATCACTTTTGCTTATATTCCCGGCAAATTTGCTTTCTAGATAATTTAGATAAGGGGAAACTCTGTTAAGAGAAGGGAAAAATGTAATTTCCTTTAAAAGAAAATTAGATTTAACCAAAAGGAGAATTCCTTTGGGGAAAGAAAAAATGGTATAGATAATTTCAGAATTCATTTTTTAACCTTTTTAAATCAATTAATAGTTAATAGTGGTTAATCTAGCCAAATTCCGTCTCTTTTGAAAGGTATTAGGTTAAATTCCCAGGCTTAAACGATCCGCTAGGGCGGGGGGTAAACCAGCTTCCAAGATTCGTGATTGAGTCAGTCGATAATCATAAGAGATGCGGTAGAAAGTTATCTTGCGAGTAGTGGTATTGAAAATGAGAAAAGAGCTCTTAATGTTTCTGTCCCGGGGTTGGCCTAATGAGCCTGGGTTTATCAAGTATCTAGCTCCTTCCTCTATTTTTATCTGGAATTTTTCTTGCTCAACGATTAGTTCTTCGACCATATTATTTCTTTTTATATAAATGCGAGGTAAGTGAGTATGGCCAAAAAAACAGATTTTCGTTGAAAAATGATAGAAAGCTTCCACGGCATCAAAAGGCCCAAAAATATAGTAATCTTCATCGTAAGGGGCTCCGTGACAGATAGTTATCTCCTGGTTAACTTCTTGGGGACCTTTTTTGAGATTCATCAAAAAGAGTTTGTTCTGAGTGTTAAGAGCATCCCTAGTCCAAATTATGGCCGCGGCGGCGATTGGATTAAAGGAGTGAAGTGAATCATGTCCTGACACTGCTTTATCGTGGTTCCCTCTGATCATATAAAGCGGAGATAGATTCTGGAACTGCTGAATGCACTCATTGGGAGAAGCGTTATAACCAACCAAATCTCCCAAAAAGAGGTAAGCGTCAATTTTCTTCTTTTGAGCAAATGACTTCATCGCCAGGAGGGCTTCTAGATTGCTGTGAACATCAGAAAAGATCAGATATTTCATGGAGCATTACCTTCTATTTCTCTTTTTGGAGTTTTTATTTTGTCGGCCATCTTGGCGGCGTGATAGGAGCTTCTCACTAATGGACCTGATTCGACAGCCTGAAACCCGAAATCAAGAGCTAGTTTTTTAAGATAATCGAATTCCCGAGGGGAGTAATATTTGATAACCGGATAATTATTTTTAGTGGGTTGAAGATATTGCCCAATAGTGAGTAAATCGCAGGCGACTTTACTCAAGGCCTCAAATGTGTCGACCAAGTCCTTTTCTGTTTCGCCCAATCCCACCATGAGCCCACTTTTGGTTATCAACCCGGCTTCTTTGGCGCTTTGCAGAATCTCGAGAGAACGCTTAAAGAAATAGGGGGGGCGATTTATTCGCGGATAAATTCTTTCGGGGACTTCAAGATTATGATTTAAAACATCAGGCTGGGCTTCCAGGACAGTTTTTAAGGAGTCTATTACTCCTTGGAAATCAGGGATGAGAACTTCAACTTTCGTTTGGGGGGTTAATTTCCTTATCGCCCTAATAGTCTGGGCAAAGTGGAGAGCTCCTCCGTCAGGAAGATCATCTCGAGTTACAGAAGTGATAACTGCATACTTTAATCCCATGGTCCGGGCAGCTTTAGCCACTGACTCGGGTTCCTGGGAATTTAAAGGCCTTGGAGTGCCCTTCGCTACCGCACAGAAGGAACAATTACGAGTGCAGATATCGCCCATGATAAGGAAGGTGGCCGTTTTTTCGGCCCAGCAGTGGCCAATATTAGGACAACGGGCACTTTGACAAATAGTATGGAGATTATTCTCTCTGACAATCTTTAGGACAGCAAAGTAATTAGGGTGAGAAGGTATTCTGGTTTTTAACCACCGAGGTTTGGAGCCAACAGGACGATCATGTTTAACCACAAAAAAACCTAAGTTTTCGCAATTTTAAAGTTAGAAAAAAGGTGGAGGTGATCCAAAGTGATTAATATTCCATCTCTCGTTCTCTTTTAAGGCGGCGGCGCATCCTTTTTCTGGCTTGAGCTTCTTTTAAACGACGACGCTCTCCTGGCTTGAGGTAGACTGAATGCTTTTTTATCTCTTTGATAATTGCCTCCTGTTGAACTTTTCTTTTGAAACGCTTCAGGGCACTTTCTAGAGATTCTCCTTCTTCAACAACAACGAAAGCCAATTCTTTTCACCTCCTTACCTTAATAGAGTATTTGATTTATAGATGAATATTTTGGTTTTGTCAAGAGAAGAGAGTCTTGAAAAATGGGCGCCAATAAGTCATTCTGTTAACAAAAATGCATAGTAATCAGAGGAGGAAAAAATGAAAATCCCCTTTTTCCAAGTGGATGCTTTTTCTAGAAAAGTTTTTGGAGGCAATCCAGCAGCAGTCTGCCTTTTATCTTCCTGGCTTGCTGATGAAACTCTTCAGGCTATAGCAGCTGAGAATAATCTTTCTGAGACTGCCTTTCTTGTCCCCCGAGCTAATTCTAACAATAGTTATGAATTGAGGTGGTTCACACCGTTAGTAGAAGTAGATCTTTGTGGACATGCCACTTTGGCTAGTGCTTTTGTTGTTTTTTCTTTCCTTGCTAGTGATTTGTCTTCAGTTTACTTTGCGACTAAAAGTGGGGGCTTAACAGTAATTAAAAAGGGCGAATTGCTTTCCATGGATTTTCCAGCGAGTGAGCCAGAGCCCGTAAAAAGCATTTCTTATCTTCCTCAAGCTCTAGGCGTTGAACCCCAGGAGATATTAAAATCACGAGATCTCTTAGTTGTTTTTCCTGATGAAGCGACTATTAGATATCTGAAACCTGATTTTGAAAAACTAAGAAAGGTTAAAGATGTTTTAGGAATCATTGTTACTGCTAAGGGAGACGATGTTGATTTTGTTTCGAGATTTTTTGCCCCTAATGTGGGTGTTCCTGAGGATCCGGTTACTGGTTCAGCCCATTGTACCTTGATTCCTTATTGGGCTAAGAAATTGGCCAAAAAGCGTCTTCATGCTTGGCAGTTATCCAAGAGGGGAGGAGAATTATTTGGAGAATATTTAGGGGAGAGAGTTAAGATTTCTGGGAACGCTGTTCTTTATGCTCGAGGAGAGTTGTATTTATAGCTTCCTGATTTATTGTTTTGTAATTCAACCTAATAGCAATTACCCAAGCTCTCACGGGGTTAGAGATGTTTCAGGTAGGAATTCAGGGATGGAAGCCCCTCACACCACGAGTTGGCTAAAATGTTTTTATTTATTAAACACGTAGTTGATAATCAAACCCATAATTATTACTCAGCTAGTTGGCCTCCGGCTTGGATAATGGCTTGCCGGGCACCTATTTTCATCGGTTCAATTAAAGGGACGGGAATATCAGAAGGAGTAAGGACGAGAGGAATTTCTGTACAACCGGCGATAATAGCCTCTGCTCCTCTTTTAATTAAAGAGTGGGCTATTTTTATAATGATTTCTTTGGGCTTACCTGTAGTGGTCCCGCACTTTATTCCTCCAATCCCAAAAATAGCTTTCATAACTTTCTTTTGTTCTTGGCTAAAAGGATGTATAACTTCACAACCGATTTTTTTCAGAGCTTGATGAAAAAGTTGTGAGATTATTGTGCCTGAACTGGCCACGATGCCAATAGTTTTTAGTCGGGGGAAGTTAAGTGCCACCCATTTTGAGGTTTCCTCGAGAAGATTGATAAAAGGTAAAGGAGAGTAAGGAAGAATTTCGGGCAAAAAGTAATGAGCAGTTATGCAGGGCATGATAATAAAATCGGCTCCAGCTGCTTGGAGGCGCTGAGTCCCCTCAATCAAGTGGGGAACCGGACTGGGACCTTTGCCGAGAATGGCATCGGTTCGAGGGGGAATTTGGGGAAGATTAAGAAGAACACTGGGGAGATGATCTTGATCTTGGGTTACTTTAGTGTGTTTGATAATCAATTGGAACAAGTAAGCACTGGCTTCGGGTCCCATGCCACCTAAGATGCCAATTGTCTTTTTCATTTTTCTTCCTGGCGCATTAAGTCTTTAATTTTATCTAGAGGAAGGGCTTCAATATGATGACCATTGTACCCGGTCATTGAAGTGGCCTTAAAAAGTGAATTGAGGATAGCCTCTTCACAGGCCTCCACGGCGGCTAGAAAAAGGGGTGACATTTGGGAGTTGCGGAGCACTTTTTTATTTAGGAAAGGTGTTTTACTGCGATGTGGAATTCTTACTTCAGAAGCGGTGGAGAAAGCGATGGCATAGTCCCCACTTCCGTTGGAATAGAACCCCCCGGTGCGTACAATCCCCAGAAGAGCCCTTTTGGCAAGTCTTTTTAAATTGCGGGAGGAAAGGGGAGCATCGGTAGCCACGATAACCATGCAGGATCCCGGGGAATCATTAGTGAGAATATTTTGTAGATAATATTTCCCTAGCCTAACCCCAACTTGAAAGCCATTTATCTGGAGAATTCCTCCGTGATTAGTTTGAACTAATACCCCGATAGTATAGCCACCCAAAGCTTCAGGGAGCTTTCGGGAGGCAGTGCCAATTCCTCCTTTATAGCCAAAGCAGATTGTTCCTGTGCCTGCCCCTACGGCACCTTCTTTTACCGGGCCTGAGGCGGCCTTTTTGAGCGCTTCAATTACATCTTCCCTGGTTATAACGCGCTGGCGAATATCATTTAACCAGCCATCATTTGTTTCTCCAACAATAGGATTTACAGAGCCAACCTTTTCATTTTCTGGTTGAGCAAGAGTGTATTCAATCAAAGCTTCAGCCGCGACAGGAACACTTAAGGTGTTGGTCAAAATTATTGGTGTTTCAATGTTGCCTAGTTCATTAACCTGAGAAATTCCAGTTAGTTTCCCATATCCATTGCCAACATAAATAGCAGCCGGAACTTTTTCCTGATAGATATTTCCCCCGTGGGGGCAGATAGCGGTTACCCCCGTGCGGATGCTTTCCCCTTTAATTAAGGTTACTTGGCCAACTTTTACACCTGAAACATCGGTGATAGCGTTTAAAGGTCCCGGAGGGAGAACTCCTATTTTAATTCCAAACTCTCTTACTCGCGGTCGCTCTTGACCTCCAAAGAGATTAGAGAAACAGAAAAGTAAAATGAAGGAGAGAAGGAAAATGTGGGATACTCGCATTTTTATTTTCGTCTCCTTTTAGTGATTGGGGAAGATTTCATCTTAAGAGAGGAAAATAAAAAAATCAATGGGAGATAAAATAATAAGGGGGGAAAAGATAAAAAGAAGGAATGATAATCTTAGATGTTTTCCAAAGGGGAGGAAAAAAGATAGGTAGGGAAAAATGAAAGTGGAAAGGAAGGATTGACAAGAGGGGGGAGGAAAGGGGGAGAAAAAAAGATAGATAGATGATTAATTAGTTAATTGGCGAAGAAGTGTTCCTTATTTTTTCTTCTGTGGAGGAACAAGCTATGGAAGAACTTAGGCTTTTTCCTATCTTTTAGAGTTGGTTAGTTAAAACACAAGGATAATTGCCAAAAAAGGGCTGAGGATAAAAAAATTGACAAGAGAAAATTTTCTTAATATAGTGGGAAAAAGTTAAAGTGCGTGCCCAGATTATAAGAAAACTGCTTTATTTATGCCTTTTGATAGTAGCTATTAGTATTGGTGTTTTTAACTTATTTTTGTCTCCGAGCAAAGAGCAAGAACAGTCAAAGGCGGTTGAGGTCAAAACAGTACAGGGAAATCAAAAAAGCGTCGAAGAGTTATTAGCCAAAGGAAGAAAATTAAGAGAGGAGGGAAAGTTTGAAGAGGCTCGAGAAATTTTCGAATCTGGGGTTACCCTTGCTGAGCAGGCAGGAAATCTAGAGGGTCAAGTTGAAAGCCTCTTTCATCTTGGTGATATTTGCTGGAATCAAGGTGATTTGACTAAATCAGAGGAATTTTACCGGCAAGCATATGATCTAGCTTGTGATTGTGGGATGGAGAAATGGGTAGAAAGAGGAAATTATATTTTTGAAATATTTGACCATTATAATCAAGGCAAGATATTAAGAGCTAAACAAGATTATCCAGGTTCGGTTACATCTTTTAAACTGGCTATTTCTCAGGCTGAGGCTATAAATAGTCCTGATCATGTAATAAAGTGCTTGAGGCAATTAAGTGTTACCTATTGGGGTATGTTTGATTTTGAAAATTTTTATAGGCTGAATCTCCAAGCTTTAGACTTAGCTAGAAAAATAAATTTGAAGAGAGAAATTGGTCAATGCCTAAATAACATAGGCTTTTATTTCTGGCGAATCAATGACTATACCCGGGCATTGTCTCATTATTTTGAGGCATTAGAAATAGCCCAGGAACTCGGCAATCTCTCCCAACAATCCGCCTGTCTAAACAACATCGGAACTATTTATGATCAATTTGAGTTATATGATAGGTCTTCAGAAATTTTAATGAATTCTCTATCAAGAGCAAAAATGACAAATGATAATGAGACTAAAATTACAGCTCTGTTAAATCTGGGAGTTAATTTTTTTAATAGATTGAAAAAAAACATGGATAAATCATATATGCAAGATTCAATTTATTTCTCAACAGAAGCATTAGATTTATCAAAAAAGATCGGAAACAAGTATTTTTCAATGATTGCTCTTAATAATTTAGGGTTTATATACTTAGAGAAAGGCAATTATAATAACTCAATCAGATATTTAAATGACGCAATAAATTATGCTAATGATTTGAATGATATTGGAACAATTGCTGTTATATTAAATAATTTAGGGCTAGTTTATTTAAAGAAAGGGGAGATAGCTCAAGCAAAAAAATATTTTTCTCAGGCGATTTCTTTAAAAGATCAAATTCTTAATGGAGAAGTATTTTGGGAAGCCTATTATGGATTAGGCAAATGCTTGGAAAAGGAGGGTAATTCGGCAAAAGCCATCTATTATTATGAAAAGTCGATTAATCAGGTGGAGGAAATTAGAAATAAGATTGCTCTTGATATTTTTAAAACATCGTTCTCGAAAGATAAGCATCAAGTTTACGAAGACTGGATTAATTTGATTTATCATGAGTATGAAAAAAATCCTGATGAGAATAATTTGGAGAGAGCTTTTCAAGCAGTAGAAAGAGCCAAAGCACAGGCTTTTCTGGAAAGTTTAAACATATCACAGAGAGTATTTCAAGAGCGTCTTCCTACTAAACTTAGAGAAGAAGAAAGAAATATGAATCTGCAATTTTCCCAGATTCTTGGACAGTTAGCACTGCCGAACCTTGGGGAAGAACAAAAAGCAAAGCTTTTAGAAGATTATAAAGAATTGGAAGAAAAACATATGATTCACTTAATAAAAATACGTGAAGCTGTCCCCGAAACCAGATTGTCTCAAATCAATGATTTTCCTGTTCTTAGAGAAGTTAAGAAAATGTTTTTGAACAAAAAAGTGGCCCTTCTGGAATATTTTCTAGGTAATAGATTTTCTTTGCTTTTTATAATTAGCAAAGATGTAAAAAAAATCATTAAACTTCCTGGTGAACAGGAAATTGTTAACTCCATAAGAGGGTATTTGAAATTACTCTCTGACCAACCTATTAGCAATTTCCAAGGGATTCTGGCTGCCCAAAGGATATATCATCAATTACTGGAGAAGGCGATGGAAAGCCTATCACCAGAAATTAAATATTTGATTATCATTCCTGATGGACTTTTACATTATCTTCCTTTTGAAGCTCTAGTTTTTCCTAGTGGAAAATACCTCGGGGAGAAATATTCTATTTCTTATAGTCCCTCAACTTCATCCCTTTTATACTTGTGCCGTCGAAGTATTCCCCATAATAACAAAGTTTTTATGGCCTTTGGGAGTCCAAAGTATAAAAAGAAGAAGTTGGGATCAGAATTAATTAATAAATCAACTTATAGTTTGTTACTAGAAATATACAAAAAAAAGGGGTTCAAATTGGCCTCTCTTCCTTTTAGCCAAAAAGAAGTAAAAAGAATCAGCCGGTTTTTTCCTAAGGAATATAAAAAAATATACTTGGGAAATAAAGCCACAGAATCGATCTTGAAGAAAGAAAAACTCGATAATGTTCTTATTCTTCATTTTGCTTGTCATGGTTTTTTAGATGAAGAAGTGCCGCTGCGTTCTGCGATTGTTTTATCTCCAGAAGAGGAATTAAATGAAGATGGATTTTTCCAAGTGAGAGAAATTTATGGCCTCTCTTTCTCAGCAGAAATGGTTGTTCTTTCTGCCTGCCAGACAGCTCGAGGAACGTTAGAAAAAAGCGAAGGCGTCTTAGGGTTGCCGCGAAGTTTTTTTTATTCCGGCGCTAGAAGTGTTGTTTCTTCTTTATGGGATGTCTCAGATAAGTCCACGGCCGAGTTTATGGAGAATTTCTATCATTTTCTTAGTGAGGGAAAGCCGAAAATTGAAGCTTTACAGTTAGCTAAAATTAAGATGTTAAAGAAGTATGCTCATCCTCATTATTGGGCAGCGTTTGTCCTTAACGGAGAACCATTTTCTTCAATTAAATTTAATTAGTTGGATGTTTTCAATTTAAACGGGGTAAGAGGGGACTCAATTCTTGTTCCATCTTTTAGCTGGGCGGAAACAACCCAAAAATAACGCTGATTAGCTTCAATTTTCTGTAATATTTCAGAGGGGATAATAATTCGATTAGTTGTTAATGGTCCCGCCCGCCAAAGGGGAAAAAGAGTTTCATCAAATATTTCAAAATAGTAAGATTGGGCATTCTCTAGTTCAGGCCATTTAAAGATTAAAGTTGGTTTGGGTGCGGTTAAATATTTTGGTGAGGGAAGGCTAGCAATAAAATTTTCTCCTCCCCGGTATATTTCTTTATTAAAAGGATTGAAAATCATTATCAAAATTATAATTAGAGCTGTACTAAAGGTTAGTAGGGCTGGAACTGGTTTAAGGGCCCATTTTAAAGCAAAGGAAGATTTTTCTTTTGGATTTCCTTTTATCTCGAGTATTTTGTCTATTAAAAAATTCTCTTCCCTTTTGATGCTTCTGATGAGGTCGAGCTCTTCAAGGCAACCAGAACAGTGTATTAAATGGTTAGAGATTTTTTTCGTTTTTCTTTTTGATAGTTTCCCTTGATAAAAGGCGAGGAGGGTTTTTGGATCAGGGCAGTCATGGCGAGAGGTGGGTTTATTAGAATTAATAAGCTCCCGGAAAATCTTAGGTAGATTTATTTGATTAATCTTCACAATCAAAGCCTCTCTCCTTTAGGATTTTTTTTAAATCGTTTAATCCTCGATAAAGGAGATTTCTCGTTTTGTCTTTGGTTTGTTTCAATATTACTGAGATTTCCTCCAGAGTCATATTCAATAGAAATAACTTTACTACTTGTCTTCTTGATTCAATTAAACATTCCAAGGCGTCATAGAGAATAGTTCTTGCTTCCTCGATTTCCAATCTGTCTCGATTGTAAATTTCTTCCTTTTCCGAGATTTTTACTTCTTTTTCTTTTGTTATTAGTTCTTCATCTCGCCTTCGCCGACGGAGATAGTCAATTATTGATGAGTTAATAATCTTCTTTATATAAGACGGTAAGTTGGCAATATTTTTCTCATTTTCAATTAATTTCCAGAGCTTTATTTTTACTTCTTGTAAAATGTCTTCCGGGTCAATACCTTTTTTGGGAAGGTCAAACTTTTGGATATTTATCAGGATAAATCGCCTAAACTGGGAAAATAGCTTCTCGAACTCCTGCCCTTTATTTTTCATTTGCTGGTGATTATACCAATGAAGTTTATTCCTCGCAAAGAAATTTTATATTCAGTTGTATTAATATAGAGTAGTTTTAAGGGAAAATTTTCTCACTAGATGGCAATATTTTAGTGGGAAGGTTTAAGATGGCCGTTTTTTCTTTTTATGGAAATAAAAATTGCACTTCCAAGGAGAAGACCACTTATTGTAACCAGGATCCATTTGATTTTTGAGTGGGTAAAGATTGATTTATTAGCTTGACCAGAGATAATAAAACCTGCCCAGTAATAGGGATGAGTAAGGACATCAGAATTTATTAATTCTAATTTTGCTTTTCTTAAAGCTTTAGCTAGAGGCAAGGAATTTTTGAGGTGATAATAAAATCTTTCCATTAGTTGATAAGTTGCTTGGTCATTTACGGCCCATAAACTCATTAAGACGGCCGAAGCTCCGGCATAAAAGAAGGCGCGGTTGATTCCTTCAATGCCTTCTCCACGGATAAATTCTCCTAATCCCGTCTCACAAGCGGATAGAGTAACTAAATCTGCTTTTAAATGAAGATTATATATCTCCCTCATCTGCAGGAAACCATCTTCGTTGGGATCGTCATCCAGAGAGAGAATAATCGCTGATCTAGCGGGAACTTTATCGTCAATAACACTATGGGTTGCGAAATGAATAATTTTGTAATTGCTTAAATTTAAGCTTTTAATATTTTCTTCTTTAGCTTGGGCTTGCGTATAAACTTCGCTCTTTTTCTTAAATATATTGTTTATTTTCTTAACCTCGAGAGGGCTATATTTTAACGGGGAAAAATTTATATTTGCGGTAGAAAAAAAGCTTTGGATTGGACTTTGGCCATTATCTTCTTTTGATTCTCCAAGATTAAATTGTGGATCTCCCACTGCGAGAATATCTTTGGTCGTTTTGTAACCATTCATTTTTCTTCGCAGAATTATTTCCCGAAGGGAAGAAACTGATGGAGAATAGCTTATGGTAAAATCCTGAATTAGCCATTTTTTAGATTTTGGGTTAATTAAGGTTTCAAAAGGAATCCGCAGAAGAACATCATCAGGGATGATGATTAGATTTTCAATGTTATCACTAATATAACTGGGGATGAGGAAAGAATGTAATTTCTGGGCCGCATAGAAAGTATGATTATTTCTGTCGGTTACTTCCAATAAATGGTTAGTTGTTAATTTTTGGAGTTTTTCCCGATCAGGAATTGAAAAGATATTAAGCTTTTTTTTCGTTAGCAACAATCCTAGTCCTTGATCATTGTCTACGCAGTAAAGAAGGAAGGCGGTCTTTTTATCTAACAATTGCTGGGCTTCGTGGAGTTTGATTATTTCTGGATATTGAAGACTAGCATAAGCCGGGTCACTAGCCCTTATTTCTCGCTTTAAAGACTCCAATTCTTCTTCTTTGGCCACAAGCTCTTGTTGAAGGTGTTGTTTCTCTTCCGGGGAAGTTGAAGCAGCGAGAATTTTGGTATAAAGATAAGAAATGTCTTTAAGGAGTTCTTGTTCTTTGTTTTCAAGTTGACTATTTATTTTCCTTGCTAGATGAATTTTTGATAATTCAAGACTATCAAGAAAAGCCCGGGCTTTGGCTTTTTCTAAAAAATAAAAAGCTTCAGCATCATAGTTTTCTTCAGGATGAGATTGATGAAGAAAAACCATGAGTTCGATAAGATTATGGTAAGCTTCGATTCTTTTGTCTGTTCCTAAAAAACGGGCTCGATATTCTTCGAGATTAATCTGAGAGCGAATGTTTTCGATAATGTCAATTGACTTTTTATAATTAGCCAGGGCTTCTTCTAGATTGCCTTGTTTCCAGTTAGCTTTGGCTAGTTCTAGGTAGGCTTCCCAAAGGATTTCTCCTCTTTGGAGACCTAAGGCTAATTCAATTGCTTGCTGGTAATATTTTGTGGATTCTTCATAATTACCTAAGTTGTAATATACTATACCGATATTGTTGAGGATAAAACCTTTATCCTCTGCATTTTGAATTTCCTCAGCTTTTTTTAATGCTAAGTTGAAATAGTTTAAAGCTTCAAAATATTTCTCTTGGACATTAAATAACGCACCAAGATTGTTTAGAACATGAATCTCTAGGTTTTTTTCATCAATAATTCTTGCTAATTTTAAACATTGTAAATAATATTCTTCTGCTTTTGTAAAATCATTTTTATCTTTTGTTATTAAAGCTTTATTATGATAAGTAACTCCGATGTTATTTAAATCAATAGACTTTCCAATATTATCTTTTAATTCAGCATCTAATTTTAATGAATTAAATATATATGTTAATGATTTATCAAATTCTCCCAAATATTTATAAATAATACTTATATTATTTAAGCACTTAGATGTTTCTGAATAAAGTTTTTTCTCTTTAGAAATCTCTAAAGCCTCTTCGAAATATGAAAGGGCTTTTGAATAGTTATCAATTTTCCAATAGTATATACCAATATTATTTAAACATTGGCATATCTCTTTTTTATTGTTTATTTTTTTTGCTAGATCTAGAGCTTTTTTGTTTAGTAAAAAAAATTCTTGTAAGTTTAAATTTAAATACTCAGTAATACTTAGTTGTCTAAGACATTTAACTAAGTAATCATCAATATTAAGTAACGAGGCAATTTCTATAGCTTTTTTAAATGATTGTTTTGATCTTATATAATCATTTTGATTCCTATATGTTTTTCCGTCTTGATAAAGCTCATGAATTCTTATTATATTAGAAGAAAGCTTTTTTAGATCGTCATTATTAATGCTAATGTTATTTGCTTTCTTAACAAATTTATAGGAATTATTAAGATTTCCTAAATTCCAATATATTTTTGATATTATTAGGTATGTTTCTAGTTTTTTATAATCGCTTAATTTCTTTTTTTTTATTTCTGAAAGATATATGTCTAATGCCTTTTCGTATTCCCCTAATTCAAAAAGTTTATTTGCTGTTAGATCTGCTAAGTTTTTATCGAGGGTATTAGAAGTTAAAGAAAAAGGTATTATTAGATATAGTAAAAAAGATAAAAAAAGAAAACTTTTTCTCACATTATTATATTTAAATTTTTAAACACAATTTTCAATCACCCTTAAAGGTGAATTTAAGGGTGAATTAAATTATAAAATTTAAAATGTAATCAGTATAAAAAAGATATTTTCTTTCCTTCTATTTTTCTCTTTTAATAGCTTAAGTTTGGTTTTTTAATAATTTTTTGAATTAGTCTCCGTCGCTTAGACGTGGAGTGCTAATAGTTCCCGTAATTTTGATCTTTTTGCCGTGTTTGTTGTTGTCAGGGGTAACAGTGTTATTGCTGTTGTCGAAAACTGGCAAGAAGGAAAGAATGGAGTAAATCAAGGCCACAGGTTTTTTAACGATGGTCCGGAAGTCTAATTTGTTAGCTTTCTTCTCAAAAGCAAAGGAACTAGGAACGGTAGCTAGTAAGATAGCCACGCAGGCGAAAATAGCGATTGTTTTAATTGTGTTTTTACGCATTGAAAAACCTCCTAAAAATTTTTTTATTTAAGAGACACCCCGCGGTGAAGATAGAAGACTAGTATTCTTCTACAAAGTTTTTTCTGGAGACATTTCTTTTATCTTCATCCAAGGCGTCCCTTGTAATCTAAAATAAATTTTATAAAATGTCAAGCAATTTTTGATGCTAACTTTACTGTTTAGAATAACTTAGCACCAAGTATATACATTATCTTGTATCTATCTTTCACCTCCCTTCAATATATTGAGTCGGAAAAATAAAAAAAAATTGAAAAATTTTTAAAAAAAATTCTTAAATTCTCGTTGAATCAATGATTTTTTGGAGAAAATACATGGATAAATTGGCTGGCTTGTTAAGTAAATAATTACTTAGAAAAAGGATATTGTTGTTTAATCGCTGGGCCAATGCCCAGCTAGAATTTTAAAATATAATAATGGCTCTAGATCTTTGAAAATATAGCCTCACTTTGGCTGATTATCCTTTTTTGTCGTTTAAAAAGAATGGTTAGAAAGCTAATTTTTTCTTTAAGAGCTGATTAAGGATTTTCTTTTTTAAAAAAGTAATTTATTTCCCATTCAGCAGTTTGGGGGCTATCAGAACCATGAACAGCATTTCTTTCAATAGAAAAACCGTACTTGTGGCGAAGAGTTCCCGGTTCGGCAAGAGCTGGATCTGTTGCTCCCATTACTTTTCGCCAATGAGCAATTGCATTTTCTCTTTCTAAGACCATAATTATAATTTTTCCTGAAGACATAAAATCGGTTAGGCTATCATAAAAAGGCTTGTTCTTATGCACAATATAAAAACCCTCTGCCTCTTCTTTTGTTAACCGTACCATTTTCATCTCATTAATGAAAAATCCTTCTTCTTCGATTCTTTCAATAATTTTTCCAATTATATTTTTCTTGACTGCATCTGGTTTTATTATGGCGAGTGTTTTTTCTTTCATCGATATTCTCCTTTGCTGGCAGTATTTCTTTATTGGTCAGCAATAATAAAAATGAACCTCAATCTTAAATAAATAGAATTTAGCAGTCAATAGTAAATCATTTTTCGGATCCATTTCCAAAACTGTGATAACTTGGGTAATAGACATTAGCTTGAATTATAAATATTGGCTGAGCAGAAAGAAATGAAGACCCACAAAATATTTCTTTCTCATTTTTTCTGGTGCTGGGGAAACTAGCAAAAATGGTGACAGGCACTCTATTAGCTGGTTGTTTTGGTAGTGCCTCAGGCTAAAATAAGGTGCCAGTCACCATTTTTCATCACGGTTTTGGAAATGCTTAGCCTTTTTTTGGAGTTTAAATTCCGGGGGAAAAGATTTGAAGAGAAAAGGACTATTTTTGTTTCTCTATCATCAGATTGACGCCTGCCAATTAAAGAATTAAAATATCGCTTCCGTAGTCCAATTATCAGCAGTCAATTTATTATGCCATTGAAAGAAAGGTATCGGCAACTAAAAGAGTTTTCGATTAATTATGGTTTTGATTTTTTTGGAGTAGCGGATATTTCTTCCCTTAAATCTGATTTTATTCTCTCCTCAGAAATAAAAAAAGAGTTTAATTGGGCAATAAGTTTGGGAAAAAAGTTATTGCCCGCTGTTTTGGACGACATTATTGATCATCCTACGCCTCTCTATTTTCATCATTATCGTCAAATTAATTTTTTCTTGGATCGAGGTGCTGTAGCTTTGGCTGATTTTATCCAAACATTAGGACCTAGCGCCAAGGCCTTACCCATTCCAGCTTCCCAAGTAATAGACTGGAAAAACCAAAGAGCCCATCTTTCGCATAAAAAAATTGGCGAGCTAGCTGGTATTGGCTGGTTGGGGCGCAACAATTTATTGATAAATCCAGAAGTAGGAGCTCGGTTCAGATTGGTAACCTTATTAATTAATTTCCCCTTGGAAATAGATTCGCCTTTAAATAAAGACTGTGGAAGTTGTAATGCTTGTCTTTCGGTTTGTCCCGCCAAGGCTATAAGAGAGAGCCAAAAAGATTTTGATCACTGGGCTTGCTTTGAAAAACTCAGAGAATTCAGAAAAAAAGGCTATGTTGGGCAGTATATATGTGGAATTTGTGTTAAGGCTTGTTCAGGCCCAAGATAATCCTTGGATTGGGAATTATTTCAAAACTAGTCTGCCTTCTAAGTTTAAATTCTAGATTTAAAGAGAAGGGGAAGGTTAACTGTTATTCATTTCAAATTGCGATATTTATGTCTTCCTCTTTAGGTTGGGGGTTCTTCTTGGACTGAGGGTTAAAAAGCGCCTAGCTTTTTTCCTTGGCGGGGATTATAATACCGGATTTAACTTTATAATTTTAATTCTTTAGTTTAATTCCGATTAATAGCCCGAACTCGACTTAACTCAACATTTTCTTTAGCGATAACGCTTCGATTTTTCCCCGAATCTTTAGCTTGATAGAGGGCTTTATCGGCCAACTTGACTAGTTCGGAAGCCTTTTTTTCGTAAAAAGCCCGGTGGATTGATTGGGTTTGAGAAGCAGGAGATTCACCAGGGTTAAAAACACATTGAGCAATGCCGAGGCTTATTGTTTTAGAGATTTTTTGGCTTTCAGGATAAAAACTAATCTTTTCAAATTTTTGCCTAATTCTCTCGGCAACAATTAAAGCTTCCTTTGTGGTTTGACCGGGAAGAATGATAGCGAATTCATCTCCGCCAAAGCGAGAAACCCAGTCCCCTGGTGACCTTGTTTCTGTATTTTCAAAGAGAGTAGGTTCTTTTCTGATGTTGTCAAGGATAGTACAAGCTAACTTTTTAATAACCTCGTCTCCCTCGAGATGATGGAAAGAATCGTTATATGATTTAAAATCGTCAATATCGAGCATGATGAGAGATAAGGAGCTCCGCCATTTTTCGGCTGTTTTTATTTCTTCTGGTAACTGCTGGTTGAAATAACGACGGTTATAAACTCCGGTCAGCTCGTCGATGATCGATAATTGTTTTATTTCTTCTTCTAGTTTTTTTCGTTCTGAGATATCATCTATTACTGTATCAAAATAAAGAATTTTCCCTAACTTATCCTTAATGGCGGTTGCTGTTAATGAGCCCCAAAAAACTTCATGGTTTTTACGCCATAGGCGTATTTCTTTGTTTCTAACGTGGTTGTTTAATTCTAATTCGCCCATAAATTGAGAATATTCTTGGAGGCTAAAAAAGAAATCACTAAACCGAGAGCTGTCTGCAACTTGATCCGAAGAGAGTTTTAACATTTCCAGGGCAGCCGGATTAGCTTCGATGAGCTGGCCATGCCCGGAAACTCGAAGAATGCCTGTTTTTAAGTTGCAAACTAAACTTCGGAATTTTTCTTCGGAAGATTTTATTTGGTGGGTTAAGATTCTTTTCTGCAGAGCTTCGGATAAAAAGTTGGCAAATATTTCTAAAGGACGGACTGTTTCGTCTGTAGGCCTAAGGCCACTTTTCGAATCGTCAACAGATATAATCCCAATTACTTCTTCCTTGGTATCTTTCATGGCCACCAAAAGACCATCTTCTTTGTGCCAACTTCCAGGTCTTTCTGGGTAGTTTTCGGTCCCGGGAATTATTGCTTGGGGGTCGAGAATAGCCTTTTTATCATGGGGAATGTAACAAGATTGATGCCCAAGCTTTATTCCTTCCTTAAAGTAGGATAGATATTTTTCTTTAGGCATTAGGATTGATTGCACTTTTTCTATATCTTCTTTTTTGATGCCATAGGAAGCAATTATCCGACGGTATGGAGGAGTAGGAATAAAGTAGGAGATTAATACTCGTTTGAAATCTGAAATCGAGGCAATAGCTTCGGCAATACTTCGAAAAAATTTTTCTTCATTTTCAATAGATAAGAGCTCAGCTGATATTAGGGAAAATTTTTCTAATTGTTGATTAACCTTTTGGAGATTTTGTTGTGCTTGGTGTTGGGGTGTTATGTCAATTTCCATAACGACAGCGATAGGATCACCTTCATCAGGAAAAATAGGAAAAATAGACATTAGCACGTAGGCATCTTCTCCTGATTTTTTAACAATTTTTTTCTCAAGTTGAATAAAAGATTTCTGCTGAGAGAAAACTGATTGGAGGAGGTTGAAAAATTCTTCCTTCTGGTCGGGTGAAGCAAAAACATCTCCTAATGGTTTTCCCAATATGTCCTTTTGAGAAAAGCCAAATAAAATTTCTGATTGATGATTCCAGAAAGTGATTTCTCCCTGAGAGTTGACCTGCTGGATGGCCAGATTAGGCGCATTGTCAATTATTGCCTTTAACTGTGTTTTGACCCGCTCGACCTCTTGATAAGCACGATTCAACTCACTAGCTGCTTTCTTACGCTCGGTTACGTCTGTTGCTATACACATCAATCCACCAGAATAACTATTGTTTTCGATTAACCGGCAAAAAACCCGAAAATATCTAGTTTCCTTAGGGCTTACTTGGATTCTAAACTCAAAAGTGAAGGGAGATGCAGATGAGATTTTGTTGATGATTTCGGCAACTTGGACTTTATCCTCGGGATGGATTAAATCTAGAAAAGATGTTCCTAACAAAGATTCTCTTTGGAATGAACCATAATTTTCCAAAGTTGAATTGATGTAGGTAAATTGGCCATGATTATCAAGAGTGAAAACAAGATGATTGCTATTTTCGATGAGATGTTGAAATTTTAATTTGGCCTCTCTTAATTCTTTTTCTGTTTTTTTCTGTCCAGTAATGTCCCGGATAATTCCCATTTGAGCCGGTCGATCTTCATACTCGATAGATGAAATAGAAATTTCGATAGTTTTGGTTTGGCCTTTTTTGTTGATAGTTTTTGCTTCATAAGGGATAGGAAGAGGTTTGAAATCGATGCGCAAGTTATATTTTTGTTGGAGGCGAGCCTTTTCTTCTTGAGGGAATAAATCTAAGAATTTCTTTTGTTTTATTTCTCGGAGTGAATAACCAAGAATTTCAGCGGCGGCTTTGTTAGCGAATTTACAAAGACCGTCTTGGAGAATGATAATTCCATCTTTGGCATTTTCGATAAGGGTGGAGTACTTTTTCAACTCCTTTCGGAGAAATTCCTCCCCTTTTTTTTGTTCAGTGACATCTCGAGCTATCCCTAGGAATATCTCTTTTTTGAAATTTTCTAGGCGTAAAGGCCGAAGTGATATTTCTAAAGGAATTAAGGTCATATTGGCTGAAGAAAAGGAAACGCCAGCAAAAATAACCTCGGTCAAGGTTTGAGCTTTGGCTAATTTTTGTTGAATATTTTTTCTCTCTTCAGGATGAATGAAATTGAAGATGTTCTTTCCCAGCAAATGCTCTTTGGAGTAACCGGTTATTTTTTGAGCTGTGGAATTAATGAAAATGATATTTCCTTGGTTATCGATAAGAAAAATAATATCGGGAGAATTTTCGATTAATTTTTGGTATTGGTCTAAGGATAGAATTGTGTTGTTCGTTAAAGTTTGATAGTTGGCAATATACTCTTGGGTCATTTTTTATAAGACATCTAAAAAATAGGAGAGAAGTACAGAATTGTAAATCCTCTTTTTAGATGAATCAAAGAGTGAGTTTTATCTGGATAAAGTACTCCTTGGCGATATTCAACTTCACCCCTAGTGATTACTCTTTCTTTTTAATCGGCACCCAAATTTCGATATTGCCGGTTGAAGATGACATTTCCGAGGGAAGGCTCAGGTAACGCTCGATAATTGGGCCATCTTGCTGGAAGTTATTGGCTTCAAGCCAGTTGAAAAGAGAGGTATAAGCTTCTCTTTTTTTCCCTGGAGTTCCTGGACAAGAAATAGAAGCCACTTTTCTTTCTGGCCATTGTTTGACTTGGAGAGGGGCTTGAGGATTAATCGGAGGAGTCACAGGAAAACCAATTTCCCATTGGGAAGCTCCCTTTTGCTCTTTAAGGGGAGAAAAGGGGAAAATTCCAAAAGTAGGTCCGGTTGGAAGTATATTTTGTTGGCGAGCATTATACATGAGCATGTTTATCGCCTGGGGAACTTCCGAATAGTCCCCTGAATAAGAAATGCTGACATAAACAAAAGGTTCTGTATTTTTAATTACTATTTCAGAAGCAGAAGAAAGAGAAGGAATACTGATGATGAAAAGAAAAAGAGAGATAATTAAAAAGTTGTTTGGCCTCATTGTTTCCCTCCTCGGATTTTTTTCCTTATTTTCATAATAAAACAATTTTGAGGAAAGGTTAAGCTATAGGAAGCACATCCTGTTTCTAAAGTGAGTGGCGCGATATTTACAGATA
>Ga0190361_1000083_pt1 | contig 37230 bp, 31 predicted proteins | sample 48721845_MG_FD_161273 | JGI IMG/M metagenome (GOLD analysis project Ga0190361, IMG submission 161273) | Hydrothermal vent microbial mat bacterial communities from Southern Trench, Guaymas Basin, Mexico - 4872-18-4-5_MG | ecosystem: Environmental > Aquatic > Marine > Hydrothermal vents >... | reverse complement strand
ATCCGCCCTTCTGACAATCTGAATCTACTCTACATTTTGCGTAAGTAGAAAAACCGCAAAATTTTTCTTGACCAAAGTTCTGCCAATATCCATTTGCTTCACATTCCCCTTCTTCAACTTCTATTTTCTTCACCATTGAAAAAAAATCAACCCTAGGAAAAGCGTTATGAACATATTTCTCCAAGTGCTTTCTGGCAATAGTTATTATTTTATTTTTATTTTGGGCAGGATGCTCTTGATAAGTTAAAATGGTCATTATAGATAGTATCAATACAGCAAGCCCAATAAACAATAAAAATTTATCTTTGCTCATCTAGTTTTTGTTATTTCCTGTCAGGGTCGCACCTGACAAATTGGCTTGGCTGCCGGGCCAGGATTCGCCCTATCATTCGATAGGGCGTCCCGTCGAATGACGGGACGAACCTAGGTTAACTTCTGAATTTCTTGGCTGCCGGGCCAGGATTCGCCCTATCATTCGATAGGGCGTCCCGTCGAATGACGGGACGAACCTAGGTTAACTTCTGAATTTCTTGGCTGCCGGGCCAGGATTCGAACCTGGATTACCAGGGCCAGAACCTGGCGTCCTACCATTAGACGACCCGGCAATAAATTTTAAAAAGATTATTAGGACTCGCCCTATCATTCGATAGGGCGCCCCGCCGGATGGCGGGGCGAACCTGGATTACCAGGGCCAGAACCTGGCGTCCTACCATTAGACGACCCGGCAATAAAAACAACCAGGCATTAAAGCGTTTTCAATTTCAATTGTTTAAGAACATCTCTTAATTGTAAGCGGAGTAAACGTTTCCCTTCGGTAGTTTTTAAAAACCTTTCTCTTCGTTCTGCATCCGAATCTAAAAAGTAAGCCTCATAGTGGATAAGTTTAACAGGCTGTCTTTTCGATGTAGAGCGAACTTTTTTATTCTGATGTTCTTTAATACGTCGTTTCAAATCCTTTGTGCTTCCTGTGTATAATTGGCCGTTTCCTAATAACAAAATGTAAACATATTTCATTACCTTCCTTTTTAAAAATTATTAGGACTCGCCCTATCATTCGATAGGGCGCCCCGCCGGATGGCGGGGCGAACCTGGATTACCAGGGCCAGAACCTGGCGTCCTACCATTAGACGACCCGGCAATAAATTTTAAAAAGATTATTAGGACTCGCCCTATCATTCGATAGGGCGCCCCGCCGGATAGCGGGACGAACCTGGATTACCAGGGCCAGAACCTGGCGTCCTACCATTAGACGACCCGGCAATAAAAACAACCAGGCATTAAAGCGTTTTCAATTTCAATTGTTTAAGAACGTCTCTTAATTGTAAGCGGAGTAAACGTTTCCCTTCTTTTTTAAATTACTAAAAATCAATCAACAATTTTACCACCAAAAAATTTTAAAACTCTCTTAAAAACTTCACTATCTTCTTCCTTTTTTTCTTCTTCTTTAACCTCTTCTAAAACTGCCTTGATTTTTATTTTACCCCCTAAAACCTCATAAAGGATTTTCTCAATAATCTCCTTTGTCTTTTTCTCCTTTATTTTTTCTAAATAGAATTTATAGGGCAAAGAGATAGTTAAGAGGTTATCCTTAAAAGAGGATAGTTTAGAAAGTTTTAAAAAAGCGCTCAAAGAATAATAGTCCTCTCTTAATCTCTCCAAAACTATGTCCCATTTGCTTCTAATATCTTCTAAGGAAATTTTTAAATCGCTCTCTTTTTGATTTTCGCTATGATTATCATCTGGACAATCTTCTAAAACAGATTCTTCTTTTTTCTTTTCTTCTTTTAAGTTGTTTTCTTTATTTTCCTGTTCTTTGTTTTCCTCTACTTTATTTTCTCCGATAAAATTTTCTCCTTCTCCAAGACAAATTTCTAAAACTGCCGTTTCTAAAGCCAGTTGAGGAAGAGAGTAAACTAATCTTCTCTTTGCTTCAGTAAATAATTGTATCATCTTTAAAATTTCTTTTATTTTGAGTTCCTTAGCCAGAGAAACAATTTCTTTCTCCAATGATTTTTCTGAAGGCAAACTTAATTTAGTCAAGTTCATTTTTGCTAAAAGAACTTTTCTTAATCCCTCAACTAAATCGCTGGTAAAATGCTCTAAATCCATTCCTTCATCGACTAATTGATTGATTAGAATAAGTGCCTCTTTCACTTTCCTCTCCTGAATCAACTTTATTAATTTTAGAACCAAATCAAAATTGCTTGGTGGCAAAATTAATTTTAACTGTTCTAAGGTTATTTTCTTTTCTTCGCTGGCTAGAGCAAAAACTTGGGCAAGCAAACTCTCAGCATCCCGTGGATGACCCTCTGAATAATAAGCAATATTTTCCAAAACTTCTTTTTCTACTTTTATCTCCTCTTTTTTAGCAATCATTTCCAATCTCTTAACAATTTTTTCCGGACTAACTGGTTTGAAACTAAATGTTTGACATCGAGAGATAATTGTTTCCGGAACTTTATGAATTTCAGTAGTGGCTAAAATAAAAATAACATATTCTGGCGGCTCTTCTAATGTCTTTAAAAGAGCATTAAATGCCTCAGTAGTTAACATATGCACTTCATCTATAATGAAAACTTTATATTTTGATTTAGTTGGCCTGAATCTCACTCTTTCCCTTAATTCGCGGATTTCGTCTATTCTCCGATTAGAAGCAGCGTCAATTTCAATCAGGTCAAGACTTTTTCCTTGATTAATTTCTAAACAAGAATCACATTGATTACAGGGTTCGCTTTCTCCTTTCTTTCTTTTTTCACAATTTACTGCTTTAGCCAACAACCGCGCCATTGTCGTCTTGCCAATTCCTCTTGGTCCAAAAAACAAATAAGCGTGAGAAATTTTCTCTGCCTTTATTTCATTTTCTAAGGTCTGCTTAATTGCTTCCTGCCCAACTACTTCTTTAAAAGTTTTAGGACGATATTTACGATATAAAGCAAGAGACATTTTAAAAATTTAAAAAATTATTTCGTTAATAAAATCTTATAATAAAACAAATAAATAATCAAATTTTGACAGCAAACTTAACTATGTTATAATTTTATGTTATACTCCTTTTAGTAGATAATAGATATTTTTAATTTTAACTTTTTTCTTATGTCTTCAAGCAAGGATGTTCTCTATTTAGTCATTGCCTTCTGCCTACTTTGGCTTACTCTTTTTATCTCTCTCCTTCTTTACTACCTTATTACTTTTGCCAAGAGAGGGAAAGAAATGGTTGATTTGATTGACAAAAAAGTTAAAAAATTGGCTGAAACTCTTGACTTTTTCAGAAAAAAAGTAGAACCAACTACCTCCTCTTTGGCTACTGTTATTGCGGAAATTAAAACTTTAATTACCTCCCTTCAGGGGTTATCCCGAAAGAGGAAAAAGAGAAAAAAATAGATTTCGATAGTCCTCTGCTGATTTCTTTTTGATTTTAGATTAGAAAAAAATTTTAATCTAAATTTATTTTTATTCTCATGAAGTTTATTCATCTCCATCTTCACAGTCATTATAGCCTTTTAGATGGATTGGCTAAAATTGACGAATTGATTGCTAAAGCCAAAGAATATGATATGCCTGCTATGGCCCTGACTGACCATGGAGTAATGTATGGAGCAATTGAATTTTATACTAAGGCAAAAGCAGCAGGAATAAAACCGATTATTGGCATAGAGGCCTATTTAGCACGTCAAAGCCGTTTTGATAAAAATCCTCACTTTAATGAAAAACCATTTCATTTAGTTCTCTTGGCTAAAAATTATCAAGGATATCAAAATTTAATTAAATTAACTACCAAAGCCCATTTAGAGGGCTTTTATTATAAACCGCGAATTGACTGGGAATTGCTAAGAGATTATAGTCAAGGTCTAATTGCTTTAAGTGCCTGCCCTCAAGGAGAAATTCCTCAAGCAATTTTAGAAAAAAAATTGGAAAAAGCAGAAGAACTAATCCATAAATATCAAGAAACTTTTGGCAAAGAAAATTTTTACTTAGAAGTTCAAGACCATCCCCATAATAAAGACCAAGTTTTAATCAATAAAGCACTCTTCTCTTTAAGCAAAAAACTGTCCGTTCCTTTGGTAGCCACTAATGATGTTCATTATTTAAATCCCGAAGATGATGAAGCCCAAGATGTTCTTCTTTGTCTCCAAACCAAAAAGAAGAAAGAAGACAAAGATAGAATGTCAATGTTAGGCGACGATTTCTCTTTCCGTTCTCCTGATTCAATGATTAATGCCTTTAAAGAACATCCTGAAGCAATTGCTAATACAGAAAAAATAGCTGAAAGTTGTAATTTAGAAATTGAATTAGAAAAAATAAAACTACCTCACTTTCCTCTTCCTAACGGCCAAACGCCTGATGAATATCTTCGTAAACTGACTTTTGAAAATTTAAAAAAGAAATATAAAAAAACAAAAGATGCTGAAGCTCAACTAAAATATGAATTAGAGGTTATTAAACAAACTGGTTATGCTTCTTATTTTTTAATTGTTCAAGATTTTGTTAATTGGGCAAAAGAGAGAGAAATTATTGTTGGCCCGGGAAGAGGAAGTGCTGCCGGAAGCATTGTTTCTTATCTTCTCAATATCACTAATGTTGATCCTTTAAAATATGGTTTAATTTTTGAGAGATTTCTTAATCCAGAAAGAGTAACAATGCCGGATATTGATCTGGACTTTGCCGACAACCGACGAAACGAAGTAATTGACTATGTAGCAGAAAAATACGGTCATGACCATGTCAGCCAAATTATAACTTTTGGAACGATGGCTGCTCGAGCCGCTGTTCGTGACGTCGGTAGGGTGCTTAACTTCCCTTATGGTTTCTGCGATAAAATTGCCAAGTTAATTCCAATGCTCTCTACTTTGGAGAACGCCCTTAATTCTGTTCCTGAATTAAAAGAACTTTACCAGCAAGATGAAGGAGCAAGAAAAATTATTGATATGGCTAAAAAATTAGAAGGAGTTAATCGCCATGCCTCCACTCACGCCTGTGGCGTCCTTATAACTCCTGAACCACTCGACCATTATGTTCCTCTTCAAAGAGCAAGTTCTTCCGACAAAACAATAATCTCTCAGTATGATATGAAATCAGTGGAAAAAATTGGCCTTTTAAAAATGGATTTTCTTGGCTTAAAAAATCTTACTTTGCTTCAAGAGGCAATTAAAAAAATTAAAATTACTAAAAATATTGATATAGACATTGAAAAAATCCCTTTAGATGACAAGAAAACATTTAAACTATTACAAAACGGCGAAACTACTGGTGTTTTTCAACTAGAAAGTTCGGGAATGAAAAGATATTTGAAGCAATTAAAGCCAACCTGTTTTGAAGATATTATTGCTATGGTTGCTCTTTACCGACCTGGGCCAATGGAATTTATTCCTCAGTATATTGCCGGTAAACAAAAGAAAATAAAAATAAAATATCTTCACCCAAAATTAAAACCAATTTTAAGCAAAACCTATGGCATTGCTGTTTATCAAGAACAGATTCTGCAAATCGCTCGGGATTTAGCCGGTTTTAGTTTAGGAGAAGCAGATATTTTAAGAAGAGCAATTGGTAAAAAAATTGGTAAACTTCTTAAAGAACAAAAGAAAAAATTTATCAATGGTTGTATTAAAAACGGAATTAAAAAGGAAACTGCAGAAAAAATATTTACCTTTATTGAACCTTTTGCCGGCTATGGCTTTAATAAAGCACATGCTACTTGCTATGCGATGATTGCCTATCAAACTGCTTATTTAAAAGCAAATTATCCGACTGAATTTATGGCTGCTCTTCTTATTTCTGACCAGCAAGATACTGAACGAATTACTATTGAGGTAGAAGAATGTAAACAGATGGGCATTGAAGTTCTTCCTCCTGATATAAATGAAAGTTTTGAAGATTTTACCGTAGTTAAAGGAGCAAAAAAACCGACTATTAGGTTTGGGCTTTTAGCCATTAAAAATGTCGGCTCTCATATTGCTGAAGTTATTATCAAAGAAAGAGAAGCAAATGGTCCATTCAAAAGTTTGGCTGACTTCCTAAGAAGAATTCAAGATAAAGACCTCAACAAAAAATCTTTAGAAAGTTTAATAAAATCAGGCAGTTTAGATAATTTAGGAGAAAGAAATCAAATGTTAGAAAATATTGACCAACTTTTACAATTTGCTCGTTTAAGCAAAAAAGAAAAAGAAAATGGACAGAAAAGTTTATTTGCTTCTCAAGCGCCAATCAATACTACCCTTAAACTTAAACCGGCTAATCCTGCTCCAATTGAACAAAAACTTTCTTGGGAGAAAAAATTATTAGGAATTTATATCTCCCGTCACCCAATGGATGATTTTCTCCCTTATATTAAAGAATTCATTACCCCTTGCGCTCATCTTTCTCTTAATAATCAAAGAAGGGTTAAAATAGCCGGAGTTATCACTAAAGTTCAAAGAGTTTTGACCAGGTCTAATGAAATAATGCTTTTTGTCAAAATAGAAGATTCAAGCGGAAGCATTGAAACCTTAATTTTCCCTTCTCTCTATAAACAAAACCCACCTCTTTGGCAGGAAGATAAAATAGTTATTGTTAATGGACGTCTTTCCGACAAAGATGGAACAATTAAACTTATTGCTGAAGATTATTCCGAATTAACTTTAGACAATATTAAAAAAATAAGAAAAGAAATCTCTTCTTTAGAAAAAAAAGAAATAAAGGAAGAAAGGATAGAAAAACCTATTTCAGAAATAAAATTAATGCTTAGCCAAGAAATTTTAAAAGACACAGCAAAAATAGAAGCAATAAAAGAAGTAATAAAAAAATATCCGGGCAACCTTCCTCTTTATTTGATAATTAAAGATAAAGATGATAAACTTAAAAAAGTAAAAACAAATTATTTAATTAAAGCCGACCCAGAATTCAAGGAAGAAATAGAAAAAATTATTGGTCCTCATTCTTTTATCTAAAAATGAAAAAGAAAAAAGCAAAAAGAAAAAAGAAAACTAAAATTAAGAAGAAAAAGAGAATTGGTCTTGTTTATCGAGATATTGCTCTAACTTTTTTTATTCTTACTCTAATTCTCCTAACAACGGTAATTTTCTTCTCCTTGGGCCGGGTAAAAATTATTATTTATCCAAAGATAAAAGAAAATAAAATCAGTTTTGAAAAAGAATTCACTTTTAACCAATCTAAAGGAGAGTCACTTGCTTATCTTATTAAGGCTTCTTTAGAAAAAGAGAAAACTTACCCAGCCACAGGAATAAAGCAAAAGGAAGACCGAGCAACTGGAGAGGTTATTCTCATTAATAATTATTATAAAGACCAACCCTTAGTAGCGACTACCCAACTTCTTTCTCAAGAGGGTGTTCTTTTCCGCTTAGCCCATACTGTTAGAGTGCCGGCAAAAGGAAAAATTAGGGCAAAGGTTTACGCAGACAAACCGGGAAAATCAGGCAACATTGGTCCAAGTAAATTTACTATTGTAAAACTCTGGCCCGGATTACAAGATAAGATATATGCCATTAGCAAAGATTCAATGAAAGGCGGAATAAAAGAAATAAAATATATTACTGCCGAAGATATTAAAAAAGGAAAAGAAGATTTATCAGAAGAAATTAAAAAACAAGGATTAGAAAAAATTAAGAAGGAGTTAGAAAAACTCATACCGCCAAGTAAAATGATAACTGATTATGAAATCAGTCCATCTTCTTTAAGTGAAAAAATTATTGAAGAAAACTTATCAGCAAAAGAGGGCGAAGAAAAAAATGAATTTAAAATAAAACTTAAGGCAGAATTAACTGGCTTGGCTGTAGAAAAGCAAGAAATCAAAAATTTAATTAAGGAAAAAATTAAAGAGATAGTTCCTTCTGGAGAAAAATTAGTTGAATTTGACCCTGAAAATTTTTCTTATTCTTTGGTGAATTATAACCAAAAGGAGAATTCTGGAAAAATTAAAATATCTTTTCCCATTAAAACAATTATTACCCCTGAAAATAAAATTTTAGAAAAGAGCAATCTTGTCGGCTTGAGCAAAAATGCTCTTAAAAAATATTTTTCTCAATTTGACGAAGAGATTGAAGAGGTTAAAATCAATTTTTCTCCTTTTTACCTCAGACATATTCCTACTATAAAAAGTAAAATTAAGATAAAAGTAGTTAATCCGAAATGAAAAAGCCAGAAAAATTGAAAAAAAACTTAGAGAAAGAAATTACCGTTCTCCCACCCTCTCTCCGAAAAGAGTTTGAGACAATGATTAAACGGCTGAAAAAATATGGCTTAAAAGATAAAGAGATTATTCAGGAAATTAAAGCCAGAAAAAGGGAAATAAAAAAAATTAAATATTCAGACAAAAGATTTGATTTAGCCAATAAGGATTATCTTATTTATCGCCTTTTTTCTTTAATTGGAAAAATTATCAGAAAAAACAATTTTAAACCTGAAGAATTTAAAAAAATAGGACGTCTATTCTTTGATTTAAACGGATTAAAAGCAATTAATGACCTTTTCAGTCATCAAACAGGAGACAAATTTTTAAAAAGAATTGCTTTAACTCTTAAAAAAGGAGAAACTACTCGGTGGCTCCGCCAAAAAATGAAAATTAAAACTTTAATTTCTTCAGAAGGGGGTGATGAATTTGGTGTTCTTCTTGTTGATAAAAAACCTATTGACCGAATAGTCAAAATAAGAAAAAATAATAAAACTAAAAAAGTTGCTTTAATAGATTTAATTTTAGATAAATACAAGAAAGAGGTAGAAAAAATTGATTTTTCTGACATTATTAATTTTCAAAAAAAAGAAATAAAAGATAAGATAAAAAATTTTTTACCTCCTAAAGGGTTTAAATTCAAAGCTATTCTCAGCGGAGGAAGATGTACTTTATATCAGGCCTGGGAGAAGGCAGAAAAAAATATAAATTTTGAAAAAGATAGTCCCCTAACTATAGTTAAAAAAATTGCTTCTTACTTTTTTGATTTAAGCGACAACGAAGCAAAAAAAGATAAGAAAAAATTAAAGAAAAAAATTAGCCAAAGCGCTAATCCTGAATTAAAATTTTTAGCAATCATCTACCAACGCAACCGGGAAAATTGGGAATTAGAGGCAGAAAATCAAAAACTAAAAGAAAAAATTTCTTCTTATCAAAAAATAGTTTCCCGAATAAAAAATCATAAATAAAATTTATGACTAAAAAGAATAAAATAGAAACTATCCGCCATTCTACGGCTCATCTTTTAGCCGCGGCTGTTCTTAAATTATTTCCCCGGGCAAAATTTGGAATCGGTCCAGTTATTGAAAACGGATTTTATTATGATTTTGAACTCCCAAGAAGTTTAACCCCAGAAGACCTGCCAAAAATAGAGAAAGAAATGAAAAAGTTAATAAAAGAAAATTTACCTTTTGAAAAAAAAGAGATTACTATTGAAGAAGCAATTAAATTATTTAAAAAATTAAAGCAACCTTACAAAATAGAATTATTAGAAGACCTAAAAAAATATGGCACAACTGAAGAAAAGAAAAGAAAAAAAACATCAGCCAAACATAAAAATGATAAAATAACAATCTATAAAGTAGGAGATTTTATTGACCTCTGCCGCGGTCCCCATGTTCATTCAACAAAAGAAATAACTCCTTTCAAACTTACTAAAATTGCTGGCGCTTACTGGCGAGGCAAGGAAACAAATAAGATGCTCCAAAGAATCTATGGCATTTCTTTTTTTACTCAAAAAGAATTAGAAAACTATTTAGAAAAAATTAAAGAAGCGGAAAAAAGAGACCACCGAATTTTAGGAAAAGAACTTGACTTATTCAGTTTTGATGAAGAAGTCGGTGCTGGTTTAGTTCTCTGGCATCCTAAAGGCGCTTTAATTAGAAAAATTATTGAACAATTCTGGATTGAAGAACATCTTAAAAATGGATATCAACTGGTCAAAACGCCTCATATTGGTAATATTCAACTCTGGAAAACTTCTGGACATTGGAACTTTTATCGGGAAAACATCTATTCACCTATTGATATAGAGGGAGAAAAATATCTGCTTAAACCAATGAATTGTCCTTTTCATATAAAAATATATAAATCAAAAATAAGAAGTTATCGCGATCTGCCTCTACGATGGGCGGAATTAGGAACAGTTTATCGTTATGAAAAATCAGGAGTACTTCATGGGTTAACTCGGGTGCGTGGATTTACTCAAGATGACGCTCATATCTTTTGCACGCCAGAACAATTAGAAAAAGAACTAATAAAAATTATTGAATTTGTTATTTATATGCTCAAAATATTTGGTTTTAATGATTTTGACGCTTATCTCTCAACCAGACCAGAAAAATATGTCGGCACGCTTAACGCCTGGGAAAAAGCAACTAACGCCCTTAGAAAATCATTAGAAAAAGTTAAATTAAAATATAAAATTGATAGTGGAGCAGGCGTCTTTTATGGACCAAAAATAGATATAAAAATCAAAGATTCTTTAGGTCGCGCTTGGCAGTGTTCAACCATTCAAGTAGATTTTAATTTACCAGAACGATTTAAAATGAAATATACTGATTCAAAAGGAAAAGAAAAGAGACCAATAATGATTCATCGTGCTTTATTAGGAAGCATAGAAAGATTCTTCGGAGTTCTTTTAGAGCATTATGGAGGCGCTTTTCCTCTTTGGCTTTCTCCTACTCAGGTCTACATTACTCCAGTCGGCAAAGCATACCAGAAAATCGCTGAAAAAATAGCCAAAGAGTTAGAAGAAAATAATATTCGGGTTTGGTTAGACGAACTCAACGAAACAATTGGCTATAAAATAAGAAAGGCAGAAAAAGAGAAAATACCTTATATGTTAGTTATTGGTGAAAAAGAAGCAAAAAGTAATTATCTTAATGTTCGGCAAAGAGGAGAAAAAAAGATTATCAAAATGGGCAGAAAAAAATTCATTGAAAAAATTAAAAAAGAAATAGCCGAAAAGAAATAATATTATTAAAAGAAAAGAAAACAAAAGGGGCAGATTGTTTGCCTCTTTAAACTTAACAAAATGGGAAAATATTTTATCAAAACTTACGGATGCCAAATGAACAAAGCCGATTCGGAAAGAATCGCTTTTCTTTTAAAATCTTTGGGTTTCGAAGAAACAAAAGATAGGGAAAAGGCAAATTTAGTTATTATTAATATGTGCTCAGTCAGACAATCAGCCGTTGATCGAGTTTATGGTTTAATCAATGAACTTAAAAAGAAAAAGAAGAAACAAATCATCTTTCTTACTGGCTGTATCTTAACTGAGGATAAGAAAAAATTGGAAAAGAAAGTAGAAGAAATTTTAGACATCAGAAAGCTTATCTCTTGGCCGAAAATATTAAAAGAATACTTTCCAGAAATTAAAGAAACAAAATTTGATTTCTCTCTTAACGACTATCTTTCTTTACCTCCCTTACGTAAAAATAAATTTTTAGCTTACTTGCCTATTATGAACGGCTGTAATAATTTTTGTAGTTATTGCGTCGTTCCTTATACCCGTGGCAGAGAAAAATATCGTCCAGCCGGGGAAATCATCGCTGAAGCAAAAAAAATAATCAAAGAGGAATATAAAGAAATTGTTCTTTTGGGTCAAAATGTAAATTCTTGGAAAGGCAATAATAAAAAGGGACCTCAAACTTTTCCTCAACTTTTAGAAAAAATCGCCTCTTTACCCGGCAATTTTTGGTTAAACTTCTTAACCTCTCATCCCAAAGATATGAGTAATGAGTTAATTGAAGTTATGGCAAAATCAAAAAAGTGTGTTCCTTATGTCCACTTACCTGTTCAATCAGGAAATAATGAAATTTTAAAAAAAATGAAAAGGAATTATACAGTTGAGCATTATCAAAAATTAATTGAAAAAATAAGAAAAAATTTTAAAAAATATCGCCAAGGATTAGAAAAATACCCAACCATTTCTACTGATATCATTGTCGGCTTTCCCGGAGAAACGAAGAAACAATTTCAGGACACAATTAAACTATTTAAAAAAATAAAATTTGATATGGCTTATATCGCCCGTTATTCCCCCCGGCCAGGGACAACTGCTTTCTATCTTAAAGATAATATTTCTTTAATAGAGAAAAAAAGAAGAGAAAAAATCCTTACAGAAATTCTCAAAAAAAGCGCTTTAGAAAATAATAAAAAATATCTAAACCAAGTAATAGAGGTATTAGTAGAAAATCAACGCCCCTCCAGAAACAAAAAAACAACTTTTGAATATTTAGGAAAAACAAAAAGCCAAAAGACAGTTACTTTTGAAGCAAAGGAAAAAGATTTAATCGGCAAGTGGATAAAAATAAAAATCACCCAAGTCAATCCTTGGGGTCTTAAAGGAGAAATTGTTAAAAGTTAAAATTATTTTTTGCCAAATTTTCTAAAAAATAACTTTGAATATTTACTCTCTGCCTCCCTTATCAATTCTAAAGTTATTATATACATCAAGATTAACCAAAGGGCTAAAGAAAGCAAGCCAAAGGGCAAATTAATTTGAGCAATAACATTGTAAATTCCGTGAAGAACAATTGCTGAGAATAAACTTAAAAATAAATATAGTTTTTCTTTCTTAAGATTGAACTTGGCTAAACCCATAAAATAGCCCATAACTCCAGCAGTCAAAGCATGCATTAAGGTTGTAGTTAAAAAACGAATAAGAATTGCTGTAGTTCCTTGGATAAAAACAGCAGCCACATTTTCAAAAGTAGCCAAACCTAAAGCAACTGTCATACAATATACTAAACCATCTAAAGGTTCATCAAAAACTTTGCGATGATAAACTAAAAGACGAACTAAAAGGTATTTTAATCCCTCTTCTACTAAACCAGCAACCAAAAAAGCCCTTAAAACAATAAAAAGAAAAGAGGAAAAAGATAAAGAGGGGAAAATATAACTTAATTCCCCTTTTTCAATTAAAAGGGCAAAAAAGCCCATTACTATTCCCCAGAGAAAAACCTGAATAATTAAGCCCGGCGGTTCAGGTCTACGCCAGTCAAATCTTATAAAATAATAAGCCCAGAAAATTCCTGGAGAAAAAGCCAATAAAATCAGAAATAGGTCTTGAAAAAAATTCATATAGTTATTTTACTAAAGAAAAATAAAACAATTTTGAATAAAGAAACTCTCCTGGTCTAATCTCTTGAAGCAAACAGGAAAAAGTTGGGTCTAAAATCTTTTCAATTCTCTCTACTAAAGATGGTTGACTAATGGTTCTTTTCTCCCAAAAATCAAATTTTTCCCGTCTAAATAATTTAAGTAATTTTATTTCATCAGAAGATATCTTTATCTTCCCTTTTTTATTTTTAAGACATTTCTGATGAACAACGCTCTGCTCTAAAAAGTCAAAAAAAACCGGTTCATTTAATTTTATTCTTTGATGACAAAGATGACAAAAAGAAAGATTCGGAGAAAAACCGATTAAATCCAAAAATTTCATTTGAAAAGCGGCAAGAAAAATTTTTAACTTTAAAACTTTCTCTGCCCCTTCTAAATGATTTAAAAAATCAAGCAAAAGATAAAAAAGTAATGGCTCTTTCTCTGATTCACTGGTAAACTTATCTAAAATATCCAAGGCGTAAAAAGAGGTTAATAACTTATTTAAGTCGTTCCTCAAAGAGTAAAATGGGATTATTAAAGAAGCGCCGGTTAATTGATTAAAATATCTTCCTTTTACCCAAGTAATTTCGCTTAAACTCAATGGCTCAAGGTGCCCGGCTAATTTACTTTCTATTTTCAAACCACCTTTAAGTAAAAAGATTAACTTACCAAAATCTAAAGTATAAATAGTTACTAATCGGTCTACTTGGCGAAAGGGAGATGATTTTAAAACTATTCCTCGGGTGCTAAAAAGAGACATTATTAAACTCTAAAATTAATTCTTAATAATCCCTAACCAAATTTTCTCCCCATCTATTTCTAACTCCTTATCATAATCAATTTTTTTCTTCTCTTTAATTACTTCACGAGCAACAACATCTTCTAATAAACTTTTTATAATTTCTGAAATCTCTTCATCTTCCGAGTAATAATAAAGAATAATAGAATCTTGAAAAGTTAAGTTTGCTTTTTTGCGTAAATCGTTAATTTGACGGACTAATTCTCTTTTTATCCATTTTTTTCTTAATTCTGGAGTTATCTCTGTATCTAATTCAATAATCTTTTCTCCAGAAGGTTTATATAATACTTCTTCTATGTTAAGTTCTTGTTTAATAATCTCTTCTAAATCAGAAGAAAGAGAAGTCAATTTAGGAAATTTTACTATTATTTTCTTTAATGGTTGGCGCACGGAAATACCTGCTTCCCCTCTGGCTTTTAAACCCAAACGACAAATTTCCCTAATTAATTCCATTTTATTTAACAATTCTTCATCAATCATCTCTTCGTTAACTTCAGGCCAGTCCTCTAAATGAACACTCTCCTTCTCCCCTTTTAAATCTAAGTATATCTTTTCGCTTATAAAAGGAGCAAATGGAGCCATCAATTTAGTCAAAGAAAGAAGCGTTTCTCTTAAAACATTTTGAGCAATTTTTTTCTCTTCTTTGTTTTTACTCTTCAACCGTTGGCGACTTCTTCTAAGATACCAAGTTGAAAGTTCATCAATAAATTGAGTAATTCCTCGCGCTGCTCCCGTAATATCATAGTTATCTAATTTTTCTTGTGTATTCTTTATAAGTAAATTTAATCTAGCGCTAATCCACTTATCTAAAATATGAAGTTCATCTTGCTTAATTGATTTTTCTAATAAATTATCTTCAGCATATAACTGATAAAAAGAATAAACATTCCAAAGAATAAGAAAAACCTTTTTTACTACATCTAATAGTCCTTTCTCGCTAAAACTTTTCGCCTCTCCTGGTTGATTAAGCGTGTATAAATACCAACGCAAAGCATCAACACTGTATTTATCAATAATTTTCCAAGGATCAATAACATTACCTTTTGATTTGCTCATTTTCTCTCCTTTTTCATCTAAAACCAGACCCAAACAAATAACATTGCGATAACTTGGACCTAAATCTAAAAGCGTAGAAATAGCCAAAAGAGTATAAAACCAGCCGCGAGTTTGATCAATTCCTTCAGCAATATAATCAGCGGGAAAAGGAATCTTTTTTATCAATTCTGAAACTTCTCCTTTCTCTTCTAAAGAGAAAGGGAAATGAACTTGAGCCAAGGGCATTGAGCCAGAATCAAACCAACAATCAATTACTTCAGGAACTCTTTTCATTAAACCGCCACAATGAGGACAAGTCCAAGTAAATTTATCAATATAAGGTCGATGAGCATCAAAATTTTCATCTATTTCCTTTCCTGACTTTTTCTTCAATTCTTCAAAGCTTCCTATACATTCTTGATAACCACATTTTTCACATCTCCAAATAGGTAGAGGAGTTCCCCAATACCTTTCTCGAGACAAAGCCCAATCTTTAAGTTCCCTTAACCATTCACCAAATCTCCCTTCTTTAATATAAGAAGGAACCCAATTTATCATTTGATTATTTTCTAATAATTTATTTTTTATCTTTGCATCAGTCATCCTGATAAACCAGGAAGGTTTAGCGTAATATAAAAGGGGTGTGCCACAGCGCCAACAAAAGGGATAATCATGAGCATACATTTCCTTTTTAAAAAGAATACCTCTATTTTCTAAATCTTTAATAATCAAAGGATCGGCTTCTTTAACAAAAAAGCCAGCCCAATTTTTGACTTCAGGAATAAACTTACCTTCTTTATCTACGGTCATCAAAAGAGGTAAATCATTCTCCTTGCTAACCTCCATATCTTCCTCGCCAAAAGCCGGGGCAATATGAACAATTCCTGTTCCTTCATCCAAAGAGACAAAATCGCCATGAATTAAGTAGTAAGCCGGCTTATCCAGAGAAATAAATTGATATAAAGGATAATATTCTAAATTTAATAATTCTTCTCCAGAAAAGCGAGCAATAATTTTATAATTATCTAAAATATCTAAACGACCTTCGGCAAGAATAAAAATTTCCTTATTTTTTGAAACAGCTAAATAAGTTTGCTCCTTATTAACTGCTAAAGCAACATTTGCTGGCAAAGTCCAAGGGGTAGTTGTCCAAACTAAAAAGTATATTTCTCCCTCCTCTTCTGGAGAAATCTTCAAGTTTTTTCTCGCCTCTTCTTGATTCTTAAGTTTAAATTTTAAATAAATTGATTCCTCTTCAACATTCTTATAGCCCAAAGCAACTTCATGGGAAGAAAGAGTTGTCCCACAACGCGGACAATAAGGAACGACTTTATAATCCTGATAAAGCAAACCTTTTTGCCAAATCTGCTTTAAAATCCACCAAACTGTTTCTATATAATCATTATCATAAGTAATGTAAGGATTTTCCAAATCTAACCAAAAACCAATTCTGCGAGTTAATTTTTCCCATTCATCTTTATATTTCCAAACACTTTTCTTACAATGTTCATTAAATTTTTCTAAGCCATATTTCTCAATTTCTGGTTTTCCGTTGATATTCAATTCTTTCTCCACTTCTATTTCCACAGGTAAACCATGAGTGTCCCAGCCGGCTTTTCGGGGAACTCTGTATCCCCTCATTGTCTTGTAGCGACAAACAATATCTTTGTAAACACGCGCCAAAACATGATGAATTCCTGGCCGGCCATTAGCGGTCGGAGGACCTTCATAAAAAACAAAATCTCCCTGAGGACTTTCTTTACTCAAGGATTTCTGAAAAATTTTTTTCTCCTCCCAAAATTTTAGAACTTCCTCTTCAATTTTAGAAAAATTTATTCCAGCCATTTTGCTAAAAATTATTTTATTCTTGAACTACTCCGCGACCTTGGGCTAAGGGATCATTAGGCAAATCAGTGCTGATTGGCTCACTTTGTAAGGTTATCTCTTCTTGAACAAAATCATCTTGCGCTTTTAAATAACTTCCCTTAGTCAAAAGAATAATCTTTCCTAAATCATCTCTTTTCGGCTGAATACCTACTTTAAAAACCGCCTTTTCTGTTTCATAAGGAGATAAAGATTTGATTGACCAATTAACCAATTTTAAATCCTGACTAAAATCTATTTTCCCGGCAGTTGAATTTTCTTCCCCTAACCAAGTCGCTTCTAAAGAAAGAGGAGTTTTTATTTGAATATCTTTTAATTTATTACTTCCGTTTTTAAGAGTCAACTCTATTTGATAACCGGTCATTTCGCCAACCCGCGGCGGTAATGGTCCAGAGCCAACTTGTTGATAATTATCAGAAAAATAATGTCCTTCTGCCGTCAAACTTACTTTCCCCTTAACTTTAAACTTAATTTGCGATGTCTCTAATTCTAAATTATCTGCTGAGGCCTTCAACCAAGTAAGAAAGTAGGGATTTTCTTCCTTGTCAGGCAGTTCTTCTTTTAAATCAACCTTAAACCTTAAAATTCCTTTTGCTTGAGAAGAAAGTTTCTCAAAATCAGCAACCTTTTCTTTATTAAAAACAAAAATATTACCCTGCTCTATTCCAGAAACATCTTCACCAATAAGTTTACCTAAAAGTTTTAAACTTCCCTTTTTTATTAAGTTGTCTCCTTGAAAATGAACCTCTAAAACAAGATTATTTATTTCTTCTTGGCTTAAATTCTGATAACTAATTTGATAAGTTAAAGAATCGCCCAAATCAACCACCTGTTCATTTTTTTCACTATCATTAATTTTTAAATCTAATTTCAATAAAGGGACGCTTAATTTCACTTTTTTTTCTTTTTGAACAATCAAAGGTGACTCTTGCCCTTCATCATTAAGAAAAAATACCCTTAAAAGAAAATCTTTCTCTAATTCATTTTCTTTTCTCTCCTTATTTTCAAAATATCCTTTAAAAGTTAATAATTTCTCTGAGGAAAGGTCCTTAATTAGCCAAATTTGTTGATTTTCTTTTCCTTCAGAAATAGTAATTTCCTCATCTAAATTTTCTTCCTTTTCTATTTGAAAATCTTGGGGATAATCTAAACTAATTTTTATATTTTTTATTTCTTCTTGAGGAAGAAAAGGATTCTTTTTAACTTTTATTTCACCGGTTAACTCCTCAGACAAACCTAATTCTTGAGGTAAAGTAAAATCTATCTCTATAACAGATGAAACAATTTTTACTTTTGCTGAAGCGGTTTCTAAAAAGGTAGAAGAAAAATTTTCCGGCTGATAGTTTAAAGCAAGATTGAAAATTTTTTCTTCCCCTTCCTGACCAAAAACCCTGCCTTTTATTTTTATTTTGATTGTTTGGTGGGGAGAAACCTTTTTAAGGGACCAAAGACCTCCAGTGCTTAAAGATTGAGAAAATTTTGGTTGAGCATCAACAAAAGAAAAATTCTGAGGGAAACTCAAGGATAATTCTGCATTATTTAAAGCAACATCTCCTCCGTTCTTGAGTAATAAGGTAAAATCAGCCAATTGACCTGAAGCAAGCGTCTTTGGTCCTTGAATTTCTAACTTTATCTTTTCGCTCTCCCACTTTCCCTGATTATTTTGAGAAAAAAATAAAAAGCCGGCTAAACTTACTAAAAAAAGAAAAAAAATAAAAATTAATCCCCAAATTAAACCACTTAGGGAAGTTTTTCGAGAAAATTTTCTTTTTCTCCGGTAATAAACTCGTTTAGAGGACATTACTCTTTCTTTTTACTTCCTTATAAACTCCTAATGTTTTTCTGGCTGTTTCCAACCAACTAAATTTTTTAGCCCTTGCTTTTGCTTTCCGAGATAGTTCTCTAACTAATTTTTTATCAGTCAAAAGGGTAAAAATAGCAAAAGATATTTCTTTTTTCTTATTGGGGTCAACTAAAAGAGCCGCGCCATCAGCAATTTCAGGTAAGGAAGAAGTGCTGCTAGTAATAATAGGTAAACCTTTAGCCGCTGCTTCTAAAAGAGGCAAACCAAAACCCTCATAAAAGGAGGGGAAAAGAAAAATTTTTGCTCCTTCATAAAGAGGATTGATATCATCTGGTTCTACATAACCGGTTAAAATAATATCCTTCTTAAATTTTGAATGCTTAACCATTCTTAAAATCTTTTTCTTATTATCGCCTGTCTGCTTACCGGCTAAAACTAATTTTAGATTCTTAAATTTATACTTTCTTCCTTCTTTTTCTTCCTTTACTTCTTCAAAAGAACTAATGATATTTACTATATTTTTACGCTTAGAAAGCGCTCCTAAATAAAGAATATAATCACCAGAAATGCCAAGCTTACGTTTCACTCTCTTTACTTCTTTATCTCCTGCTTTTTGAAAGAAGCGAGCATCCACTCCATTATAAACAACTCTTATTTTTGATGGCTTTATCTTAAAAAGATTAATAATATCTCTTTTTGTTGATTGGGAAACAGAAATGATTTTTGACGAATTCTTCAGAGCCGAAGAAACAACTTTTTTATTATATCGCCACTCTTCAGAACTAGACCACTGAGGAAATTTAAAATTAAATAAATCATGAACAGTAACAACAGCAGATCCCCGATAGGATTTCGGTAAATAAGGAGTTGGTGAATGAAAAACATCTAACTTTTCTCGGGCAATAAAAGCATTTACTAAAAAATGAGAATAAATAACTGGCAAGAATTTACTATATTGAGAAAAAGGGAAATATCTGATTATTGTATTTTTTTTCTTAAATTTATCAATTCTTTTTTCCTTAATAGAACGGTCAAAGAAAAGAATATATTGGTTTTTTTTATCTATCTTCAATAAATGTCTAACCAATTGATAAGTATAATGCTCTATACCAGTAAATCTTTCCTTGTCTGGATTTAAAATTGTTCGACAATCAATCCCAATTCGCATATAATAAAAATTATTTTATTTCTTTTTTATTATATTCTATTTCACAAATCAGGGCAAGTTGCTATAATAAAAAAACAATGGCTATTTTAGCAGAAAACAAGAAAGTTATTCATAATTATCAAATTCTCGAGAAATACGAGGCAGGTTTAGTTTTGTCTGGACCGGAAGTAAAATCAGTTAAAAAAGGGCAAATCAATCTTAAAGGTAGTTATATTACTATCAGCCCAAACCAAGAGGCCTGGCTAATAAACGCTCATATTGCTCCTTATCCTCCAGCCAAAAGAGAACAAAAAGATTATAATCCCTTAAGAAAAAGAAAGATACTACTTCACAAAAAAGAAATAATTTCTTTATTAGGAAAATCCAAACAAAAAGGATTGACAATTTTACCTTTAAAGGTATATACTAAACACGGGTTCGTTAAAATAGAGATAGGGTTGGCTAAAGGAAAGAAAAAATATGATAAACGAGAACTAATCAAGAAGCGAGAAACAGAGAGAAAAATCCGTCGTGCCTTACGCGGAAAGGTATAGAATTAAATGGGGATGAGATATCTTCGCTGGAAAAAATTAAATAAAAACGGCCTGCCGTTTTGGCAAGAACGTAAAACTTGCCAACAAAATAAATGCCAAATTAGCCGAAAAAGTTAAAAGCACGGTAGCAAAAGTTTTTGCTCCTGCTTTTAGCTTTTCAACTGCTGTTGCCTAATTTAGTCAACAGCCGTCGGTTCTGTTGATTCTCACTAGACAGAATCCGGCGTCATCAGAGTGAGATTGGGTTATGATAAGTTTGGCATCATAACCGACAACACCTAAGTCCAAACTTTGACTAAAAGATTTTTGTTTAGTTTTTATCTTTTAGTCGAGATTCAAACTAAACTACGCAGGTAGAAGTTTTTATTTAATTTTTCCAGACGGGGGTGAGAATCCCCCCATCTCCACCAAAATTAATTTTTCATTTTTATAATTAACTTTAAAACATTTGAGAAAATTCTATCGAGTCAATAATTCAATCCAAGCAGCAAATTTACGCCTGATTGATGAAGAAGGAAAAAATTTAGGAATTGTTAGCCGAGAGGAAGCATTGGCATTGGCTAAAGAGAAAAATTTAGATTTGGTAGAAATATCTCCAAAAGAAAATCCTCCGGTAGCCAAGATAATGGACTTTGGACAATTCAAATATCAACTAAAGAAAAAGGAACAAAAGCAGAAATCTAAACAGAAAAAAACAGAAATAAAAGGAATCCGTCTTTCCCTACGAATTAGTGAGCATGATAAGGAATTTAAATTAAAACAAGGAAAAAAGTTTCTTGAACAAGGGCATAAAGTTAAAATAGAAATGATTTTAAAAGGAAGGGAAAAAATTCATCTTGACTTGGCTAAAGAGATAATCAATCAGTTTATTGAACAATTAGGCGAAGTAAAGATAGAACAAGAGATTAAAAAACAAGGAGGAAAATTAACCGCGATTGTCAGTCAAAGTAAATAATTATGGCTAAAAAGACCAAAACAAGAAAATCTATTGCTAAAAGGTTTAAAATAACTAAAAAAAATAAAGTTATCCATCGCAAATGCGGACAGGACCATTTTAATGCTCGAGATAGAGGAAAAACAGTCCTTCAAAAAAGAAAAGATATTCCTTTAGCAAAAAGTTTTCATAAGATAGTAAAAAAATCAATAAACCGTTAATTAGTTTAATCAAAAATTTAAAAACCTTATTTTTTATTTTATAAATAAAATGCCTAGAGTTAAAAGAGGAAAAGTTCGACCTAAAAAAAGAAAAAAAATCCTTAAACAAGCCAAGGGTTACCGTTGGGGTAGAAAGAAACTAATTAAATTAGCCAAAACTGCAGTTAAAAAAGCAGGGGTTTATGCTTATCGTGATAGAAAAAATAAAAAAAGAGTAGCGCGACGACTTTGGCAAATCAAAATAAATGCTGCAGTAAGAGAGTTTGGCTTGTCTTATAGTAAATTTATCAATGGATTAAAAAAAGCAAAAATAGATTTAGACAGAAAAATCTTGGCCAACCTTGCTGAAGAAAAACCAGAGATATTTAAAAAAATCATTGACAAAGTAAAAGAAAAAATTTAAGGGGGCGTGGTGCAGCCTGGAGTGCACGTCTGCCTGTCACGCAGAAGGTCGTGGGTTCAAATCCCATCGCCCCCGCCAGAAAATTCTCGCTCCGCGAGAATTTTTAGTAATTAGTAATTAGTAGTTGGTAATTTGGGTAAGAAGAAACAATTAAGAAAACACAAAGCGAGAATTTTCTGCCCTAACTACAAATTACACACAAATTACAAAATTAAGTTTGCCAGCAAATTTTCGCAAAGTGAAAATTTGCTCCCAAATTACAAATTACCCACACAAATTACAAAATTCAGTTAGTTTTAGAGAGAAAACAAATTAGGCTGGAAAGAATCAGTTTTATAGAATTAGATAACATGGTTGACACTTGACAACCATTTTTTATTTTGGTATAATAGAACTATATGAAAAAAGAAAAATATATTTCTACTGCAGATTTAGCCAGGATTTTTGGTGTAACAAGACAGGCAATTCAAAAACAGTTGGCAAAGAATCCCAATATAAAAATCAAAAAAATTGGAAGCAGTTTTTTATATGAAATAGATTCATTGCCCTCAGACATAAGAGAAAGAATTAAAGAAGCTCAGAAAGAGATAGTGAAAAAAGTAATTGAAGCAACTAAAAAAGGAAAAGAAATTGATATAAAAAAAGAATTATGGGAAGCCGCTGATAAATTAAGAGGCAATATTGATCCCTCTGAATATAAATACATTGTTTTAGGACTTATCTTTTTAAAATATGTTTCTGATGCTTTTTATCAAAGAAGAGAAGAATTAACAAAAAATCTTAGTGGAGTATCTTTTATTCGGGATGAAGGTACCAGAAACTATTATCTCAATCAAAAAGACCCTTATAAAGCCGAGGGTATTTTTTATATTCCCGAAAAAGCCCGCTGGGAATTTTTACAATCTAAAGCTTCCCAACCTGATATCGGAAAGTATATTGATGAAGCAATGGAAGAAATAGAAAAAGAAAATCCAGAACTAAAAGGAATCTTGCCAAAAATTTATTCTACAACTCCGCTTGATAGTTATGTTCTAAATGAATTAATTAATATTTTTTCTAAAATTAAATTTGATCACAATTTATTAAAGGAAAGAGATATTTTAGGTGAAGTTTATGAATATTTTATTGGCCAGTTTGCTTCGGCTGAAGGAAAAAGAGGAGGGGAATTTTTTACCCCTCGTTCAATTGTTAAATTGTTAGTTGAAATTTTAGAGCCATATGAAGGAGCAAGAATTTTTGATCCGGCTTGTGGTTCAGGAGGAATGTTTGTTCAGTCAGGAAGATTTCTAAAAGGCCATAAAGGAGATCCCAATAAAATGGTCTTTTATGGGCAAGAATTAAATGTTAATACTTGGAAACTTTGTAAAATGAATTTGGCTATCAGAGGAATGGTGGGGCATATTGAAGGGGGCAGTAATTCCTATTATGATGATAAATTTCCTGATTTAAGAGCAGATTTTGTTCTTTCCAATCCTCCCTTTAATGATAAGAAGTGGAATTCTGACAGATTAAAAGAGAATGATCCTCGGTTAAAGTACGGAGTTCCTCCCACTCGCTATGGCAATTTTATGTGGATTCAGCATTTTATTTACCATTTAGCCCCAAATGGTATGGCAGGATTTGTTATGGCAAATGGTGCTTTGGCAGTAGGAGGAAAGGAAGGAGAAATTAGGAAAAGAATCATTGAAGATGATTTAGTTGATGTAATAATTGCTTGCCCACCAAAGCTTTTTTATAATGTTTCTCTTCCGGTTTCTCTTTGGTTTTTAACTAAAAACAAAAAAGATGGAAGGTTTAGAAATCGGGTTGGCGAAACATTGTTTATTGATGCCAGAGAAATTTATGAGCCAATTTCAAGAAGACAATATACTTTTACTGATAAACAAATTCAAAAAATTGCCAATACAGTTCGCGCTTGGCGAGGACAAAAAGAGTATGGAGAATACAAAGACGAGCCGGGTTTTTGTAAGTCAGTTACTTTAGAAGATATTAAAAAAGCAGGCTATGTTTTAACTCCAAGAAGGTATGTAGGGATAAAGCCGCCAGAAGACGATGGCGTGCCTTTTGAGGGAAAAATGAAGAAACTAACGGGAGAATTAGAAAAATGTTTTGAAGAAAGTAAAAAATTAGAAGAAAAGATAAAAAAGAATTTGGAGAAATTTTTATGAAGAACAAAAAAGAAAGAGTTTATGCTTTTATAGACAGCAATAATTTGTATTTAGCCATAAAAAATTGTGGGTGGAAATTAGATTTTGCCAGATTTTATATTTATCTTAAAGATAAATACAAAGTAGAAAAATCTTTTATTTTTATTGGATACTTACCAGGAAATGAAGCTTTATATACATATTTACAAAAAGCCGGCTATATCGTAATTTTCAAGCCAACCTTATTTTATAAAGATAAAGATGGAAATAAGAAAGTCAAAGGAAATGTGGATGCAGAATTAGTTTTGCATACAATGATTGAATATCCAAACTACGATAAGGCGATAATAGTTACCGGGGATGGAGATTTTCATTGTTTAGTTGAGTACTTAGAAAAACAAGGGAAACTAGGAAGATTGTTAATTCCAAATAGAAAGAATTATTCTCGTTTGCTTTGGAAGTTTAGAAGATATATGGATTTTGTTAATTATTTGGAAAGAAAAGTTGGAAAAAGGCAAAAATAAAAAGGGGTGTTGCTTGCGGGACAAGCCCACAAGTCTTTTCCCCTTCGTGATATTACCATTATAACAAAACTAAATCCTATGTCAAGCAAGAGTTATCCACAGGAAGAAAATTCAAAAATCAAAATGCAAAGGTCAAAATTATACAAGGTGGGAAAAATTAAACAAAAAATCAGAAAAAGAAATTGAAGAAAATTTAAAACATTTTTAATATATGAAAAATTATTTTGCATTTATTGACGAATCGGGCAATTTAAGCGCAGAGCGATATTTCGGCTTAGGTATGCTTTTACTTGATAAAGTTGGTCCCTTGTACGATGCAATAAAACCTTATTATGACAAAGTACGAGACATAGCAAAAATCCAGAAAGAAAAGACCATTAATGATTTAATGGAAAATAATAAATACGAAGAGATAGTAGCAATTGCCAGAAGTGGCAAAAAATTTGAATTAAAATTTAAATATGTCAATTTTAATAATAATGTTATTTATAAAGAAATTATTAATACATATTTTCAATTCTCAGATTGTCGTTTTTCAGCAGTTATAATTGATAGAAGGGATCCTAACTTTAAACCAAACGAGGTGTTTACTTCTCCTTGGTATATGTATATGAGTTATACAGCTATGTTATTGGCTGCTAACATTAACAATCTCGATGAATGTAGGGTATGCATATTAGCAGATGACTTAACAAAACCACGAAATATTCAAGAGACATTTGAAGAAGCGTTAATGAATAAGATATATTCAAGATTAAATCAGAATGGTATAGAAAGAACAATTTTTAATATAGCCCGTTTAGAATCTCATTCAAGTTTAATGCTTCAATTGGTAGATATTCTTTTGGGTTGTGTGATGTATGATTTTAAAAAGAAAGTGGGATTGATTTCTGAAAAATTAGCTCGACGCCAAGAGATAGTAGTGAAAGAAGTTAGAGATATTTTGAAAAAACCCTCTTTGGCTGAACATTTTACAGTAAATAAGCCCTCGTATTTTAATGTATGGAAGATAAAGTGGGGACAAAAATAAAAAGCGGGTCATGGACAAGAGACCCACACCCGCCTTCTTTAAAAAGTATAGCACAAAATTCTATATCAAGCAAGAGTTATCCACAATTGGAAAATTCAAAAATCAAAATGCAAAGGTCAAAATTAAAAGTTAAAAATAAAAATTGGACAAAGAATATTGTAATTTTTCTCACAGGTACAGGGGTTTTAGTAGTAGTTGTTTACTACGGAATTGATTTTTTAAATAAAAATTCAGGCGCAATTCAAGCGATGACAACGGTGGTATTAGTTATAATCACCGGAATATATGCTTATTTTACTCAAAAAATGGCTAATTTAATGGCGAAACAAGTTATTTCTGAGATTAAAGTTTCAAATGTTATTTTGGGTACTCCATTTGTAGAAAGTCATTTTTTGAAAAAAATAGAAGAACAACCGAATGAAATTGATAAAAATTCATATTTTAAATTTAAATTGCTTTTTGATGTTTATAACAAAAGTTCTGGTAGCGGAAGCATAGAAAAACCAACCTTAATCCTTAAGTTTATAAATGATAATTTTGAGTATAGAATTTTTCCTATCACAAAAAAACCTTGGAGTGTAGAAGACAGCGGACCGATAATTAATTATGTTGATGATCTTGGCGGGGCCATTTTTTTAAAAGGAGGTGAATTTCAAAAGATAGAATTAAAATATATTCTTAGTAATTTTTCTCAAGAATTATTAAAGCATATCAAAGAAAATATACCCTTTTTAGAATATTATATCGAATTTAGTGACAATCTTGAGAATAAATATTGTTTTAAGATTCAAAAGATTCAACCAGCACGAAATACATTTAGAGTGTAATTTGAAGTATTTATTACTTAATAAAAATAAAAACAAATTACAAAGTTAAAATTACCCAAAACCTGGTAAAAGGTGAAGTCGGAGGAAGACATATAAATTCAAAAATCAAAAGGTAAGGTTCAAAATTAGAATTAGACCCAAAAGTATGAGTGAAATTACTAAAACTCAAGTTAAATATAGAGTACTTATAAAATCTCAAAATGATTATTTTAAAATTGGTACAATTTTAATCAAAAGATTGGAGGGTGATATATTTTATATCCCCTCTCAACGGTTCATACTACAGTCTAATTGTGGGGTGACACGCGAAATAATGGATCATATTAGTTGGCATAAAAGCGGACAAGTTCATTTTAAAATACAAAATGGTAGGTACGAGATTCTAGAAGTTGGAAAAGAAAAAATTAATTTACCAAAGATATGGAAACCCGAGAGACAAGGCATTCAAGATATTGGTTTTCAGGAAATGATAAGAGATACAATTTTAGATTTTTCAAAACTTCCTAAATTCAAAAAAAATGTAGATAATCTTGATGTTCTATTCGATGTAAATAACTATAATGGTCCAGTTGAATTTGTTTTTTCTATCATTTCTGGTTGGTTAATAGTTAAAAAATGGCTCGGAGAAAACGTACCAATCAAAGAAATTACCGACGAAACAAAAAGTAGAATTTTAGCCACTCAAAAAAGATGTCTTGGTAAAGAGTCGAATAATGCAGATAAGTTATTACAATATACCCTTTTAAAATATGAAAGAACTAAAGAGTTACCACTCGATCGCGGAATATTTATACCCAGTGATTTAAAAATATCGAGAAAAATATGACAAAAACAATATTACTACCCAAAAGATGGCGAAAGGTGAAGTTGGAGGAGAAATAAAATAAAAAAGTGAAAAATGAAAAGCAAGAAATACGGACAATGTCATTTATGTGGCAAGAAGACCAATTTAACCTATGAACATGTTCCGCCACGAAAAGCATTTAATGAACATAGGGTATTTTTACATTGGGGGAAAGAGATCTTAGGAAGAGAAAATTTTCCTTGGGATTTTTCTGGACTTAAGGGAAAACAGCATCAACGGGGAGTTGGGTGGTACACTCTTTGCGCTAAATGTAACAACGATACAGGTAGATGGTATGCAAAAAGTTTTATAGATTTTACTTATCAAGGATACAGAAATTATCAAAAGTTTTTTGAAAAAGGGCAATTAATCAATAAAAATTGGATTAAAATTAATTTTTACGGAATTTACCCATTAAGAATTATAAAACAGATTATCACAATGTTTTTTTCAATAAATAGCCCCAACCTTTCTTGTGTCCATCCAGAATTAAGAACTTTAGTTTTAAACAAAGAGAAAAGAGGCATTTCTAAGAAAAAGTTCGGTATTTATTTATATGTTTTGATCGGGAGTGTGGCACGGTATATAGGGATAACTAGTATTCTTCAATCAAGGCCGAGTGAAAACATTATTCGGGTTCTTTCAGAACTTTCGGCCCCGCCTTTTGGCTATGTATTTGAAATAAATCCCAAAAAGGAAGAAGAGTATTGTGATATTAGTTATTTTGCTAATGAATTCCGTTATAATCAAAAAGTAAATTTATCATTGAAGATTCCTATTTATGAATGTAATACTTATTTCCCAGCCGATTATAGAACAAAACAAGAAGTAATGAATGACTATATAAAAAATAAATTATGGGAATTAAAGCACAGATAAAAAATTCTTAGTCAATTAAAAATTAGAATAGGTGATAAAATTCAAAATGCAAAAGTCAAACTTACACCCAAAAAATTGGCGAAAGGTGAAGTTGGAAGAGGTAAAATAAATTCAAATCTCAAAATGCAAAATGCAAAATTACAATTAAAAAATAAAAATTGGAGGAAAGCAAAGCTAGAAGAAGTGCTTGATTTAATTATTGATCATAGGGGAAGAACTCCCAAAAAGTTAGGAGGGGCATGGGCGAAAAGCGGAATTCCCGCGTTATCAGCTAAAAACATAAAAGACGGACAAATCGTTAATAAAAAAGATATAAGATATGTAAGTAAAGAATTATATGAGAAGTGGATGCCAGAAAAATTAGAAGCCGGTGATATTTTAATGACTTCAGAAGCTCCTCTTGGCGAATTATTTTATTTAAAAGAGAAAGTTGATTATTGTCTCAGTCAGCGATTGTTTGCTTTAAGAACAAACAAAAAGATTTTAAATTCAAGGTTTCTTTATTATTACTTACAAAGCCCAAAAGGTCGTTATGAGTTGAGTAAAAGAAGAAGCGGAACAGCCGCAGAGGGTATTAAGCAATCGGAGTTGAGAAAAGTTGAGGTGTATTTTCCTAACAGCCTTAACGAACAAAAACGTATTGCGGAGATTCTTTCTGCTTTTGATGAGAAGATTGAGTTGAATAATAGAATTAATCAAATTTTGGAAGAAATGACGCAGGCGATTTTTAAGGAGTGGTTTGTAACTCCTAACATGATGGGAAATATAAATAAAAAGTGGCAAATATTAGATGCACAAGGGGTTTTAGTTTTTGAAAAAGGAATAGAACCTGGTTCGAGATATTATAGTGAGAAAAGAAAAGATGGATATATTCCTTTTTATCGAGTTCGGGATTTAGATAAAGTAACGGGTGTGGATGTATATATCCCCGAAGAAATAGCCCAAGGAAAAACTTGTAAAGAAAACGATGTTTTATTGTCTTTAGACGCGACTATTGGAAGAGTAAAAATCGGATGTAATGGTGCTTTCTCTTCTGGCATTCGTAAAGTTTATTCAAAGGATAGTTTTATTAAAAACTCTTTTATTTATTTCTGGCTTAAAACTCCATATGTTCAAAATACTATTTTGGCATATGCTTCCGGAACAACAATTTTGCATGCGGGGCAATCTATCAAATATTTAAAATTTCCTTTTAATAGAGAAGCAATTCAAAAAATACAAACAAAGGTCGGCCCAATCTTTAAAAAAATTTTACAGATACTAAAAGAAAACCAAAAACTCTCCGCTCTCCGCGATTTGCTTTTGCCAAAATTGATGGGTGGAGAGGTGAGAGTGTAAATATGAAAATTGATTTAAAAAAATTAGATGAACTTTCAAGATGGGACGAGATAAGATTTCCGCCTCCTGATTTTTTGACTCATTTAAATTATGTAGAATGTTTAAATACGCTTTCACAGAAACTGATTTTAAGAGACAATTTAAATATCAGAAACCAAATAGAAGAAAGTTTGCATCTTTCTAAAAAATTAAATTTAATAAAGTTAACTTTGAAGAACATAAAAGGAGAATATAGTACGATTTTAAAACATTCTGACTTTGCGGAACTTTGCGTTTCTTGGATTTCTGTAAAATCTTATTATTTGATTTTTAATTTACTACTGATATTGGATTACTTAATCACTGGGCAAGAATCATCTTTTAATCTAAGTCATGAAAAGGCGATAAATAGATTCAAGAAGTATTTAGACGATGATTTGTTATCCTTTAATAAAAAAATTTTTAATAAAAATTTTTCTTGCTTCCGAATAATAAAATTAAAAGTAAAGCCGGGTGCTAATATAAAAGTGATGAATTTTACTTTAAAAGAAAGAGCAATACAGATTTTTAAAAAACTTGTGGACTACAAACTTCAAGAATTTAAAAGGAGAGAAGGGGTTAAGAATTTTAGAACTAAAAAAAGCCAAGAAAAAAGAAACCAATTTTTACAAACTAATACGGTTAATCTCTTCGAATTTTTCTATTGGTACCGAATAAAAGCAAACTATAGAGATTTAGAGTTTTTAGATAAAGATATTAGTTCTAGACAATTTAAAAATTTTTATAAAAATTATTTTGAATCGACAAAAAACTTTATAAATGCGTTTATTCCTGTAGTAAATAAATTGGCTAGAATAAGGATAAAGCGAAATTTATTTAGATATGTTAAAACAACTCACTGAACAATCTTTAACCGAACAACCATCCATTGAATGGTTCAAGCAACTTGGATATGAATACAAATTTGGGCCAGATATTTCTACTGGTGGGGTTTTGGTTGAAAGAGATTTTAAAGATGTGATTTTAGAAAATAGATTGAAAAATGCTTTGAGGCGGTTAAATCCGAATTTGCCAGAGAAAGGAATTGATGAGGTGGTTTATAGATTAAAACATATTGAACATCCAAATTTAGAAATTGCTAACAAAGAAGCTTGGGAGTTATTAACTCAAGGAGTGAGAATTAAAGTAAGAGATAAGAATGGCGAGATAAAAGGAGAAATTGTCAAGGTTATTGATTTTGATGATCCGTTAAATAATGAATTTTTGGTAGTCAATCAGTTAAGCGTTCAAGGACCAGAAAGAATTCGTCGGCCTGATTTGGTTGTTTTTATCAATGGAATTCCGATAGCGATCTTTGAATTGAAAAATCCACGAATTGAAGAAGCAACAATTCAAACTGCTTATCAGCAATTGCAGGATTATAAAAAAGATATTCCGGATATTTTTAAATACAATCAAATTTTAGTTATCAGCGATTTATCTGAAGCAAGGTATGGAACAATTTCTGCTTCTTGGGAGTGGTTCAAAGTTTGGCGAGGAATTGAAGATCCAAAAGAAAAGTTAAAAGGAATTTCTCAATTAGAAGTTTTGATTAAAGGAATTTTTCAAAAATCTCGGCTTTTGGATATTATTGAAAACTTTATTGTTTTTGAGGCAGATAGCGAAAAAGAGGTTTCAAAATATACTAAAAAAATTGCTCTTTATCATCAGTACTTTGGTGTGAATAAAGCAATTCAAGCAACCTTAAGAGCATTAAAATCAGAAGGTGATGGTAGAATTGGTGTTTTTTGGCATACTCAAGGAAGTGGAAAAACTCTTTCAATGGTTTTTTATGTGAATAAAGCCAGGAAATTAGAAAAGCTTAACTCTCCAACATTTGTTTTTCTCACAGATAGAAATGATTTAGATAATCAATTTTATAGAACATTCTTGAAAACTGGTTATGCGAAAATAGCCAAGCAAGCAGAAAGTATTAAAAATTTAGAAGAGAAATTAAAAACTGCTGGAGCAGAATTGATTTTTACTACTATTCAGAAATTTGGTGAGGATTTTGGTAAACTCTCAGACAGAAATAATATTATTGTGATTGCTGATGAAGCACACCGCTCTCAATATGCCGAACTTGCTGCTAGGGCAAGAAAAGCGTTGCCCAACGCTTCTTTTATGGGAATTACCGCTACTCCAATAAATTTAAAAGATAGAAATATAAGATTAGTTTTTGGAGATTATATTGATATTTACCCAATGAGTCAGGGAGTAAAAGATAAAGCCATTGTGCCAATTTATTATGAAGGAAGATTAGTACCATTGCATCTGACTAATTATTTTATTGATGAAGATTTTGATAAATTAACCCAAGAAATTGAAATTGATGAAAAAGAATCTTTGAAGAGGAAATTTGCTAGATTAGAACAGGCAATCAGTGTGCCAGAGAGAATGGAAAAGATTGCTCACGACATTGTCAATCATTTTAATGGTCAAGGCATAGAGGGGAAAGCAATGGTGGTAACAATTAGTCGAGAAGTAGCCGTAAAAATGTATAAAACCATTTCAAATATCAAAAATGCGCCGGAAGTGGCAGTAGTAATTTCAAAACCAGAAGAATTTAAAAATCAAATTAAAGAGACAGATATTAGAGAAATAGAAAGAAGATTTAGGGATCCTGAAGATTCTTTAAAAATAGTTGTAGTTTGCGATATGTGGTTAACAGGTTTTGATGTACCTTGTTTAACTACAATGTATTTTGACAAGCCCTTAAAAAATCATACTTTAATGCAGGCGATAGCAAGAGTAAACAGGATTTACAAAGATAAACCGGGCGGTTTAATTGTCGATTATATTGGGATTGCCGATGATCTAAGAAAAGCGTTAGGTATATATGATCCGTCGGTGAGGAAAAAATCAATGATTCCGCTTAAAAAAGTTATTGATAAGATGTTAGAGAAGTATGATATTGTAAAATCAATACTTGCCGGAATAGATTTTTCAAAATGGAAATATCTTGGATCAGAAGATAAAGCACGGATTTTCGAAAAGGCGGTCAATATAGTTATTACTGATCCCAAAACAGGAATGTTAGACGAAGAAAAGAAAAAGAGATTTTTAATAGAGTCGTTAAAATTAATCAAATTGCATTCTTTTGTGATGCCACATAAAGAAGCATATGAGATAAAAGACGATATTGAGTTTATTAAAGCAATCAGAAGTAATCTGATTAAATATACAGTTAATAAAAGCGGGGAAGTAACCGGAGAGAATTTAGAATCAATGATTAAAGAATTGATTTCAAAAAGTATTGCCGCAGAAGGAGTAATAGATATTTTTGCTTTGCAAAAGAAAGAAAAACCAGATATTTCAATCTTAGATGAGAAATTTTTAAAAGAAGTGAGAAAGAGTAAATACAAAAATTTATCTATAGAAATTTTAAGAAAATTATTATCTGATAGAATTAAATTGAGAATGAAAAAGAATAGAATTCGTTATAAATCATTTTTAGAATTGTTAGATAAAATCATTGAAGATTATGAGAATAGAATATTGAGTGCTTCAAAAGTTATTGAGCGATTAATAGAATTGGCGAAAGAGATAAAAAAATCGGAAAGAGTAGCAAAAGAAATGGGATTAACCGAGGAAGAGTTAACTTTTTATGATGCTATTACTAGTAAGAGATTAATTAAACGAGACGAAAGGATTAAAAAAATAGTGAAAGAATTGGTTAAAGCAATTCGCCGAGATGTTTCTGTTGATTGGACTAACAATGAAATTATTAAAGCAAGAATAAGGGACCATGTAAGATTGATATTGCTTGAAAATCAACTTCAACCAAAAGAAGTAGAAAAAATAACTAATATTGTTTACCAACAAGCAGTTTATTTATTTAAAGATTATGTCCCTCAAATTACTTATGCTTAGAACGCCTAAGGAAAACAATCAAATAATCAATTTAATAAAACCTTTAAAGGAGGGTTATGAAAAAAATTATAAACGAAAAATTCGTTGTTGAAAGAATTAAGCAATATCTCGCGCCTCAATGGGAAGTTATTGCTGAAAAGGATTTACACGAGAGGGGTTGCGATCTTGTTTTACGGGATACATTTAATAAACATAAAGCAAGAAGATTTTTAATAGAATGTAAAGGTAAATCTTATGCGAAATCGTCAAAATCAGTAAATGAAACAGTTTGGCTTTACGCTTTGGGCCAATTAATTACGCGAATGAGAGTGGTGGCAAGGCATGCATACAAATATGGTTTAGGACTACCGGAAGTAAGTGCAAAGAAAGCCCTAAAAAGAATTCCATGGCAAGTAGCAAGGCTTTTGTGTTTGTATATTTTCTCTGTTAATGACGAAGGAAATGTTAAAGAATATTCACCAAAGGATTTTAAAAAATTTCAATAGCCAAATTGTAAGCAACTCTTTTGAAAATTAGAATGATTTAATATTATAAGCAAAGATTGTTTAGTTTGCGAGGATTTTCAATAATTGGTAATTAGTAATTTGGGGTAAGGAATTAAAAATGCCGGCAGAAAGTCGGCTTTTAATATATAAGACAATTTTTATAAAAAAATTTGTATAATTAATTATACAATTAATTATACAATTAATTGTATAAATTTTTCTTGAGCAAGCGCTTTTTTCTTTTTAGAAAAAAATAAATAAATAATGCTAAAACAAGCAAAACAATACTTAACCACTGCCCCATTCTTAAAGAAAGATAAACTGGCTGAGGGTCAATTCTTAAAAATTCTATAAAAAACCTTCCTAAAGAATGAAGGATTAAATATGTAAGAAAAATCTCTCCTTGATTTATTTTTCCCTTTTTTATTCTTTTTTTATGCCAAAAAAATAAAATAAGAAAAAGCAAGAAAAGCCAAAGAAATGAATAAAAAAAGACCGGATGAAAATAAGTAAATTTCTCATATCCTTCAAGACGATGAGAGTAATCAATAGGAATACTCAAGAAAAAATTAGTCGGTTTCCCATAAATTTCCTGATTAAAATAATTTCCCCAGCGGCCAATTGCTTGACCTAAAGCCAAAGCAGGAGCAAAAATATCAGCCAAAAGAAGAAATGAAATTTTTTTAAAATGACTAAAAAAGAAAAGAACTAAAAGACAAAGAAAAATAGTACCATGAATAGCCATTCCTCCTTGCCAAAATTTTATTATCTCTTCCAAGTGATTGGAATAATAAGGCCAATGGTAAAAAAAGACATAACCTAATCTAGCGCCGATTAAGCCAAAAATTATTAAATAAAAAAAGAGGGACCAAAAATCATCCCTCTTTAATCTATATTTGCGCATTAAATAACTAACTACTAAAAAGCCAAAGATAAGACCAAAACTAATCATTAATCCATAAGCATAAACAGAAAAAATTTTTGTTTTAAAAAGAACAGATTCAGGATGGTAATAATGAAGAAAAAATCTCATCTTCTTAACAACTAACATCCTCCTTTAGCGCTTCCCCCACTTTCTTCTAACTTCTGCTGGCATTCTTTTGGAGGATTTTTAAATCCTGAACAAAGCGCTTGTTTATATGCCTCGGGAGAACGACTACCCGAGTATTCTTTATCATTGATAAAAACTTGAGGAGAACCTCTTACTCCATATTTCTTATTCAATTTTAGCTCTTCAGCCAAAAGATCTTTTGCTTCTTGATTAAAGCATTTTTTTATCTTTTTTATATTCACACCAACTTCTTTAGCCACTTTTTCCCAACAAGTATCAATATTATCAAGTCTACAAGTATTATCAATTTTTTCTACATAATCCCACCATTTTTCTGGCTGGTATTTCCAAAGACAAAGTTGGCGCACATCCTCTTTTATCTCACTTAAACCGTGCATTGAACAATACTTTGCTTCTTTATCTAAACAATACTTTTCTTTAGGACTTCCGTAATTACTATAAATAACAAAATGAGGTTCAATTTTTGCCTTTTCTCCCATTAAACGAGCCACGGGAATAATTCCTTTTTCCGCCTGTTGGCCAAAAGGACAAAAACTCATTACAAAAAACTTCATTTCGGCTATTTTTTTGTCTGGAGCGTCAAAAGAACTTTCTTTTGTTTCTTCCTTGTTCTGTTCTTCTTTAACTGGCTGATTAGTTTGGGAAAACTTTGGCTGCTCTGAGGAAAGAATCAAAAGAAGAATAAAAATAATTAAACTAACCAAAACAATACCACAAACTAATCCTAAAATAAAAATTAGTTTTGGTGATGCTTTTTTCTTCTCTGATAATTTTTCTGAATGTGACTCAGGTTTTTGCTGATTAATTGTTTCTGTCATAAAATTTAGGTTAAAAATAAGTTAAGGAGTAAGAATTCTTACTTCTGATATTTCTTCAACTAAATTTTTAAATTTTATTGGATCACCCGGGGTTTCGGCTAATTTACCATAATGCATTGGAATAACTATTTTCGGCTTAATCAAGCGAACCGCCTCAGCCGCTTCTCTTTCATCCATTGTATAAGTTCCGCCTATAGGTAAAAGGGCTAAATCAATATCTTTTAATTCTGCCATTTCAGGAATACAATCAGTATCTCCGGCATGATAAATTTTCTTTCCTTCAATCTCTAAAAGATAACCTAAACCAAAACCACGCGGATGAAATCTTTTGTCTTTATTATAGGCAGGAACCGCTTTAACTTTTATCTCCCCCAATTCCTTTTCCTCTCCTTCTTTTATGGCTACCTGTTTGCCGATGTTCAATCCAGCAAAGCAATCCTCAGGAGCAACAATAATTGTTTTTTCATCAGCCAAATCTCTAATACTTGCCGGGTCGCAGTGGTCAAAGTGACTATGAGTAATAAAAATTATCTCTGCTTTCTCGTCAGCAATCTGATAAGGATCAATATAAATAACTAATTTATTTTTTATCTTAAAAGAAGCATGACCTAACCAGGTTATTTTTAGATTTTCTAAATTAAGAGTTGCGCTCATATTTAAAATATTAAAGTTTTTCTATTGTATCATATCTTTTTAGAAAATAAAAGTTTAATTTTTTAACCAATTTTTTCTTTTATTTCTTTTTCTATTAACTTACTTATCTCTAAAAGTTCTTTTTCTTGGAATTGTTTACCAATAATTTGACAGCCAATAGGTAAGTTGCCTATTTTACCGCAAGGCAAGGAAATTGCTGGCAATCCGGCTAAATTGGCTGGAACAGTAAAAATATCTGACAGATACATTGTTAAGGGGTCAGAAATTTTTTCACCAATCTTAAAAGCCGGAGTAGGAGTAGTTGGCCCAAGAATAAAATCAACTTTTTTAAAAGCAGAAGAAAAATCTTGAGCAATCAGTCGTCTTACTTTCTGCGCTTGTAAATAATACTTGTCATAATATCCAGAAGATAAGACAAAAGTTCCTAAAATTATTCTCCTTTTTACCTCTAAACCAAAACCTTGCCCTCGATTAAAAGCATATTTTTGCCAAAGAGTTTCCCCTTGAGAGGAATTAAAACCAAAGCGAATCCCGTCATAACGGGATAAGTTAGCGCTTGCTTCAGCAGGCATAATTAAATGATAGCAAGCCAAAGCATACTTTAGATAAGGCAAACTAATCCTTTCTACTTTTATTCCCTTACTTTCTAATAAGCCAACTACTTTCTCTATTTCTTCCACTACTTTTTTATCAGTTTCTTTTAAAAATTCTTCAGGCAAACCAATAACTATATTTTCCTCATTAAAAGAAGATTTATCTTCAATTTCCACCACTGTAGAATCCTTACCCTTGCCTCCTTTTATCACTTGATAGATTATTTCTATATCTTCAACTGTTTTAGCCAAAGGACCAATTTGATCCAAAGAAGAAGCCATTGCTATTAATCCATAAC
>Ga0190361_1000082_pt1 | contig 37352 bp, 48 predicted proteins | sample 48721845_MG_FD_161273 | JGI IMG/M metagenome (GOLD analysis project Ga0190361, IMG submission 161273) | Hydrothermal vent microbial mat bacterial communities from Southern Trench, Guaymas Basin, Mexico - 4872-18-4-5_MG | ecosystem: Environmental > Aquatic > Marine > Hydrothermal vents >... | reverse complement strand
TCTCTCCTCGGGTGTTAATTTTAATTTACGCATCTTTTATCTTTTACGACCTCCTCATCCTTTATCCTCCTCAAGATTTCACGGAGGTGTTCGTTCATAGACTTTTTTTCCTTGGCCATTATAACCCTTTTGATCCTCTCCATGTCTGCCAACTCCTTAATCCCCTCCCCGGAGATAGCAACAGTGGGAATTACCGGGATTCCCAGAATCTCCCTCAACTTTTTTAGGTCTATCTCGATCCCCTTACCAACTGCTACATCCCACATATTCAGATCGATGATCAATGGGTAATTGAATCTCTCCATTATCTCAAATGCTAAATAAAGGCCCCTCTCCAGTTTTGTAGCATCTATCACATCTATGATGAGATCCGGTTTCTCCTCTTTTAGCATCCTCAGGGCTATCTCTTCAGCCACATCCTTTGGTTCTAAGGAGAAGGTTCCGGGAACATCTATCACCTCTACCTCTTCACCCCCTATCTTCGTGTAGCCCTTTGTATAATCCACGGTGGTTCCCGGATAATTTGAAACTACAACATTCGCCCCGGTAAGCCTCGAGAATACAACGCTCTTTCCAACATTTGGATTCCCCATCAAAAGTATCTTGAACATTTTACACCTCAACTACGATCTGCTTTGCCATCTCCTGGCTCAGGGACGTCTGGGCATTCTCTACCTCTATCGCAACAGGGCCTTTTAAAGGTTGCTTTGCAAGCATCTTTACCTCCTTTCCGATTCTTATGTTCATACCCATGAGCCTTCCCCTTATCTCGGCAGTTTTTATCTCAACTATCCTGCCCTTCTCTCCATATCTCATCTGATTCAATATTTTTTTCATTGTATTATAAAGTATGGGTTTACATGGTAGGTAGGGGTTCTGAATGGACGTTTTTAGGTTTGTTGTAATGCGTTCTGTGGGTTCGTAGAACCCACAATACTCGTTGCGACACGACAGACCTTCGGTCTGGCGTGTGTCGGAGCTTTGCTCCGCCACATGGTCAACCTTTCTGAAGGTTGTTTTTCATCTTTTAATCCAATTGGACATAGATCTTTTGGGCCATTCCCATCCCTATGGCTATGGAATTTCTCTCAACCTCAATAACTACAGGACCTCCAGATGATGCAGATTTTATTACCCTTATCATTGAGCCCTCTTTTATACCCATCATGGCCAGTTTTTGATGGATCCCCCATCCCCCAACGACCCTTCTTATTCTTCCAGTGTCACCCAGTGAAAGGTCGCTCAACCTCACCTCGCTCATTTCCCCTTCAATGTTAGGATAACCTAACTATGGTATTTAGTCGTTAGGTTTATAAATAATACCATCTAAAGAAATTAGGTTATAAATCCCAAGTCGAAAGATTTTAGAAAATTTATGAAAACCTAATCTTTATCCCTGTGATCACAGATATATTTCCCCGTCTTGCAGAATTCCTTGAAATGCTCGAGCCATTTTGGGTATATGGGGGCACTTTCGACAAACCTGACGAATTTCGTTAACTGGTCAATGGTCTCCGGGCTTATCTCGTGTTCGATCTTACACGCATCCCTTTCAGCAGTTTTATCGGAGACCATGATGATCCTCAGGAGTTTTCTTATGGTGTCATGCCTCATCTTCACCGACCTGGCTATTCGCTCACCCCTTGGTGTTAATGTGACCCCACTGTACCTCTCATAGTTAACCAGATCCATATCATCTAACTTCTTCAGCATCTCCGTAACGCTGGGTGATCTTATATTCAATTCCATGGATATATCCTTCGTCCTTGCATAACCCTTCCTCAGAATGATATTGTATATCGCCTCCAGATAATCCTCAACGCTTTTTGAATACATTTTAGGTTGACCTAAAATAATAAGGTAAAACAGGTATAAAAAGGAAATTTTCGTAAAACATAAAACATATATGCTTTTAAGCGTCCAAATCCCTAAATAATTACATAGAGAAGAGGGTGATAAATTTGAGTGACATTAGAGTTGCTTTGGTTGGCGTTGGGAACTGCGCGTCATCTCTCGTACAGGGGGTTGAATATTATCGTGATGTAGATGAAAGTTCTCCCGTGGTGTCCGGTCTGATGCATAATATCATCGGTGGTTATAAAATTTCTGATATAAAATTTGTTGCTGCATTTGACATAGATAAGAGAAAGGTTGGTTATGACCTGGGAAAGGCTATCTTTTCAGAACCAAATTGCACTAAAAAATTCCAGGATGTTCCAGAATTGGGGGTGGAGGTTCAAAAAGGCCCGGTTTTGGATGGCGTCGCCGAAACGACTATGGATGCATTCTTGGTGGATGGAAAACAAAAACCTGTCGATGTAGCAGAAATTCTAAGAGAGACTAAGGCGGAGATTTTAATAAATTACCTACCAGTTGGTTCGGAACGGGCAACCAGATATTATGTAGATGCCTGTCTGGAATCCGGTGTGGCGCTTATTAATGCCATTCCTGTGTTCATTGCCTCGGATTCAGAATGGATTAAAAAATTTGAGGAGAAAAACCTTCCAGTAATAGGGGATGACGTGAAATCACAGGTCGGTGCGACGATAGTTCATAGAACCTTGGCAAAATTATTTGTGGACAGGGGTGTCAAGTTAGACAGAAGCTACCAGTTGAATGTTGGTGGCAACACAGATTTCCTGAACATGCTGAAGAGAGAGAGACTGAAATCCAAGAAGATCTCTAAGACCGAATCTGTACAATCTCAACTGCGAAATAGGCTTTCAGACTATAACATTCATATCGGCCCCTCAGACCACATTCCCTGGTTGGAGGACAATAAGGTCTGTTTCATCCGGATGGAGGGCAGAAAATTTGGGGATGTTCCATTAACCCTAGAATTAAGATTGAGTGTTGAGGATTCTCCAAATTCTGCCGGAATAATGGTCGACGCGATAAGATGCTGTAAACTGGCTTTAGATAGAAAGATATCTGGTGTACTAACCAGCCCCTCCGCGTATTTCATGAAGCATCCACCCGAGCAATATAGGGATTCCACAGCAAAGGAAATGGTGGAAGAATTTATCAGAGGGGAAAGGGAGAGGTAATTTATTGATTAAATTTATTGATTACTTTCATATAAATTATTGTAAGATTGTAAGGAGGTGATCTCGATGTTTCCGTGGAGAAGAAGATGGAGTTGGGATGAGTTTTTTAGGGATTTGGATGAGGAATTTAAGGAAATGGAAGAGAATATTGCCAGAATATTTGATGAGGCGAAGAGGATGTCACTCAAAGAGCCAGAGAAAGGAGGACCCTATGTCTATGGTTTTTCTATGAGAATAGGACCAGAGGGAAAACCAAAGATAGAAGAATTTGGTAACATTCCAGGCATAGTTTCTGGAAGGATGGAAATCCCTCGTGGGAGAGAACCACTGACGGATATCATTGAAGGGGATAAGGAAATTTCTGTGATAGTGGAACTTCCTGGAGTAGAGAAGAAGGATATAGATCTGAATATCGGTGTAGATTCTTTAGAGATAGATGTCGACACACCAAAGAGAAAATACCATAAGAGATTATCTCTCCCTTGTGAAGTCAAACCAGAAAAAGCCAGGGCGACATACAAGAACGGTGTCTTGGAGGTTAAGATAGAGCGAGTAAAGGAGAGAAAGAAAAAGGAATGGGCTAGGATAAAGGTCGAATGAGAAAACTATCTCATTACAAACTCGCAAGGATGTGGCTGAACCTTCGGTTGCTAAATAATCGCTTAAATTTATTGGTCGAATGTACTTAGGGTTTCGGAGTTCTCTGATTTGGAGACTGAGCTTGGGCAATCAACCATGGGTGATTGGTTAGTGTGAAATACCCACCATTTATGGCGTGTTTGCTTATTTCAAAGATTCCCTGATCCTCCCATCCGGAAGCATGTTATCTGGATGCGGTATCCCCTCCTCCTCCATTTTATACCTGACACAATTCATATAGTTACCTTTGCAGTACTCTCTCACCCATCTCCATTCCAGTTTACCCTCTTCGCAAAATCTCTTTATTGGACAAACAGCGTACCATTTACAGATCCTGGACATTCTCACTCTTCATCAAATTTTTTAGTCCATCAACCACAAAACAAACATTATAGATTACGTCAATCCCATTCTCCTTGCACAGGCTTATTGCTCTCTCCGACTCTGAACCGGGCTGCATCCATATCCTCCCAATCCCGAGCTCCCTGCATTGTTCGACTATATGCTCAGTAACTGAGGGTGGGACAACAGTTATCACCACATCCACCTTTCCTGATTTCAACACGGATCTCAGGTTGGGGTAACATATGTCCCCATTAATTTTGGTATATTTCGGATTTATGGGGTAAACATTAAATCCGGCGGATTTTAAACTTTTATATATCTTATAACCCCATTTTCTGGGATTACCCGAAACACCAATAATCGCAATTTTATTTTCTTTCTTCAGAAATTTTTCTAACAGTTTTGCTTCCATAATCATCTACCGAAGATCCTGTCGAAGAACGATTTTCTCAATCCGAGCTCTTTTTCGATCCCCCTTCTCAGTGAATTCTCGCCCGGGGTTCCAACGATCCTTTTTGTTTCATCTCCACTTTCGTTCAGTATCAAAATCGTTGGTGTTGCCATTATGTTGAATTTAGAGGACAGCTCCTTACCCCTCTTCGTCTTTATTCTTATTTTCTCAAAGGTTACTCCATAACTGGAATACTCCGGTACGATCTTCTTCACGATGCGCTCTGCACTTGGACAGTGTGAGCAGTGTGATGAAACAAATAGAAGAATTTTCATTTTAAAATTCCCTTCGGGAATTTTAAAGCCACAAAATTTTCCGACGGCGAAGGAAAATTTTCTTGTTTCAAAGCATTGACCTTTGATTCAATCGATGATTCTTTATCCCTTCTGTCATCTATCTTTATCTCAGTGACAAGCCTTTTTACTCCCAATCTGAATACGGCCTCATGTGCTCTTTCCACGGCGTTAAATATCCCCTCTAAGTTTTTAGCCTCTATTATGGTTCCCATTGCCTCTGGCTTGATTCTAATTCTTCCTTCTTTTTCTAACTCTTTTAATTCCTTTAATGCTGCCCTTACATACCCGGAGACCGATGTGGTCTCTGTTCCCAATGGGATTACGCTAAATTCCGCGATAATCATCTTTATAGCCTTTTCGTTAAGCTTGAATGATAGCTGAGTTATCCTCCCAAAAGGCTATCATCCAAAATCCTCCATATTTAGCTTTGATATTAACTTGATTATGGGAGGAATTAATTTCAATGAAATTTAAGTGTCATCGAGTCCCCGTAGAGGACGAAGATGGCACCCGCATGTCAACTGGGCGTGACAGTTGATGCTAAATTCCGCGATAATCATTTTTCTTAACCTCTTTATTCTCTTTTCCAGGACCCCACATCCAGTCCTCCTGAAAACCCCTCATGTATTTTGAGTAGAAATCTTCAACCCCTTTTTTGGTAAAGGAGTACCTGTAGTTCTCGCAGTATTCCATTATGAGTTTGTAGGCTTTGTTTATCTCTTTCATTCGTTCCTCGAATTCCTTTTTCTTTCTACCTTTATATCTATCCGGATGATACCTCTTTACCAATCCTCTATAAGCCTCCTTGATCTCCTTCAGGGTTGCGGTTTCTCCCAGATTAAGGATTTTTCTGGCCCTATCTATCTGCTCGAAATTATCAGACTCCATTCCTGTCTTTTTATCCATGGCATTTCAATTCCCCAAATTTTTGTCAAGCCAGCCCCTCACATGAGGTTCGGGCATAGCCCCCAAAAATTCCCCCACTATCTCGCCCTTCTTGAACATCTTTACGGATGGAATGCTCATAATTCCATATCTCTGCGCTATAAATCTGTTCTGGTCCACATTAATCTTGGCTAAAATAAATTTTCCGTCATACTCCTTAGCCAGTTTCTCTAAGGTCGGGGAGAGAAATAAACAGGGCTGGCACCATGGGGCCCAGAAATCCACCACTACTGGTGTTTCCTTGGATCTCTCTATCACCTTTTCCTGGAAATCTGGTTCATTAACATCTATTATTGTTTCTTTTTTCCCGAGTATTCTCCTTCGCAACTCCTCTTCCTTCCTCTTTCTGATTTCCTCTAATTCGTTATCTTCCATTTTATTCTTTTGTTATAGCATTTACTGGACAGGAAGATATAGCTTCCTCTATACAGTCTGCATTTTCATCTTTAACCTGGGATTTTCCATCCTTCATCTCAAAACCCTCTGGGCACACACCTGCGCATGCGCCACAACCTATACATTTTTCTTTATCAACTTTTATTGACATATCTTTTCACCTCCTTTTTCTGAATGCATGTTGCTTGCAGGCATTTTTATCTGTAGCCATCTGGAGCATGTTATCCTTCCACATCCCAATATTGGAATATATACTCTCATTTTTTTATACCCTCTTAATTATTTTTGACCAGATCTTTTTAACTTGCTCACTTGTCTTAGGGGATGAAAATTCTATTACCGTCTTCAATTCGATCATTGCCCTTGTAATGCTCGAATCGTAGGGAATCTTTCCGAGTAGAGGGATCCCATTTTCATTACAAAAATTTTCAATCTCATTCGTCTTCTCTTCGTTGATGTCAAATTTATTAATACATACCGATGTTTTTATTTTAAAGTGTTCTGTTACATCGAGAATTCTCTCGAGGTCGTGAATCCCCGAAACAGTTGGCTCGGTAACTATCAGTGCTAAGTCCACCCCGGAGAGTGATGCGATTACGGGGCACCCGATTCCCGGAGAGCCATCGATGAGAATCAATTCCTTGTTCTCCTTCTCTGCCAGTTCCTTAGCTTTTCTCTTTACCTCGGTAACGAGCTTACCCGAGGCCTCTTCTCCAATTTTCAGCTGAGCGTGAACGAAGGGTCCGAATCTCGTTCTCGATATATAGATCCTTCCAGCCTCTCTATCGGTCATCTCTATAGCATTCACAGGACATATAAAGGCGCAGGCTCCACAGCCCTCACACCTAAGGTCAATTATGTTGAAATCCTCATCGATCGCATTGAATCTGCAAACCTCTCTACACCTCCCGCATTCTACGCATCTGGATTCATCCTTCACCGGAGCTTTAAGGGCATAGAACGGAATCTCTTCTTGAATTCTTGGCTGTAAAATTATATGCAAATCGGGGACGTCAACATCACAGTCTGCTATCACCGCATTTCCTGCCAGTGATGCGAAACCCGCAACCAGTGTTGTTTTCCCCGTACCACCTTTGCCGCTGATGACTAATACCTGTTTCATTTCTCAGTTTCTACTCTCTCTATCTTCCTGAAAATATCTTTGAATCTTGCCCTCCACTCCGGCATTTCCCTAACAAATGGAATTCCTTTAGAGTAGAGTTCTGCAATCTTCCTGTCGTAGGGTATTCTTAGCAGGATTGGGATTCCTTGTTCATTACAGAAATCCTCAGTATCTTGGTTTCCCGTTCCATCCCTATTTATGATGACCCCGAATTTCACATTCAACTCTTTACATAATTCTACTGCGAGCCTCAGATCGTAGAGTCCAAATGGGGTGGGTTCTGTGACAAGTAAACAGTAATCGACCCCGGAGATCGCCTCGATTACGGGGCATGCAGTACCGGGGGGAACATCCAGAATTACGGTTTTTTCTCTATTCATCTTCTCCTTTAGCCTCTTGATCAGGGGTGTTGACATGGCCTCTCCGATATTCAATACGCCTCGAAGAAATTCTATCTCGCCTTCAGCTTTTTCGATTATTCCAATAGTTCTATCCCTTTCGGTTATCGCTCCCTGAGGACATGCCATCTGGCAGAGCCCGCAGCCGTGGCAGAGCTCCTTGAAAACCATCACCTTATCGGGCAAAACCGCAAGTGCGTTGTATTGACAAAGCTCTGAACATTTCCCGCAGTGGGTACATTTTTCTTCGTCTATGACCGGGATTTGAATAGAGACGTCCTCCGCCCTCTCAAGCTTGAGCTTCAGGAAGAGATTGGAATTTGGCTCCTCAACGTCACAGTCGATAAGTTGAACATTATCCAGGGATAATGTCAGATTCACAGCTACAGTAGTCTTTCCCGTGCCTCCCTTTCCGCTGGCGATCGCTATAATCATTCTCCTTTCCACCCAGATATCCTATCCACAATCTTATTGAACACCTTCTCAGCCTCTGAATCGTGATGGTTCAGGATGAATGGCCTTCCACTATCGCTATCCTTTACAATTACGGGATCAATTGGTATTCTACCCAGGAAAGGAACCTCAAGTTCTTTGGCTGCCCTCTCTCCCCCGCCCATCTTAAACAGGTTAATCTCTTTACCACAGTGGGGGCATCTAAATCCAGACATATTTTCGATTACCCCCATAACTGGAACATTCAACCTCTTCGAGAAATTTACTGCCCTTCTTGAATCCATCAGGGCAACATCCTGGGGTGTTGTCACGATGATCGACCCGGTTATATCTGGAATTAGCTGTGCAATGCTTAATGGCTCATCACCGGTCCCTGGAGGAAGATCGACAATCAAATAATCCAGATTACCCCATACAACATCGGATAGAAATTGTTGCAGTGCTCCCATCTTTAAGGGACCCCTCCATATCACCGGTGAATCCTTTTTCAGGAAGAATGCCAGAGAGATTACCTCGAGCGCCCTTCCTGCCCCCATGGGTATTTTAGCTGGAAGTATCCCCTCTGGTGTAGTATTCGGTCTGAAATTCTCTATCTTGAGCATCTTGGGGACATTTGGCCCGTGAATGTCCGCATCCAGTATCCCTGTATTGAAATCCTTCATCTGAAGTGCAAAAGCAAGGTTTACAGCTACAGTAGTTTTCCCTACGCCTCCCTTCCCACTCATGACCATTATCTTGTTCTCTATCTTCCCGATCCTCTTCTTAATTAATTCCTTCCGTTCCTCCAGAGTTAGTTCTTTGTTTACCATCTATACCCCCTTGTGCCCCTGTTACCTTGTTGCCGCAATACATTCCCCTTTAGGTTCCGAATCGAATTTCCTACTTCTCCTCAGTGAGACCATCTGCCTCTTCCATGGATCGCTCCTCTGCCACCGCCATGACCCCTGCCAAAACCTCGACCACGATATGGTCTACTATACACGGGCCTTTGCTGGATTGCTGACACAGGGGCTGAGACTGGTGGAATTCCCGTTAAGCAGAAACCCCTCCCTCTACCGGTGAGAGGTCCTAAACCTCGAGGCCCCATTCCATCAAAACCTGGCATTTTTACACCTCCATTATTTTTTTAATTCATCAATTCTCTTCTTTATCTCATTTAATTGCTCCTCTAATTGCTTTGCCTGAGTCTCCAGCATCTGCAGTTCCTGTTCCTTCGTTTGTGGAGGCAGTGTAGTTGATGAAGCCTGAGCAGATGTACTCCACATACCTCTGCCACCGCCACGGCCCATACCTCTGCCACCGCCACGGCCCATACCTCTGCCACCGCCACGGCCCATACCCATTCCTCCAAATCTCGGGGCAGTGGATTGAGTGATCTCGGGTAATTCGCCATTTACATGCTTCATTATTACATCCTTCACATTCCCCTGTGCTGAAACTACACTTATCCCGGCCTGATTCAGAATCGGATACGCATTCGGCCCATAATTACCCGCAATCACCACATTGGCCCCCTTATTTGCGACCAGTTGTGCAGCCTGAATCCCTGCACCACCCATCGCTCCGGCGAACTCATTTGGGATTACCTCCACATTTTTGATCTCTTTATCTTCCACATCTACGAAGGTGAAGGTGGGACATCTCCCGAATACCGGGAAGACCTGATCCTCTAAACCTCCCTGGTTTGTTGCTATACAAATTTTCATTTTTTATGTGCACCTCCAAATTTATCTCTAAGCCCACCTGGGGCCTCTTCCAGCTCCACCTCTTCCCCTGCCCTCGGCAGATGGACCTCTACCTCTTCCGGCTCTTGGTCCAGAATCTACTCTATGGACATTATTACCTCCACATTTGGGGCATTTCATCTGTCTTCCCATCCCACCGGTTCCATAGGGTACCTCAAATTCATTTCCGCAGTCGTAACATCTAAATTTTCTTGTTGCCATTTAACTCACCTTCTTTTAATTTAATAAAATCGCTGACCTTTATCTCTATCGCCTTTCCGTGGAGAAGTGCATCTGTAATCTTCTTTCTTCCAGATTTTAATTCTCTGGCCAGAGTTCTTCGAGAGATTTTCATTTCAGCAGCTGCTTTCTCCTGATCCAGTCCCTCGAAATCTACCAGTCTAATGGCCTCCAATTCCTCCACATTTATATGAACTACCTCAAGGTCCATCAGGGGGATACCCCTCGGCTTGAAATAGTCCACAGTAGGGACACTCCTTACCATCCGCAGGCATCTGGGTCTTCCGCGTTTAACCACAGATAATATATAGAATCAGAGTATATAAATGCCCATATGGGCAAATCTAAACTAATGGTTTAAGCTCTTCTGAGGTTAGTCCCAACTTGTACTTTGAGCCCTGTCTTGTCCCCCTTATCATTAACAACTTTTCTACCCTTGGCCCAACCAGGAAGCGATGAGTATTCCATTCTGGAACTATCTTTCCATCCAGGCCACAATCCTTAGAAATCCTCTGGATTAATACATATGGGGATAAATGCTCGAGAAAATTCACTATTATGGATGCATATTCTGACATGCTCACTGGTCTGTATTTCCCATTTTTATATTCCTCAGCAAGTCGGGTACCCTTCATTACTAAACAGGGATAAAGCTTTAAAGCATCTATTCCTAAAGTGGAAACAACCCTCGCTGTCTCTATCATCTCTGTGGGTGTTTCATATGGAAGGCCCATGATAAGGAACATCAAAACCAGAATTCCTCTTTTATGTGCTTCTTCCACCACTCGCATTGCTTCTGCAAAACCATGGCGTCTATTTATCCTTTCTTCAGTATGATAATGCACAGATTGCTGACCAATCTCTAACCATATCTCATATCCTTTTTTTACATATCCTCCTAAGAGATCTAAGACCTCGTCTGGTAAACAGTCCGGTCTTGTTCCTATGGAAAGCCCAATTACGTCTGGATGATCCAATGCCTTGTCAAATATCTCCATTAATTCATATACTGGAAGATATGTATTTGTGCCGAATGCTATATAAACCAGTGCTTTGTCCCCAGCACCCTTCTTTTTATAATAATCCACCTGATCTGCGACCTGTTCTTTAATTCCTATCTCAATTACCCTTCTAAATGAATCGTATGTGAATTGTCTTGCAAGATTAGGGCAGTATATGCAACCTTCAGAACTGAGACGACCATCCCAGTTTGGACATGTAAAGCCAGCATTCATAGGAACCTTAAAGATGTTGCAGCCATGGGTCTTCCTGACATAAACTCCATATTTCGCATACAGACACCCCTCCTTATACATTTGGTCTATTACATTTCTGTTTATTTTTTTCTCTGTTTTGATACCTTTTATCATATTAGAAATAGGGTATCTCAGGGTTATATTTCGAGTATATTTCAGAAAATTACTACCTATTGATCTATACCAAGGCTCCGCTTCACTATTACCTTAATCTCTTCTGGAGGATAGCCAAGCCTTATCAGTCTTGTCGTACCTCTGATACCCTTTCCAGAAATACTGGTGGTGATGAGGCCTAGCATTTCCAATTCACTCAGATATTGGCTGAACTGCCTCATAGTTCTGGGATTCCTATTCAGGGCCCTGCAGTTGTTCTCATAGACCTCATAGACCTCTCCAGTAAATAGGTCTCCTGTGCCAATGCCAGATAATCGTTTATACATCCCCCCTTGAGAAGCTAATGCAGCTATGGAGTACATAACGATCTGTTGATGCTCCGGTAATGTACTAATTGCTTCTGCCATGATGTCCTCTTCCACAGCTTTTTTAGCACTTTCTACATGATCCATGGTAACCCTCTCACTATTAGAATTTTCTGCCAATTCCCCCGCCTTTTTCAGAAGTCTTAAGGCATATCTGGCATCACCATCCTGGGCAGCGAAGGCGGCTATTCTGGAAACTATTGAATTATCTACAGTATTCTTTTTGAATCCCATAGAAATTCTCTGCTTTAGTATGGCTTTTAGTTGTATGGCGTTATAGTGTGGAAAAACCTTCTCTTCCTCACACAGGGTACTCCTACTGCGGGGGTCTAACCTCTTTTTTACTCGCATATCATTTGAAATTCCTATAATGGAAACATGTCCCCTGGTCAGTTCATCATTTATCCTCGTAAGGATATACATTAGGTCATTCAAACCTTTTGTTATCATATCGATCTCATCCAGAATGACAATTAAATTTATACCATTATTCTGAATTACGTTAAATAAACGATCATAGAGGTCAGCTGGATCCATACCCCTCAACTGATCCCTCAACTGATTTTTGGGCCCGTCTCTGAGGGGAACATCCCTCAAGGATTCTTCATTGAGTGACTCATCCTCCAAGATTTTCAGTAGGACCTGATATTTACTATTCCGCACCTTGCAGTTCATATACACAACCTTGACCGGAACATTGCTGGTATTCTTTTCTGGATTTTCAACAAATTCCCTCAACTTTCTGATAACATATTGAACGACACAGGTCTTCCCAGTTCCCGTCTTTCCATAGATGAACATGTTGCCGGGGTTTTCATTTCTGAGAACAGGAGCAATTGTTCTTGTTATTTCTCTGATTTCTTCCTCTCTGTGAGGAAGCTCCTGCGGGACATAATGTGGCGAAAGAACTTCTAGATTCCTGAAGATATGACGTTCCATCAACTCACTTTCAAAAATGTTCTGTGTCATTCTTTATAAACATTGCCCTATCTTTTAAGCAAAAAATTACTAATATATTAGTAATGTAAATAATATATTATAAAGCAAAGACAAGGTGGAAAATGGTTCTTAAAAGGATTTTTGGTAGGCGAGAAGAAGAAGAGGAGGAGGAAGAGGAGATAGATATTGAGGACTACTTGGATGATCTGAGCATTAGGGAGGGGAAGATTATCGAAAGAGAGGATGTGACCTATGTCAAGCCCATTGATCTGGATAAAGAAGGAAGAGGAGTAGGTGCAGTAATAAAGGAACTGGAGAAAAACAATATTGTGGTTTTGAATGTCAGAGAGCTTCTAAGTAATAAGATACTTCTGAGGAATGTGGTGAAAGAACTCAAGGAAACTTGTATAGATCTAGATGGCGATGTTGGTAGAGTCTCCAGTGAGAAGATCTTATTGGTGCCTAGTGGGATGAGGATCGTTCATAGGACAGATTAATCTAATTTAGTGTAAGGTATTGGTAATTAAACTTATAGAATCAGAATCTCTCTATAATCCTGAAATAGGAAGTTAAACGAAACAGTAGTTAGACGAAATGCGAACTTCGGGGCACAAAATATAATAAGACAACTTTATTCTTTATTAATATTATAAAAGGATGTGAATTAATTATGAGAAACATTTTGGTAATGATAACAATATTATTGGGAATTTTGGTGGCGAATATAGTCTACGCAGTTCCGGCACCCTTCAATGAATATTATTACAACCCAGAAACGGGGGAATGTATAAATCATTGGAGGGGTGATGAGCACGTTCGTCATCCAATTCCAGAGGGATTTTATTTTTCCGGTTATAATGATCCAAACTGCACACAAAAGATATTTAACCTAACGAAGTATAGAGAATGCAAACTGAGAGGTGGAAAATATGTGATGAAGAGTTTGAGAGAGTACGAATGTTCTTTTAAAATCTGCAACACAGATGAAGATTGTAAATCCATAGAATGTCCCTCTCGAAACGAGTTGCTTTGTACTCCTGTTCAGTTTGTGAAAAAAGTTTGCATAAACAATCAATGTGTGTGTAAATGTAGTACTGAAGAGTGGAATCTTCCAAAACCACCAATCGGCGAAGAACTTAATTATCAAGGTAAGATCTATGTAAAAACCGATGAAAAATATTATAAGTATATCCCTGAAGAATATCGAGTTGATTTAAAAGATGGAACCAGCATATATGTTTTTGACAATGCGATTTATACACTCTATGCAGCTGACCCTCATCATGGATCTTACATCTATATTAAATGGATTGAAAAAGAAAGTGAAAAAAATGACATTTTATTATATGTTGGTGCAGGAGTAATAATCCTTGTAATTTGTTTCTTATTTTGGAAATTGAGAAAAAAATAGTGCCCCTTCGTTCGCACTCAAAATCCTTCGGATTTTGCCCTTCGGGTCGTCTAACAAGGGCTATACGGCTACGGCTTTCAGCCTTCGCCCAAATCCAGCCTTATGGCTGGACTTCGTATAGCCCGAATAACATCTCTCGTAATTTTTCCTCTAATTTTTCCTCACTACTTCAGAAGTTTCGTTATCAATTTATATATCCATTTTTCTATATCCTTATTAATTACTCGGTCAACCTTTTTAAAGGTTGAATGGGCCCGTAGTCTAGTTGGTTATGACGTCGCCTTTACGAGGCGAAGATCCCCGGTTCGAATCCGGGCGGGCCCATAGCAGCCTTTTTCTTTCTCAAAGAAAGAAAAAGGCTGGTGAAAAAGAAAGAAAATCTACATAAAATTTGCTAACTAACAAAGCTATCATCAGCAAGATTGCGAAGACTCCTTTGGCTCTTTCTCATCCCAAAAATCCGCTTAGAGGGTTGTCTTAATATATTTATATCCCGAAGACATAATTTAGATTAATGAAAAAATTGATCTACCTCTTGATAACCTGCAGCATTCTTTTCTCTGGGATAGTTTTCTCTCAGGATATTATATCTAAAGGAAAGGAGGTTAGAGAAGCATTTGGAAATTTTGCATGTAACATCTTCTGCATTATCTGGTTTATTATTGGTGCTGTTGTAGCATTGGTACTAATCTGGTCTGGGACAAAATATATGATTACTGAAAATACATTAGAAAAAGAAGAATTGAAGGGGAGATTGAAGTATGCTATCCTTGGCCTCATTATTGTCATAGTTGCAATCCCCGCTGCTAATTATCTGACAAGTGGTATGGTAGCTCCTTTTAATTGTGATTGTATTCCTGGAGCGCCAACAACTACCACAACTACGACCACTATTGCTATTATAACAACCTCAACCACTACAACTACAAGTACCACATCAATTAGCACCAGTACTACTACAACGACAACGACTTTAGTACTACAATACAACTTTAGCAAACTACTATGAGACCTATTCTGAAAAACGGTTAAACTGAATTTTATTCAACAGGATTTCTTAAAAAGAAAAGTATTTATACTCCTTTTCTAACATTTTAATTAAATGTGAAAATGAATACTAAAAAATTTCAATCCAAAAAAGATGAACATAAAAAATTTAATGAGTATGGTGAGATTATGAATAGAGTAAATGAAAAAAAAATCGGGGGGCAGACACCTCTATCTAAGGAGGGTCAAGGATGAGCATTCGTTTAAACTAAAGACCGATCATTCGGAGATAATAGCTGAGATACTATTCTTAGAAGACCTTCACAAAGCAATTCAAGAGGCTCCCCCAGAGGCCATCGCCTTTCATACGAAAAGGGGTAATGATTTTGCAGAGTGGATAAGTTATGCCGTGGGGGATTGGTGGTTGGGCTCTCAGATAGGGGCCATAAAAGAAACAGATCCAGAAAAAGTTAGAGCGGAGATGTTGAAGCTCATGGGTGAGAGGATTTCAAGGCTGAGATTGATTTGATTTTGTTCTAACTTAGTTTCACTCCAACTACCTGAGAGATACCATTATTCATGGAAACCCCGATGACGGATTGTGCATATCTCACCATGACATCATTATGTGTTACTATCATAAACTGAGCATCCGATTTCTTCAGCATCTGAGCCAGTTTGACTGAATTTTCCTTATCTAATGCTGCATCTAGTTCATCCACAATATAAAAGTAAGAGGGCTTGTATTGTTGTATAGCCAGCAGGAAGGCTGAACTCGTGAGAACCTTCTCTCCCCCGGACATCGCATCCAAACTCAGTACCTTTTTCCCTTTTGGAGATGCGGTTATCAATAAACCACATTCTGAGATATCTCTTGGATTATCCAGGATCAGTGTTCCCTCACCACCCGATATCTCCTTGAAAATCCTCTCAAAATTCTTTTTTACCACTTCGAAGGTCTTCATGAATGTTTCCCTCTTCCTTTGTTCTACCTTCTCCATGAAATTGAATATGGACTGTCTTTCGTTCTTCAAGGTTTCTAATTTTCCCGTGATATCCTCAAATTCCTTTTTGAGTATGTCATAACTCTCGATTGCCCTCATATTTATGGAGCCAAATTCCCGAAGTTGATTTTCAATATTTAAGACCATATCCTCCAGTTCCTTCAGCTTTTTGTCTTTCATTAGCTCTACCTCGGGGTACGATGCAAATTCCCTTTTCAGGTCACTAAGGTGAGTCTCTGTCCTGGCCTTTTCAATTTCTATCTTACTTATCTTTTCATTTATCCTCTCCAATTCAAATTCCAATTTCCCCCTTTCATTACTAAAGTCAGTAATTTCTTTCTCTATCCTCGACCTGTGATCGATCAACCTCTCAACATTATCCATTAACTCGATATTCTCTTTCTCCCGAATACTTAGCATTTTCTCTAATTTTGAGATGGCCTTCTGGGTCTTCTCAATATTTTCATCCACATCTTTATACTCCCTGTTCAATTCCCGAAGTTCCTTTGTAATGTCATCAATCTGTTCGAGAATTAATGTCCTTTTTTCCACCAATCTGTTTTGTTCTACCTCCAGTTGATATTTCTCCTCTCTGAATTTTTCTAAGACAGTTGTGTCGACTTTAGAACTTTTCTTCAGCAGTTTTTCTAGCCCATTTTCTTTTATCTGTAGATCCCGTTTTATTTTCTTCACTAAGGCATTACCATCAGAAATCTTCTTCTTCAGATCATCGATCCTGGCATCTAATTCATTAACCCTCTGTTGAAACCCTTTCCTCTTCTCACCCAACATCTCCTTTTCCAGGCGAATCTTTTCCATATATATTTTTCCACTGTCTACGGAGTCCTCCAGTTTTGAAATCTTCTCTTCTATCTTCCTCTTTTCTAACTCCAGTTCCTGTCTTTCCCCATCCAATTCAATGATTCTATTTTCAAGATATTTAATTTCTCTTTCCAGTTCATCGGTAGATGAGAATTTTAGCCCCACATTTCTCAGATACCCTCCGGTCATAGCACCTTCCTTGGAAAGCAGATCACCATCAATGGTAACCATGCGCCACTTTCCAACCCCGATCTTCTTAGCCTTGTCGAGATTTTCCACAAGGAGTGTATCGCCATAGACATAGGCAAATATTTTTTCAAATTTATAAGGAGAAGTGATAAAATTCCTCGCAAAACCAATAGCCAATTTAGGTACATTTTTACTGACCTGAGGATTAATCTTGTTCAATGGGAGAAATGTTGCCCTTCCGACCCTCTTCTTTCTTAGATATTCGATACACTTGATAGCGGTGTCTTCATTCTCAACCACGATATTTTGCATTCTCCCTCCAGCTGCAATCTGCAAAGCCTTTTCATATCTTGAATCAGAGATACTTCCAAGCTGCGAAACAGTACCATAAATTCCCGGGATAATCTTCTTCAGATTCATTACCGCAGAAATAGAACTATTCAAACCGCCACTCGTCCTCTCCAGTGTCTTTAGTTCAGAATTTTTCTCGGTAAATTTCATCTGCATTTCCTGCAACTCTTTACAAATATCATTATATCTCTGATCTATCTTGGGAAGCTCTGACCTCAATCTTTCATATTCCTCAAAATTAGATTTGTTCTCAATAAGATGATCATCGATTCTCCTTGCAATTTCCTTTTCCTCTTTTAAAGACCTCTTTATCCTTTCCTCCAGGGATGATTTCTCATCCAGTAGATCTTTAATCTCAGAATTATACCTTTCACATATCTCTGCATTGGTAGCGATCTTAGAGCGAAGATCAAATATATCTGTCTTTAATTTATCTATGTCTTTATCGATCTCTAAACTGCCGACCTTTCTGGATTCTTTCTCGATTTTTTCCGACAAAGGCTCTATTTTCTCGGAGATCTCCTTTAACTTCTGCTCCAGTATCTTCTCTTCTTCCATCAGGGCCTGCTTCTTTTTCTTCTTTTCAGAAATCTCCGATTTCAGATTCTGGAGAGTGGTATTCAAATTTTCCAGTTTATCCCGGTTCCTAATTATCTCCCCCCTTAGCTCAACCAACTTGGTACTGCCTTTTTCCTCTTCCAATCTGAGAATCTCGGAATTGATCCCCTTGAGTTTGTTGTTCCTCTCAGATATCTCAATCTCTATCTCCTTAATTCTGTCAGAATTCTGCCGCTTCTCTCTCCTCAGTTGTTCTATCTTTTCATTTAGTTTGTTTTCCCTCTTTTCGTGATCTCGAATCTCAAGATAGAGTATAGAAGCCTTGCATCTCTTCAGTTCATCCTGAAGATCTTGGTATCTGATGGCTTCATCCCTCTCTCTGCCAAGTTCTTCCAAATAACCCTGTTTTTCTCCAAGAATGATATGTACTTCAGAAATCCTTGCTTCAACCTTTTCCAGCTCATGCAGTGCCTTTTCTTTCTTCTTGTCATACTCTGCAATTCCACAGAGATCATCAATAATCTGCCTCCTCTCCTTGGGCTTCATATCAATAATCCTAGTTACATCATCCTGAAGAATTATATTATACTCATTATCCCCAACTATATCCATAATCTCCTGACGGCTACTTCTCTTGTTGTTCAGTTTATAGATGCTCTTTCCGGCCCTGTCTATCTCCCTGGTTATCTTGATCTGATTTTTGTTTCCATCATTAAGATACATGCTTACCCTTGCATATTCAGATTCTTTACCACTTACCCCACCATTGTATATCAATTCTGAAAGATTATTGACCCTTAATCCCCGAGATCTTCCAAGAACAAAGCAGATACTGTCAATGATATTGCTTTTTCCGGAACCATTTGGTCCCACAATAGCAGTAAATTGATCTGGAAATTCCAAAACGGTTTTATCTCTAAAGGACTTGAAACCCTTGATCTCCAATTTGTCTAGGTGCATATTAATCTATTGTTCGTTTATGTTTATATTTGTTTATATTAATAACGGTTTTCAATTTTCAGTTCTATAGGATGATCTCCCTACTCTACGACGTCAATGAATACAGAAAATTTTTGAATAAAGAAGTGAAGATGAATTTTACGGTGATAGAGTTAGGACCGCATCTGGGTCAGGCTACCAGGCTCTATCTGGATAGAACAAAATTAACAGTAGCGGTGGATAAAAGTATTCAGGCTGAAACCGCTATAAAAAAATTACAAAGAGATTATTCAAATCTAAAATTTGTAAAAGGGGATGTAAGAAGTTTTTATACCGTGGAGAAGGTTTTAAAAATCACCAAGGGATGTGACCTCTTAGCAGTGGACATGGGTGGTGGAAGATTCCCCGATACGGTTTTCAAGGTATGGGCTGTATGGAGCGGAATCTTTAAACCAAAACATTCAATAATAAGGAATAGGGGCTTGGCAGAATTTATCCAGAGGGCCAAGATCAAGGATGCTTCTATTAAGAAAAAATTTTCCGATGATGGCTGGATGTCCTCCTGGGGTAGAACTTTTCCATATCAATTGAAAAAGCAGATGCGAGAGTTTAAGTTCTGGGTTGATATTTGAGAATTTTCTTTTTATGTTTTATCTCTATATTTTATTGTCTTCCTATTACATATAATTACTCTAAAAAAATTCACTAGAAAAGGAGGTAGAAGCAGTTAAATGAAAATTCTGTGCATAGCCGATATCCATGGGGATAGAGATTCTGTTCGGGAGGCGAAGAAATTTGCGGAAGATAATGATATAGACATGGTGATGATACTTGGAGACTTTCCCGGATATAGGGTATTCAGGAACAAGGAGTTAAATATGAGGGAGATAAAATCCATACTAAATGGTTTTCAGAATTTAAACCTTTTAGCCATTCCGGGGAATTGTGATCATCCGGAGGCTTTGGATTTGTTTGATGATCTTGGGATAAATATCCATGAAAGGATAAGGGATATTAATGGAATAAAGCTCGTGGGCTTTGGCGGTTCTAATATAACCCCTTTCAATTCGCCGTTTGAAATGGAAGAGGAAGATATTTATAACAGATTGAAAAATTTGATGGACAAAGTAAAGGACAATAAGGTTATCCTCGCGTTGCATTGTCCTCCAAGGGATACCAACTGTGACAGGACCACAAATGGCACACATGTTGGAAGTAGCTCCATAAGAAAGATAATTGAGAAATTTCAACCATTTCTGGCGGTATGCTCACACATTCATGAAGCTGCCGGTTTAACAGATAGGATAGGAAAAACCCAGGTAGCGAATATAGGAATGCTCTCTCACGGAAATATCGGAATTATTGAAACAGATGATGAGATCAAAATAGAATTGAGGAACCTAAAATAATGAAGTCCAAGGAGATTAATATCTCAACAAGGAAGCGTCTGGAATTTGTGGATATTACCTTACAAATTAATGAATTTGTAAATGATTCTGGGATTGAGGATGGTACAGTTTTAATATTTACCGAGCATACAACATCCGGGCTTACTATAAATGAAAACGAATCCGGCTTAATATCGGACATGGAGAATATCCTGAAGAAACTCGTTCCCGAAGATAGATACGAGCATGATAGAATCGATAATAATGCAGACTCACATCTTCGTTCACTACTCCTAGAACATAGCCTTCTTTTGCCAGTATCAGACAAAAAACTGCAACTGGGGACATGGCAGAGGGTATTCTTTGTTGAATTAGATGGTCCCAGAAGCAGAAATATCTCAGTAAGGGTTATCTAAACATTATTCCTAAACATATTTAAACAATTAGGATAATATGATAAATAAGATAAACAATGGGGTATAAAATGAGAAACAAAAATTTAATGACTTTTCTGGTTTCCATCCTTTTGCTTTTATCAATAGAGGGAGTGATAGCAGGAAACAAGGTTTTATTTTATGAATCTAAGGTTTCTGGGAATTATAAGATAGAAACGGATTATTCTCAATTTAGAGAGGAATTAGAAAAGAATGGATATGATGTAGATAAAATAGAGGTAGAATTATCGAGGGATGTCTTAAAAACGCGTAATCCGGATGTTCTTGTTATACCAAATCTCGGTAGGGATCTAACGCCAGATGAGATGACTGCACTCTTTGGGTTCATCATGGAGGATGGAAAAGGCCTTTTTCTCTGTGGTGCGACCCCCTCAGTTAATAAACTCACCATCCCTCTGGGAATGACGGTAGATGAACACATACTAGAAGATGAAAGCAACAAGATTAGAGATATGTCAAGTGGAAAGCTTATCGAGGATGAGACAATCTTTTATATAGAGCTTCCAATGGAGCGTTCAGGTGTAGTCAAAACACTTACTCAAGGTGTGAGTAAATTATACTTCTTTGGGGGTAATGGCATATATGTATTTGGAAATGCTATGGCTGTGGTTACTGGAGGTAAAGATACAAATTCCCCCAAATCCTTGAGGTTTCCCAAGGGAACTTATCCTCCAATTGCAGCTTATGCCAGGGTAGGCAAAGGCTCGGTATTCTTGCTAAGTGATCCCGACATGCTCTCCAATAAGAATCTTGACAGTAGTAAATACAGACATGATAATATGAAATTTGCCATAAATGTAGTAGACTGGCTCAGCACCCCTTTTCCGGGAGAGATGACCGAGGATGAATTCGAGATTATAGTGAAAACACTACAGAAGAAAAATAAGGAACTTAATAGAACTATAATCAATCTTCGAAGAGATAATGAAGATCTACTCACACGGATAAATAAACTCGAATCAGAAAAGATGTCCCTCCAGCAAGATATTGAAAACCTAAAAAAGGGTCGAGTAGGAATATTGGGTATTTGGCTTGAATATCAAACATTGGCAATACTACTATTAGCCTTTGTCATCTTTATAGCAATTGCAGTTTTTATACAAAAGACTAAGAAGGAAAAAAAGATGGGGAAAAGGGGCGAGCTAGGATATGAATTTGAAGAGGGATCCGGGAAGAAGAGTGAATTTGGGCCTGGGATAAGAGAGGAGGATGTAGAAGAGAGATTAAAAGAGTTTGAAGAAATTAGTGAATAGCCCTAATAGATTACATTATTGTTATTTTCGTCTCTTTTTTCCTACTATGTATCCTCTCTAGAATTTCCTTTAATTTTTCATCTGTAAGTTTCTTTGGTAACTGACCTGCTTGGTATAGTTGGATCAGAAGTATCTCTATCTGTCTGGCAAATTCTGGTCTGGCAAGTCTAATATTCCCCAATCTCTCCCTTGCCTCCGGCGTCAGAATCCGATTTATAATCATCTTGATCTGTGCAGCAATCTGTTCCTCCTGTATCTGCTGTTGTATCTGCTGCTGAACCTGCTGTTGCATCTGCTGTTGCATCAACTCTCTTAATCTTTTCTGTCTTAACCTTTCTAATTCATCGGGCATTTTACTTAGCCTTAGATTTTATGATATCGTTGGCAATCCTATCCAAATAAGACTGGCCCTTAGCAGTAATTTTTCTACCACCAGAAACCTTTTCTGTAAACCCCAGTTTATCAAATTCCTTGAGTATGGTTCTTATATTCTTTCCGCCCGCTTTGCGAAATTTCTCTGGTTTAGAGCCACGATTCTTTCTACCGCCGTAGGCAGTTCTCAATCTTTCTACACCAATAGGTCCATTGAGATATATCTTCCTTAAAACAGATGCCGCGCGAATCCACCACCAGTTTTCATCATCTGGTTGTCTCTCCTTATGTGATCCTGTCTTCACAAATAATGCCCATTCCGGTCTCTCAAATTTTACACTTTCTTTCAGATCTCGAGCAACCTTCTCTATCAGTTTATCTGCCGGGACATCATAAACGGTAGCCATTTTAATACTCGACAAATTCTCTTTCATCAAAGAATATGGGAATTTCATAAGCTGCAGATTCCTCGGAATCTGATGCATGCACAATATTCTGGGTAATACTGAAGCCATAATCACCCCTTATAGAACCCCTCTCCGCATCTACCGGATTCGTAGCACCAATTATTTTTCTAATCAGTTTTGTGGCATTTTCTGGCTCCAGATCTATCTCCAGAACAGAGACTACCACTGGTGATGACGTTATATAGTTTATCAGGTCATCATAGAATGGCTTTCCCTTATGTACCGCATATAATTTTTCTGCACTTTCCCTATCGACTTTTATCATTTTTAGACCAATTATCTTGATATCATAATTTTCAAATCTCCTTATACATTCACCAATCAATCCTCTTCTCACCCCATCGGGCTTTATTATGACCAGAGTTCTCATTTTTTCTTGGTTTTCTTTTTTTCTTTCTTCTTCTCAGGTTTTTTCTTAATCTCTTCCTTTTCCCCTTTCTTTAGAACAGTTGGAGCAGCCATTGACCTGATCCTTATGGACTTTTCATCCCTGTATTCATCTGTCCATCTTACTCTCCTGGGCTTTCTCTTTAACTTAAGCAGATTCTTCTGGCATTTACTGGAGCAAAAATACAACGCCTTACCCCTCTTTGTGACATAAATACTTCCCGTCCCTGGTTGGATTTCATGACCGCAAAAGCTGCAATTCATTTTAAATTCATTTTATCTATTTATTTAAAGGTCTTGCCTCTCTTTCTGTCTCTTTTAGATTAAGAATATCCCCCTCCCTCACCGGAGTCCTAACATTCCTTCTGATCACCCTGCCTTTGTTATATCCCTCCAGGATCTTGCACATCACCTGCATTACCTCACCGTAGATCCCAGTCCTTCCAATTACCTTCACAACCTCAGCATAGACCATTCTAATTCCTCTAATATTAATCAGATTATCTCTTCAATTCATTTATCTTTGCAACTATATCTGGGATAATATCCTTGGCATTCCCTTCCTCAACTATACATCCAGCAGCGGATGGTACATGTATCCCCACAGCCTCTCCAATATCTGCCTTTGGAATAAAAAGATAGGGAATCTTTTTTTCCTCACAGAGCATTGGTAAATGCATTACGATCTCCGGTGGATTTACATCACTACCAATAAGGACTAATTTTGCATTACCTCTCTCCACAGCCTTTGTCACCTCATTTGTTCCTTTCCTTATCTTTCCAGTATCCCTGGCAGTTTCGATCGCTTCAAGAGCCTTGTCAATCAATTCCTTTGGTGCTTCAAACTTCACATAAGCCATTTTACCTCCTCCATACATCATCGTCATCGGTTATTATGGAATTTAAATTATTGTATTGAACTAATAAAAAATAGATTGCCATATTTATACCCCTAATAAAAATACTAACTTTTTTGTTGCTATTTATGTTCATAATTTAAGAATTTAATATGAAAAACAGTATGATAGAGGAATTTGAAAAGGAGGTTGAAAAGGAACTGGGTAGTGACATAATCAGTATTGTACTATACGGCTCAGCCGCCAGGGGGGAATTAAGACCCGATAGTGACATAGACATCCTGGTTATATCTAGAAACAAAAAGATCGAGGATAAAGTATTTGAGATTGCATCCAGATTTCTAATTGATTATGGACAGATATTTAGCATTTCAATAAGAACGCCTGAAGACATCAGAAGGTTAGTGTCCCTGGGTTCACCATTTATTAAATCGATCTTAAAGGAGGGCAGGGTGTTATATGGCAGTATCTAAGGAACTGATAAACCAAGAACTGGAACTTGCTCGCGAATTCCTTAGAGACGCCGATATGCTTCTTAAGGCAGATTCTCTGAGGTCTTCCGAGAGCAGAGCATATTACTCTATTACCCATAAAGGAACCATCTCCCTCTTTGGCAAGGAAGTTGTCAAAAAAGGGATAGTTGATAGGGAATATGCAAAGATTATCGGCAGGGCCTTCTCCAGAAGGGAGGAAGCAGATTACCAGTCGGGCATATTTATTGAAAAAGAAGATGTTGAAACATTAGTAAATGACGCCAAAAGGTTCGTTTCAGAAGCAGAGATGCTTTTGAAATCCAAAAAAGTTTGAAATGGGCAAATTCTTCATTTTGCCATATTTTCATTTGGGTGTTTACAACAGCCTGTAGAGAAAGAACTTACAGCTGCCTAGATAGTCCAAAAGTGCGAAAAAGCTATGGGGGAAGTTAAGACTTTTCTTCTGAATATAGACAGTAACAAAGATAATTCTGCAAGAAAAAAGTTATTTATATCTTAGAAACCAAACCCGAGGTTAGAGAAGTTTTGGATTTGATGATTTCCGAATATAGAAAGTGCAGGAAGAATCTGGAATCTAGATATAAAACAATCCTCATAATTACTTATCCCATTCCCCTTAATCTACCTATGACCAAAATAGAAAACCAATTTCCCATCCTTTCTATCCAATCTTACAAATCCAAATCTTTCAAACTGTATCACGTCTCCCTCTTTCAGATTCTTGCATTCAGTTTCACAGAATCCTTTGATGGTATCTTCCGGCTTTACAACCTCGGCCTCCAAATAATCCTGAACCCAGTGAATCTTCTTCACATCCAGCCTTTTTTCTTTCAGATATTCTGCGGTAATCCCCTCTGGTTCGATTCTTTCAATCCTCACATTGAAAAGGTTCATAAGCCTGATGGTTTCATTTTCATTCAGATTTTTGGCATCCTCCTTGGAGATGAATAATATCATAGATCCATTCTCATCCAATTTCAAATCAAATTCTCTATAGCCCCTCTCTGGAAAACTGGGGTGCAAGGGAATCCTTACCTTCATCCCAGACGCTCCACTAACCACCAACCTTACCGGATCCCGAACAAAGAAATATCTATTCGCCTTGTGATCAAGAATCTTTCTATTCTCTGCGAAGATATTATCCAGACTTAAAGAGATATCATTCTCTCCCATGCCCAGAGAGATCATAATCCTTCTGATAGTCTCCGGAGAGATTCCCCTTCTCCTCAGTGCCATTAATGTGGGAAGTCTTGGGTCATCCCACCCGCTGTAGACTCCTTCCTCTATAGCTTTCCTTAGCCCACTGGTGCTGAATTTTCCAAATTCTTCCAGCCTTATCCTGCCCCAATGCAATGTCTCAGGGTATTTCCAGTTAAAATACTCATAGATAAATCTCTGCCTCCCCTCAGAATCCATCAGATCTTTTCCACGAATGATGTGCGTTATACCTAAAAGATGATCCTCAATGGCAGATTCAAAATCCAGCATTGGCCAGACCCTATATTTCTTCCCGACTCTTGGATGTTCCTCCTCAACGATCCTGAATGCAACCCAGTCTCTCAGCGCCGGATCTTTATGCTGTATATCTGTCTTAATTCTTAAAACAGCTTCGCCTTCTTTGTATTTCCCCTCAAGCATCTCTTTCCAAGACTCCAGATTCTTTTCCACCGATATATCCCTGTGTGGACATGCCTTTTTTGAATCCTTCAACTTCTTGAATTCATCCTTTCTACAGAAACAGATATATGCCTTCCCCAGATTGATCAATCTTTCTGCATGTTCATAATAACTGGGAATTCTGTCAGATGCATAATAGATCTCATCCGGCTTCGCGTTCAGCCATTCACAGTCCTCAATGTACCATTCATAGGCTTCCAATAAAGGCCTCTTGGTCTTTGGGTCTGTATCATCAAATCTGAGGATGAATTTCCCATTATATCTCTTTGCCAGCTCCGAATTAACAACTATACCCCGAGCAGAACCTAGGGTAGCGGGACCATTTGGGTTGGGTGCAAATCTCATTACAACCCTCTCTGGCTTTTTGGGAAGTTTCAACTCGTGGATCCTTTCCACTTCTCCCCTCTTGATTTCATATCTCTTATATCTCTTCAGTTCCCGTAAATCCAATCTATTAATCTCAGCCACTATCCTTTTTACCCTTCCCGAAACATCCCCTATATCCCTTTTCGCTTCTGGAACCTCGGAGAGAACCCTACCCAGAACCGCCTTTTCCTTAGCCATTCCGTATTGCAATCTATTCTTTATAGCACATTCTCTGATAATTTCATCCAAATTTCCTTTCAATTCTCGTCTCATTCTTGCCTTTTTAACGATGGATTTATATATTATCTTGGATATTAAAAATTTGGATTTAAAAATGCAACCTTATGTAATATTTAACACGGCCATGAGCCTTGATGGCAAGATTGGGAAGAAGGATGAACAGATCGTATTTTCCAATAAACTCGATAACTACAGGGTTCATACCCTGAGGGGTTCTGTTGATGCAATAATGATCGGTGTGGAAACAGTCATTAGTGATGATCCGGAACTCACGGTGAGGGAAGTTGCAGAAAAACCTCGCAGGGTGATAGTTGATAATAAGGGCGAAATTCCCCTAAATTCCAAGGTTTTAGATGGGACTGCAGAAACCATAGTTGCCGTTTCCAGTAATGCCAATAAAGCAACCGTCAAAAGGCTGGAGGATAAAGGGATCGATGTACTAACCCTGGGAGAGTATACAATTAATCTTCGGGAATTGCTATGGGCATTATACAGGAGGGGTATAAAGAAGATCCTCCTGGAAGGCGGTGGCGTTCTGAGCAGACGCATGTTTAACGAAGGTATGGTAAATGAACTCTATATCACGGTAGCTCCGATCCTTATAGGAGAGGGCATAGACCTATTCCATGGAAAATTTAATAAGCATATAAAACTAACCCTGGAGGGGATCCTACAGTATGGTGATCAGGTGGTTCTCCATTACATGGTTAAGAGGTTCTGACAGAAGAGTGCCGTTCCTGTAGGATTTGTCGTACAGGGCTTGCTTGAATTTTAAAGGGCTAACCTTGGCCTGGTTAGTTTTATCTCGGCCTACAATCCAACCCGGGCATTAATCATCACAAAAGATTACTGGGAGAATCAAATCCCCTTACATTCTGGACGCATTGATTCATGGAAAAATTCTGCTTGTTAAAGATCTAGAGAAAAAAGGGTTGTTGAAACATCATATGCATGGATCTGGCCCTGGAAGGATTTAAAGAACCTGTTATCTTTTAGCCCTTCTTCCCTTTCTTATAAACAAAATATCCAACTAAAATGATGAATAATGTTAAAATAAGATAGATCCATAAACTGCTACCGTTGCTCTCTATTGTGTCATCCCTGATTGCCTCCTCACCGATCGAGAGATTAAGTATCTCTACTTTACCAGACTCCCATATAGTGGTCTGATCTGCCTCTATGTTATTGATGTAAAATTTCACGACTTTCCCTTCATCTCCTTCCTGACCTGTTACTGCGATAGCGAATTGACCGGCATTTTTTACACTAATATTCCCGGCTAACTGATCATCAATTTTTGCAGTTATAACTGTTCCTACCGGAGCATCTTCTCCTTTAATTTTCACAGCCCCCTTGACTATGAGTGGTAAGGGGGGCATTCCCGAGGGTATCCCCTCCCCCTGTGCTTGTACCTGAATTGCAAATAGAGATAACAGTATCACCATTGCAATCGATTTACCATATATGGATCGATTTTCCATTCTAGTCCCCTTCAATTCCATCAATATCAACTCGCCCATGCATTTATCAAATCAACCTGCAGACAGGTTGATCACAAACTTTAATAAAGTTTGATCAAACGAGCCACACTCGCTACGCTCAGTGGCTCATGAATTCCCTCCATATCAACTCCCGGCCCATGCATTTATCAAATCAACCTGCAGACAGGTTGATCATCAGTATGGGGTATTACTCCATAATACCCCTTATTGAATTCCATCAATATCAACTCGCCCACGCATTTATCAAATCAACAACTTCCGAAAGAGGAGCCTGACCCTGTGCCCAGAGGAGAATGAAATCAACAACCTCTTCTAAGGTTACTTCACCACATGGTGGATAATCCCCAGGGAGATCACAGGTTACTACTGAACAGAATTCTATTGATCCCGATGCTTCTGGGCTCGGTATCTGGGATATCCTTGTACTTGCTCCCGGATTTCCTTCCCATAGTGCACCATACGTTGCAAAAACTGTTATTCCCCGGCACTGTGGAGGTATTGAAACTATTGTCCAGGTCCCTGAAACAGAATAATAAGGTGGATCTATCGAAACAGAATCTGTTATTCCCGATATATCTCCACCAGAGAATTCGATTATACATCCATCACCAGAAGCGTCTATCTGGAATTTGCCCGCCTGAGCACAAGCCGATGCTCCATTCAATGTTCCGGTCATGTTTATTGTGTCACCTTCATTACAGCAACCACCTCCACAATTAGGAATTATCTTCGGATTTAAGAGAATGCACGGAATAGTGGTTGTCGGTGCTGTAGTAGGAGTTGTAGTTGGTGTCGTAGTAGGAGTTGTAGTTGGTGCTGTAGTAGGAGTTGTAGTTGGTGCAGTCGTTGTTGATGTGGTTGTCGTAGTCACTGGTATAGGTACAGGAACCGTCAGATCCAGCCTGTCACTCCCACCATTCCTAAATATCGCCCTTTCCCCCGTATCTACGCCATTCACATAAAATGAAATTGTCTTTCCTGCCCTGTCATTGTGAGGGTCAGTAACAAAGAACGCCGGAGAATAGCCATACTTCCCGTGTAGTGTTGTCGTATCCGCTACCGAAACCCCTTCAATCTTCGCCTCTACCAGAATCCCATCTGGAGCAGGACCATCAGTAAAATTTACATCTCCATAGAACTGGTGCGGAATTCCGGGTGGTTGTGCAGTAGTAAAACTACTGAGTAAAACCAATGATGCTATAATCAATATTCTTTTCATTCTCCTTATTCATTATAATATTTGTATTACAATATCAAAAATAAATCAAAAATAAAGAAAAAGAGGGTATGTTAAGGTCATCTGACCTACATACCTTAGGTGGCTAGGGACCTATGGAACATATCTTTTCCACTAGCGACCCTGGACATACCGTTGATCTCGTATATATCTTATCTTCATTCAGATGCACCCAGTATCCTGCACCAGGATCCATTTTATCACACACGCCAAAGTACTTCCATTGAGAGGGGTTATCTGGCTCCCAATAAGTCAAGAGTGCATCCCACTTTGTGGGTGGATATATACTTTCCTCATTCCTCAGGGTATAGAGTGCACAGTATGAATAATCTCCGCTTCCGTATGGTCCATAATATCCGTACAATCCCTCTGTTCCATGATACCCAATCAGATTCCATCCCTTGTACAGGGTTCTGCTTGGTGGTACGACTGCCGGTCTCATCCATGAACCACCAATAATCAATGTGCAGTTATTATTAGCTAGCACCCAGTATCCCCATCCTGGAATCATCCTGTGAAGGTTATCATTGCTTGGATCTCCATCTGGTGTGTATACACACCAGTCATAATCACAGATCTGATGTTCTGGGTCATAGGTCCAAACAGACTCTATATTTTCCTTTATGTCTTTCAACACTTCCTCTATATTATCATTTATCAGCATAAACGGCACCGAGATCAGATTCCATTTCCTGTTTATCTGTATTTCAAATGGCTCTCCTTCAACCTTGAACTTCTCCTCATCCACCTGTCCCTTGTTGCCGAGAGCATCTACACAATAGTACTCCAGATTGTGTTCTGTCTCCTCATTGAAGTAGAATTGATATGGAGCGTTCATTCCACAGCAGAATCCATCTCCAGATTCATTATAGGTTCCATGCATATCTTTACAATACTCCTCTGTTTTATCATCTCCGTCTACTCCAACTTTAAAGCATGTCTCTTCGTGGTCAACTGGATGTGGTTCCGGATCTATACAATCAAGGGTTATTGGTGTTGTTAATGTAACCTTCCAGCATTCTATCCCATTTTCCTTCCAACAAAGATCTTTTATCTCCGGATAGAATGTCGAATCCTGTCCATCCCATTCTGTCTTTGGATCACCTACGGTTTTATTTGGCTCTGGAGGTGTGTTATCTACAAATACGCATTGATGTTTCACTTTTTCAACCTTGCCTACATTGTCATAACTGTAATATTCTATAATATGGCAGGATTCATTTGGCAATGTGAAAGGTCCTTCATAAAGCACAAATCCACGGCTTGACGGATTATATGGTTCTGGTGCTGTTGGCAATCCCCATACTGTAGCTCTCTCATCATCAGTCCAAGCATCACAATCACTATAACAATAATGCCAGTCAGACTCATTTTCCAAATAAACATCTCTATACCAGGTTTTGTTAACACCTGAAGCGTGGATTGAAGTTCCATCGGTTGCAGTCAATGTTATGTTTGTGTCTGAAGTTATCCACTGTGAAGTACAGGTGCTGAAATATGGTTCTCCATAGGTCTTTGTAGTTACTGGTGGTGTGTGATCCACATAGTACACTTCATGTGTTTTATTATCATTTCCTAATGCATCCCAACACCTAATCCATAAATCATGTTTGGATTCTTCTGGGAATGATATATTGAATGGTGGAGTTAAATCACTTCCACCTTGAATTGGTGTTGGATTATGATTTACGTAATACCACCAGTCACACTTAACATCATCAACTGGATGCGGCTCTGGATCTGTCGCCTCAACGTGTATCTTTGTTACACCGTCTATGTATAATTTGCCATCACTCTCATAATGAGGACCTATCACACTTGTACTTATTTCAGGTGGTTGTGTGTCAACTATATCTATTTCACTCTGAGTATCTGCCTTGTTACTAAGTTTATCTACACAATAATATTCAAGTTCATGACAAGAGTCCTCTGAGAAATAGATTTTCTTCGTTGCTCCTGGATCAAACCATTCAGTCCAATTTCCCCAATTTTGACAATCATCACTTATTCTATACCTATAAAATATTTTATCCTCACCAACTGGATGAGGCATTGCATCAGCACAATGGATATTAATAGATGTGTCTTGGGTTATGTATATTTTGCCTGATTTATTTACTTGTGGTTCTCCTATATTCTTCCGTACCTCTGGTGGTGTATTATCCACCATGACACATTGTTTGTGATGTGTTTCCTCATTTCCAAGCTTGTCAATGCTATAAAACTCAATTAAATGACAAGAATCTTTATTTATTGTAAATTCTGTTGTATCGTTGGATACTTCTGTCCAGTTGCCTGAACCAGTTTCATCACAAACTTCTGGACACATTTCATCCCCTAAGTAAGTAATCCTATAATACATCTTGTCAACACCTACCTTGTTATCAGTTGCCGTTAAGGTTATAGGTGTTGAAGAAGTTATCCATCTGTAACCCTCTGACACAACAACAGTTGGATCTCCATAGGTTTTGGTTGTTACTGGTGGTGTTGAATCTACTTTAAAAGTTTCTACATCCATAGGCATTTGATTACCTAAAAGATCCCAACAAGAAATATATAGCTCATGTGTTGAATCCTCTGTGAAGTAAATGTCTTTCCCTTCTTCACCAAAGCTTCCACTATCAACTAAACATTTGTAACTATCCCATGCATCATTACCATATTTATTTTTACAAGTAGTTTCATCTGTATACCACCAAAGACCATATTTACAATAATCTACACCAACTGCACACTCCGGATAAGTTTGATTATCTTCGACATCTATATGAACACCATTCTGGTCGTCATCTTTTACATAGCAAATATCGTCTGGTCCTGTAGGTGGACAATTACCTAAATGATCGCTTCCAATCATAGTCTTTGTTATTACAGGTGGTTGTGAATCTACTTTAAACCATTCTAAATCAATTTCACTTTTCTTATCAACAGCATCTCTACAGAACCATTCTAAGTCATGCAAAGAATCTTCTTTGAAGATTATTGTTTCCGGTGCAGGAACACAGCACCATTGTCCTTCGTAACCTACCTGGTCTACATCTTCTAAATCTTCGGGATCACAATATCCATCCGTTACATCGCTACCATCTAATGAAACTCTATAACAAACCTCTTCATCTCCTGATGGGTGTGGTTCTAAATCCATACAATCAAGCGTTATGGGTGTTTCATGATCTTTTACCCACACACGTTGACTTTTATCTATAGTCCAGTTCAATCCGCTTTCTTCCATTAAAACCGGTGGGTAATTACTTCCACCTGGAACATCTTTAAACTCTTTTACTATAAAACCAATAGGCCATTCACAACAAGGTCTTGGAGTACACCCTGAACCTGCTGATCCATAATGCCCATCAGGCAACCTTAAGAAATATGTTTTCTCATAATCTCCATTAGCATCGGTTACTGCATTCATATCAAAATTCCAGAATGTTTCTTGACAAGTAGTTCCACCACAATTCTTTGACCAGGTACCACATTCCCATGCAGCTTCATAACCTAACCAAGTAGCTGGAGTGTTTGGTGCTGGACACATTGTATCGAAAATGTTTCCGTCTCCGCCACATCTTCCGTTCAAAGTCAATTGATATCCATGACTTGGTTTTAAGCCATATAATTTCACATTTATTTTTAAGAATGGTCCATATCTTTCATATGTTACTTTTCCTGTTGGAAGTTTTGTATAACCTATATTTCTCAATATATCTGGTAAGGAACTATAACATTGCCAATTGTTGTTAGCATCTTTATAACAAAGATTATCTTCTTTAGTTTCTGAATTTTCATAGTAAGAAGGCTCACCAACTTCTTTTATCATTATTGGCGGTGTCTTATCAACAAAGAAACAGTTTACCTGCATAGGTTCAATATTCCCTAGTTTATCAACACTGAAGTAATATAATATGTGGCAGGATTCAGTTTCTTTTTTTATCGGCGTGCCATCATAAAGATGCCAATCGGAGTCGACACCACATATTGTATGAACTTTATCTTCAACACAGGCTTCCCAACTGTCGTAGTCATTTTTCCAATTATCTGTACAGCAATCTTGTTGGTCATTTATACAACCATCATAGGACTCTTGATCGTATGGTGAATCTACTCCATCAGCAGTACAATACTCTGCAGGGTCCCGACAGGGATCTTCTCCACAAGCAAGTATGTTTTTATACCATGTTTTGTCAACTCCAATATTACAATCATGACCTGTTGGGTCAGGATCATTAGAAGTAAAGGTTATTTCAGTTACCGTGTCAACCCACTCAACTCCATCTTCCATTTTCTTGGGTTCACTTACAGTTTTTGTTGTCTCTGGCGGTGTTGAATCAACTTTAAATTCTTCAATATCCGTAACGATATTTCCGGCCATATCCTTACAGGTTATGTTTAAAACATGGACTGAATCTTCACTAAAGCTAAATGTGTAATCCCAGGATTTTTCACCATTTAAATCTTTATATTTAATTTCATATGGTCCGGAACCGTCTAATTTGTATGTAATTCTGCACCAGTCCAAACCGCTAATCCCGCATTCTCCCTGATCAATAACATTAACATTTATTTGTGTAGAGTTTGTTACCCAACAAACTTCATTGTCTCCGGGAGGGCAATTTCCGTCATTTGGTTCTCCTATTGTTTTTGTGATACTTGGAGGTAAATCATCAACGCTTGTAGTATCGCTTAGGTAATTAATTGATCCTTGTTGTGGGAATGTTTCATCCCTTGTTTCAAAATTCCATAACCATTCACATCCTTCTTGAGGAGTCGTAGCTGAAAATGTAAAATTTTCACATTCTCCTGGTTGTATATAATAAGCTTCGTTACTGGCTACATATTGACACGCTTGTTTCTCAGTAATGAAATACTTTCCCCAACCAGGTTTGTCATCACATACAAAATTAGTATAACTTATATTTCTATATATTCTCACTTCACCTATAGCATCTATACTACTTCCGTCGTTGCAAAAAGTTACAGTATAATCAACATTTTGTCCTGCGGGAGACCACTCCGGCTCGAGTGAAGCATTGCTATTATGATCAGCAAAAACAGTCCCACTACAAATTATCATTCCAATCAAAATCATTCCAAAAATCAATTTTCCGTTTTTGTTTGTTTTTGTTTTCATTTTTTAGTCACCTCTTTTATATTGATGAAATTAGAGTGACAATAAACATAACTTTTTTATGTATAAGATTCGATTCTTTAAAAAGGAAATTGGAGTATTGCTATTTTTTTGTATTATCGTTTATAATTTTATCATGATCTGAACAATAGCTAAGTTCAGGAGAATAACTATGAGGAATGCGAAGAATAATGCGAAGAATGCTTCTTTCATATTCTGTCTTACCTGTTCCCTTTCTGGCTTTTCAACATTCAGCCTTAGAGCTATCCCATTCAGGAGTCTGAAGAGATAGGCTTCAAGGGTATCTCCCATATGTGTAATGTTTTCCATCAGCCAACCACCAAATTAATATGAATTTTATAAATTTTTTTATATATAAGAATCCATTCTATAAAAAGCAAAGATTTTTGGTCTATTTTTTACATCATCTTGTGAAAAACAGGAAAATCGTTCAATGATTACACCTGAGACCAGAAATAATATTCTATGTTAATTTTCCATACTCCCATTTCGGAATATGTTTATTTTATACTTGCTGTTTTTTAACAGCTAATAGATTCCAGAAGGGTTGAATGGCAAAGATTTTTTCAGTAGTTTTGCCACCCGTCTTTCTATTGAAGCATTTTACTATGGGGGTATCTGGGGTGAATCAGGATAAATTTAACAACCACTTCCATAATGGAATAAACTTAATCTCCTTACCTTTAAATTCTTCCACAGCCTCATAGTCCCATGTTACTACAAGAAGGTTGCTGCATTTCAACTCCTCAGATGCTTTTACAAGGGATTTAAGCTCCCTGTTTCTTGTGTTGAAGTCATCTATGTTGTAGCAGACCTGGATTAATTCCTTAATATTAAAACCTTCCCTGACAACGAAATCAACCTCTCTCTGCTGATGATCCTTCCAGTAAGATATTTCCCGAACATGCCCATATGAACCCCTTCTCAGCAACTCAATAAAAACTAGGTTCTCCATCAACCGGCCTTTATTTTCTGAAAACCCAAATCCCGCCATGGAGATTAATCCATTATCAACGCAATATATCTTTTTTGGCGCGAGAACCTGCTGCTTTAGTTTAAAGGAAAATCTCTCTAACTTAAACATGAGAAATGCCTCTTCTAGATAAGAAACCCAGTTTGAGATCGTGTAGATATGCTTTACCTGTGAAATTTTTTTTAGGGATGAGTAGGTGAATTCACAAGAGAAATTGTTTATCAGGTATTTAGCTATTTTCCGGAGTTCATCCCTCATTTTTATATTGTGCCTGAATATCACATCCTTTGTGATAATGTCGCTATAGATTTTTTCAATTATTGCATTTCCAAATTTAAACCTCTCGGGAAAGCCTCCAAAAGTTAGGTAGTCATTTAATTCATTGAAGAGATTTGCCTTCTCTTTTGTAGTTAACACGTCTTCTGGAAATGCTATACCTTTGTATCTCAGAAACTCTTTGAAACTGAATGGGAAAAGGGTGAAGTCTATATATCTTCCAGTTAAATGAGTGGCTAATTCACCACTAAGCAATTCTGAATTGCTTCCGGTTATTATAATCTTTTTTGTTCTTCTAAGTCTGGTGGCAAACAGTTCCCAGGCGGGAACATTCTGAACTTCATCGAGTATTATGTACTCTAAGTCGCTTCCATAAAGCTCATAGAATGCCTGAAGCAGGCTGTTGAAATCCTTGGTTTTGAAATCAAGTAATCTTTCATCGTCAAAGTTGATATACCCAAAATTTTTATCACTGAACAATAGGATAGAGAATATTGATTTACCACACCTTCTCACTCCCAGTATGGATAAGATGTTGGGGTAGTCTAGGTATTTCTTTACCTCTTTACCCTCCCTTTCCACTATTTTTTCATTTTTGAAGATGGCATCTGTTTCCTCTCTCTGCTCAAGAACAATTCGTTTTATCTCTCTGATATCCATGATACTATATTAGAAAACATTATATAAAAACCTTTCTAGTAGAGTATATAAATCAGGGATTTTTCTCGTCTTTCTTTTTAAAGAAAGATTAGCAAAGATTTTTGTCTCGAAAATAGGGTATTTCATCCAGATTTTTCGGCAAGTTTCAGAATAGCATTCAGTATTCTCTCCATAGACTTTCTCGCTTCTTTTCTCTCCTCTTTCATCTCTTCGAGAATTTTCTCCATGTTCTCAGCGATTTTTCCGTATTTAACATCGAGATTATCAAATTTCATATTCACATTAACATCAAGCTTGTCTATCGCCCCTATAGTTTGATCCTGCTTCTCCAGCATCTTTCTTTGATTTTTAAGTGCTTCTTTTTGCATATCAATCATTACAAGTCCCGATTGGACCATCGTATTCTGCTGCTCTGCAGCAAGTACTTTGTCATATTCATCAACAAGCATTACCCTCTCTGGAGGTTTTGGATCCTCCCATACGTATTCGATCTTGGTTTTGGGTTTCACTACAAACTCGCAAGGATGTGGCCGAACCTTCGGTTGCTAAGTAAATCGCTTAACCTTACCTTTACATCCTTTGTTTTTTTCGCATATTTCTGATAAATTTA
>Ga0190361_1000081_pt1 | contig 37734 bp, 32 predicted proteins | sample 48721845_MG_FD_161273 | JGI IMG/M metagenome (GOLD analysis project Ga0190361, IMG submission 161273) | Hydrothermal vent microbial mat bacterial communities from Southern Trench, Guaymas Basin, Mexico - 4872-18-4-5_MG | ecosystem: Environmental > Aquatic > Marine > Hydrothermal vents >... | reverse complement strand
GGCTGTTAAATTTGAATGTGGTGAATTTCCCAGTGATAACGCTTGAGAGTTTAGCAAGTAGGGTCCATTCCGCTTTCTCTTGGCTCACTAATTTTGAGCCATTATATCTCCTGCTCTTTGGTGGTAAGTATCTTCTTGTCAGGTGCCGAGTTTTAAAATCTTGGGAGGTCTGTAATCCGTCCAAGCTACCCAGATGATGAAAGCAGCGAAAGCTTCTAAAAGAAATGCAAAAATCACTATCAGGTACCTGAGAAATTTTCTCATTAGATCCCTTCTCAAAATGAAGAATCGCGGGGGTTCCCCCGCGATTCATCTTATGGGTTTGTCTTTAGTTGCTTCTTCTAAAACTAAAAGTCTCTCCCATCTAGCATCTACATATTTCTGAAGCTCATCTATTATGTCTTTCGCATCGGGCCTTGCAAGAAGTGCTCTGAATCTTCCCTGAGCCTTTAAGAATTCTTCAATAGGTTTGAAAGACCTGGGTTTCCTTGTTACTCTGTAGACTCCTCTTTCATACTCGTAAAGAGGCCAGTATTTTGTCTCTACTGCAAGTTTTGAAACTTCTATGGCTTTGTCATCAGGAACTCTCCAGAATCTGACACATGGTGAAAGGACTGCCAAAAAAGCCGGTCCATCGAACTTCAGAGCCTTTTCAACCTTGTTGAAAAAGTCCATAGGCTCACTCAAGGAAAGTGTTGCAGCGTACACGTTCTCATGACCTGCCACTATCTCAACAATGTTCTTCTTCAATTGAGCCTTACCTGGAAGAAGTTTTCCGACAGGAGCGGTTGTTGTGTAGGCACCTGGAGGAGTCGATCCGGATCTCTGATTTCCCGTGTTCATGTAACCTTCATTATCATAGAGAACGTAGATAAATTTGTGCCCTCGTTCAATAGCACCTGATAAGGATTGAATTCCTATATCGTAAGTTCCACCATCACCTGCAAAAGCGATGAACGCATATTTCTTATCGGGTATTCTTCTTCTCTTTTTAAGGGCTTTGTATGCTGTCTCCACACCACTTATCGTTGCTGCAACATTTTCAAAAGCGTTATGAATGTACGGGATACTCCAGGCAGTGTATGGATATATCGTAGTCGACACTTCAAGGCAACCTGTTGCAAGGCCGACTACAGGTTCATAACCCAGATGCTTTGCAACCATCAGAACGAATTTCGCAATTATGGGAGCACCACATCCAGGGCATAGCCTGTGACCCTGTGTTATCCCCGGATCCTTTTTATCGAATTCCTTTGCAAGCTGCATAAGATTAACTGGCATATTCACACCTCCTCATTCTCTCAGCCCCAGGAACCTCTGTTCGTCAACTATGAGGTTTCCGTTTATGGCATCCTCAAAGGCTTTTCTGATCTCCTCAGCTTTTATATCCCTTCCTCCAAGACCGTATATGTAGGATCCAAGAGCAGGTCTCACAGCCGCTTCGTAGAGTGCAGATTTTATGGCTTCGTAAAGTGGTGGTTCTGCTCCAAAAGAAGCGGATCTATCCAGAACGACCACACCTTTTCTTCCCACCAGAATGGATTGTATCTGTTCTTTCGGGAAAGGTCTGAACATCCATACCTTAAGAAGACCCACTTTGAAGCCTTCTTCTCTCAACCAATCAACAACGTACTTTACCGTACTGTTTGTAGAACCTAGAGCCACCATGACGTAATCGGCATCGTCGAGTTTGTACTGCTCCACGAAATCGTACCTTTTACCAAAAGTCTTTTCAAATTCTTCTGCCACCTTTGGAAAAATCTTTTTCACGTTATCCATAGCTTCTATCTGTTGTCTTTTGTGTTCAAAGTAGTAGTCGTAAAGATCCAATGGACCGTAGGTGACGGGATGTTCGGTATCTAAAAGTGGATACAGAGGTTTTGGTTCACCAACGAATTCCTTCACAAGGTCATCAGGATACAACTCTACCGGTTCCACACCGTGTGAAATGATGAAACCATCCAGGTTCACCATAACGGGGAGTCTCACATCTTCATGCTCAGCCAGTTTCACAGCGAGTATCGTTAAGTCGTACGCCTCCTGATTGTTTTCAACGTAGAATTGAATCCAACCAGAATCCCTCTCAGCCATAGCATCACTGTGATCACAGTGGATATTTATTGGAGCACTCAAAGCTCTGTTCACAACTGGCATGACTATTGGAAGTCTAGTTGATGCGGCTATGTAGACAATTTCGTGCATGAGAGCGAGACCGTTTGCGCTGGTCGCTGTCATAGCCCTCGCACCAGCAGCGGCCGCTCCAACGACTGCGCTCATGGCACTGTGTTCACTCTCGACAGGTATCATTTCAGTATCCACTTCACCATCCGCAACAAATTTTGCAAAGTACTCCACTATGGGTGTCTGAGGCGTTATGGGATACGCTGCCACAACATCTGGATTTATCTGTTTCATAGCATATGCGACAGCTTCCGCACCTGTGATAGCTTTCTTTTCATATACTTTCTCCATTCTCATCACCCCTCATTTTAAAAACTCCGTTTCTGGTTTCATCTCTATAGCTTTTGTTGGGCAGACATTCGCGCAGAGTCCACATCCTTTACAATAGTCGAAATTGAATCCTTTCATTTTTCCCTGTTCCTGCACTATGGCGAGATCTGGACAGTAAAGCCAGCAGAACATACAGTGGATGCATTTATCTTCATGAAGAACAGGCCTCAAAACTCTCCATGTTCCCGTTTTGTACTCCCTTGCTTTTCCAGGTTCATCGATAACGCCACCTATAGGTATGTCTTTCCATCCTTTAAGCGCCATTCCTCCACCTCCTTACGAACATACGACTTCTTCGTAACCTCTTTTGAGGGCTCTTTTGTTTGCTTCCACCACTTCTTTTGAGAATTTTCCACCGAACATTTCTTCTATCCTCTTTTCAATGGATTCGAGGGAAACAATTCCCGTGATCTTGACCAAAGCTCCCAACATAACGGTATTTGGTATACCTCTTTTGATCTCTTCAAGAGCGATATCTGTAGCCTTGACAACGCATATCTTTCCTTTAAACCCTGTTTTTTCTCTAACATAGTCTACACCTTTTACAGTGTTTACCAAGAGAATTCCTTCTTCTGTGAGACCATCCGTTATTGCGGGATTTCCAAGAAGTGTGTCATCGATGACAACCACAACATCCGGATTCTCTATGGAAGATCTGATAAGAATCGGTATATCACCTATTCTGTTGAAAGCTCGCATGGGTGCGCCTGTTCTTTCAGCTCCATATTCCGGAAAAGCCTGCACATATTTACCAATTTCCAGAGCGGCTTCTGCAAGCATTTGTGATGCACTTTTGGCGCCTTGCCCGGCTCTCGCATGCCATCTAACTTCAAAGTATTTAACAGGCATCCTACTTTACACCTCCTTTTTAAAATCCCTATGCGATCATTTTAACAAAGATGATTATCAAAAGGTGATCCTATGGGGTTACAATATTGAAAAAAACTTCAGGATATGGCATTAGCGGCGAGAAAGGTGAGAAAATAGCATCGGATCATTATGTCAAATATACTTGACATTATGTCAAATATGCTTTACAATATCCTATAGAGGTGATTGTCATGAAGAACCATTTGAGGATTTTCAGGGAAAAGATGGGATGGACTCAAGAAGAGCTAGCGAGAAAAGTCGGAGTGTCAAGACAGACCATTAATTACATAGAAAAAGGGCGTTACCAACCTTCTGTGAGACTCGCTTTGAAATTGTCCACAGTTCTGAAGTGCAAGGTGGAAGATATATTCGAACTCGAAAGGAGTGATTGGGGATGAGAGTATCTTTTCCTATAATCGAGATAATTCTCATAGCTGTTGTAACTGTTCTCACAGCCTACAATTCTCTGTTCAGCCTAGGATTTCTGCTCATACTCATCCTGGAGGTTTTGAGAGAAAGAAAATTGGATGAGATGGAGAGATATCATAGATTGGAAGCTTCTCTTTTCACACTGTACGCCGTTATTTCTGTAACAGTGGTACTATTCGTTCTTTCCATAAAGCTAAACAATGACGTGCTTTTCCTGTACACGCTCTTTCCTCTGATGCTCAAAAATATGCTGGCAGCTGGTAGATCATGGGAGAGGAAAAGAGTGATACTTGTCACAGGGCTGTCCATTTTCGCGATCCTCCTTGCATTCACTCTCCTGTCTCATGGATTTTCTTTAGATACTCTGATAGAAAGCATCATACCGGTCACCTTTTTGATAGCAACCTTAATAGCTTTGAAATGGAGAAGAACAGGTTCCATACTGTATTTGCTGATGTTTCTCTCATTGACTGTTTTGATCTTCAGAAATGGTGTGAATCTTGGAAAGATAATAACGTTTACCCTGTTAGGAGTACCGACTATATTTTTGAGTGTTCAGTCACTAAGAAGAGATTGAAGAAGATATCACACTTCTTCTCTTTCCTCTAGAACACTTAGAAGAGCTTTCACCACGTTACCATCCAATTGCTCCCATGAGAGTCTCTCGAGTTCGTGAATGACCTTTCTGTAATCCTTGTATTCGTTCATGAGATTATCAAAGGTATCTGCAACAGCCAATATTCTGGCAAATAGGGGAATTTCTTCACCCTTCAATCCTTTCGGGTATCCCTTCCCATCCCATCTCTCATGGTGGTACCTTATGATATCAGCTAGCGGCCTCAGATGCTCTATATTCTCGACAATATCTGCTGAAATTTGAGGATGTTTTCTTATGAGGTTCATTTCCTCATCTGTATACGATCTTTTCATCAAAACCTTTTCAGGTATTCCGAATTTTCCTATATCGTGAAGGATACCTGCCCAGAAGATCCTGTCAATTTCATCCCTAGTAAATCCCATTTTCTTAGCTATGAGAGCAGAGAGCTTTGCAACGCGCATACTGTGCCCTTTTATGAATGGTGCTTTCTTCTCCAGCAGAAAGAGCATAGCGTTTATTACTTCCCTTCTGTATGCGCTTTCTCTGTTCATGAAGATCTTCAAACAGGTGAAGATAGATATCAACTTACTGAAGTTCTTCAAAACCTTTCTAGACGCTTCCGATATATCCGTTTTCTCTGTCTTATCCAGAAAGAACAGAAATACAGGGGTACCATTGCATCCTACCCCTATTCCAACCGACTTTTTTATGTCAAGGATGGTATCCAAGATATCTTGAGGCAGTTTTCCTTTCAAGTGTTCTCCGATGTCGTCGAGAACCACGATCTCTTCCTTTTTCGGAATAATTAACCATTCTTCATTGAACAAATAATTTTTCAGGCTATCATTGTAACCTTTTGTAGCGATGCATCTCCATCTTTTATCATTTTCTCTGAAGTAAACCCTACCTTTTTCGAATTCTGGCAGAACATCCAGCAAGGTATTGAGGAGCATTTCCATGAGTTCATTTTGATCCACATGAGGGGATATATTAGATATCAACTTTATGATTCTTCCAATTTTAGCGCTCTGCTCTTTTAGCAAGGAATACGCTCTCTCAACTTCTAAGTTTTTCTTCTTCAACTCCGTGTACATTTTGTTCAACTCGTTTTCTTTATCGATTAGCTCCTTCGTCGCTTTTCTTATCCTTCTTTTAAGTTCCCTGTTCCATAGTATCACTATCGTGAAGATTCCAGCCAGGATCATCAAAGAGATGAAAAGATATTTCCAGAATACTGGGGGGAAGATCTTCTTTTTCAACCATTTGTTGAAAATTCTTTCCTTCTCTTCTTTTGATATCATTGAAAACCCTTCATTTATGAGCTTCAAAAGTTCATGATTTCCTTCTTTCACAGAACAGTATACCAATTCCTCATATATGGGGTCTGTTTTTCTGAACTTTTCAAACACACCGTATTTCAACAGATAGTAGTTAGCTGGAGGGTCGTCCATAACGAAGATTTTTATTTCACCTTTTTTTGCCGCTTTGAGGATCTCATCGTATGTATCAAACATGATCAACGATGAATTCCGTGCATGTTTTTTTAGATACTCAACGGCGAAATCTCCTTTTTTGACACCGATGAGGAATCCTTTTAAGTCTTCCACACTCCTTATACCTGCCAAATCTTTGTGAAAGTATATACTGGTGGTAACCTTTGTATAATGCTTCGAAAAATCGAAATACTTATCTCTCTCTTCAGAGTAAAACATGAAATCCGCGACATCGGCTTTTCCCTCCAGCACGAGCTTTTGAGCTTCTTCCCACGGAAGCAGTCTGTAATCCACCCTAATACCCGTTTTCTTCGACCATAATTTCCACAGATCCACACATATTCCCTGAGGATTACCATCCTGGTCAGGAAAAGAAAAAGGAGGGTAGCTAATATCTCCCACTACCTTAAGCACCTTTTCGGAGTAAATTGTTATAGAAATCATAATCACCAGAATAAGTGTGAGAGCTTTTTTCAAAACTTCATCCTCCTTCTAAGCTTCATCTTACATTATCAATCACTATTTTACTATATACATAATATTGAACTAAAGGAGTCCACATTAAGGGTGATTAAGAAAAGTTATCTAAAATGAGAAAAATGAACTCTCAGGAAGGCTCACCCTTCAGTTTCATCTCCGCTATAGATTTTTGTATGTACAGGGGTTCTATTTCGTAGTACGAGACCTTTTCGTCTTTCCTCTTCAAAGCTTCCCCAACGAGCACCTCACCGGAGATTTCCAGATAATCCTCGTAGCCGAATTTCCTTATACCATCGCCTATTACGAACATTTTTTCTTTTTTAATTCGCTGAAGGAGATCCTCTTCGGAGATAACGGAAGGAGATGATATTTCCCGAATCTCCGAGCTTTTTTTGTCGTAAATGCCACAGTAGAAGAAACCCTTTCGAGCTTTTCGAACAACCACGATTCTTCCGTCCAAAGGGAAGCTTAAAACCATGAGATGAAAGGATGGAATAGGCACTATAGGCTTGTTGAAAGGAGAAGCCATTCCTACCACTGTGGCTATACCTATTCTCAATCCTGTCAACCCGCCAGGTCCAATACCGATTCCGAAAAGATCAATGTCTTTAGGACTCACTCCAACTGTCTTAAGGAAGTAATCCAGAAGAGGCGCCAACCTCACGGCATGTTTTTCATGACCCTTGTACTTCATTGAGTAATGTTTTCCATCTCTGTACAGCGCTAGAAAAATGGTGGGAGTTGAGGTATCAAGGCTCAAAACTATCATTCCATTTTCACTCCTTAGATCATTCTAGAAAACTCACTATCTCGTCCTCAGTCACCTGTATATCGTAGTTCTCCACGTTCACGTCATACCCTTTGGTTGCCAGGTAAACCTGAAGGAACTCTTTCAGAAGTTTTTCTCTGTTCATCTTTGCGATATCTTCATACTTAACGAAAACTTTTACTCCTTCGTCATCTTCGATGAATCTGAATATACCACCTTCAACTATACTTTCCATATCGATCAGACAGATTCTATCCTCAGAAAACACTTTAAAAAACGGATGTTCCTTCGTTTTAAACCACTCATCGTAATGCACTCCTTCTTCTCCAAGTCTTTCCCATAAATCCTCTGTTTCCTCGATCAAGAACTTTACGATACATGTTGGAAATTCTTCATTTTTCTCAAATATGTACAGTTGAAAATAGAATTTTCCATAGTCCTGATCATTTGCGAGTATCAAATTCTTTCCGAATTCCTTACTCAGTTCTTCCATCTTTCTCAAGAGATTCAGAATATCTTTTCTCTTGTCCTTTCGAATGTAACTCACTGTGAAGTTTTCCAGATTCCTCATTTTTTTCCTCTCCTTCCAGAGAAATGCCGAACCCTTCTTCCTCAACGTTCCCTAAAGGTTCAACGTGGATCGTTATATCCGCTATATCCCCTCTTTTCTCCATTAAAGCTTCTTTTATCTTCAGTGTGAGTTCGTGAGCTTTGTTCACACACATGTTTCCATCGACTTCAACATCCATTTCAACGAAGAGCTTTGGCCCAACTTTTCGTACCCTCAATCTGTGAGGGTTATAAACGCCTTCTACTTTAGAGACCGCAGAGAATATATCCTCGTATATCCCAAGCTTTTCCTTGGGAAGACCGTCCATCAATTCGTAACTTGCTTCCATGAATATCTCAAAAGCTGTCTTGATTATGAAAAGTGATATCAATATGGCCAGCGCGGAATCCAAAAACCACAGTCCTGTGAGCTTAGCAACTATGAGGCCAAGCATTACGTTAGAGGATATCAGAACATCGTTTCTCATGTTCTTGGCATCACTGATCAAAGCCAGATTCTTCAATTTCTTTCCAAGCCTGCACTTGTATATGTAAAGATAGTATTTAACAGCAATGGAAGTTGCAACGACCAAGAAAGCTGGAAGATTCAATGAAAGACTCGGCGTTCCTTTAACCAGTCTCATTATAGACTCTTCGAGTAGTGACAAACCCGCATAGAATATGACGAAAGATATGATTTTCGATGCGAGAGTCTCCGCTCTTTCATGACCGTAAGGATGTGTTTTATCAGGAGGTTTTGCTGAAAGATGCGCGGAGATGAGGATCGCAACCGATGTGAAAATGTCTGTGGAAGTATCTATACCGTCTGCCAGGATAGCCATACTACCGGTTATTAACCCCGTAATGATCTTCATGAGTGCAAGACCCGTATTTCCTATTATCCCAATCCATGCCCCTTTTTTTGATTCCTTTATCCTGTTCACCTGTTATCATTCCTCTTGAATGATTTCAAAGCCCCGCAATTTGCGGGGCTTTATTCATCTTTTTATGGAGTAGAAAGAACCTAAACCTCTGAATTCACTCACATTCTCCAGCTCTTCCTCTATCCTGAGCAATCTGTTGTATTTTGCGATTCTTTCGCTTCTTGAGAGAGAACCCGTTTTTATCATGCCTGCGTTGGTCCCAACCGCAAGATCCGCTATGAACGTGTCTTCGGTTTCTCCAGATCTGTGAGAAATTATACAAGTAAGTCCACGAGTCTTCGCATACTCTATCGTTTCCAAAGTCTCTGTTACGGTTCCTATCTGATTCAATTTGATGAGTATGGAATTTGTCGCTCCCATTTCCACACCTTTTTTCAACCTGTTTATGTTCGTCACATACAGATCATCTCCAACTATTTGAACTTTCTCTCCGATCCTTTCTGTGAGCTTTACAAAAGCTTCCCAATCTTCTTCAGCGAACGGATCTTCTATGGAAATGATGGGATATTTCGCCACGAGTTCTTCGTAATATCCAAGTAATGCCTCACTGCTTTTCTTATCACCGTCTATCAGGTAAATCCCCTCTCCTTCGTCATAGAAGGATGAAGCAGCACAGTCAAGAGCAATGAAAACGTCTTCTCCTGGCTTGTAACCAGCTTTCTCTATCGATTCTATTAACACCTTTATTGCTTCTTCGTTTGAGGACAGATTCGGTGCAAATCCTCCCTCATCCCCAACTGATGTTACATGTCCCTCATCATGGAGCAATTTTTTTAGGGTGTGGAAAATCTCAGCCCCACATCTCAAGGCTTCTTTGAAACTGTCAAAACCCACAGGAACTATCATGAATTCCTGAATGTCGAGATTGTTATCTGCGTGTTTTCCTCCGTTTATAACGTTCATGAATGGAACTGGAAGGACCTTTGAATTAGCCCCTCCTATGTACCTGTAAAGAGGTACACCCAGATAATTTGCCGCAGCTCTTGCCGCAGCCATGGATACGGATAGAATCGCATTCGCGCCTAATTTCGACTTGTTCTCAGTCCCGTCGAGTTCCAGCATCTGTCTATCTATTTCCGCTTGCTGGAAAACGTTCATACCGATGAGTTTTGGAGCTATGACTTCGTTAACGTTTTTGACAGCCTTCAGAACACCCTTTCCTTTATATCTCTTTTCATCCTTATCCCTAAGTTCCAAAGCCTCGAATTTTCCTGTTGATGCTCCGGATGGCACTATCGCCCTTCCGACACTGCCATCATCCAGAACTACTTCAGCTTCAACTGTGGGATTTCCCCTGGAATCCAGAACTTCTCTTGCTCTTATATCCACTATCTCTGCATACACGAAACAACACCTCCTCGATCGAAATGTGATTCTGGGAATATCAAGCATGTATCCTGAGGCTCATTTCAAGTTGTGTCAGTATAACTTTGAATCCCACGTTCTCAGCCACTTTGTGAAGTATATCATCTTCGGGGACAGCTGTCATCGTTATCAGTTCTTTTCCCGATTTTCTTTTAACATGATCAACACATCCCTTGAAGAATTCCAGAAAATTTTCAAACGATATATCTCGTATAAAGCAATCGACGATGAAAGCAGATGTGGAAGTCGCTCCCCACACCAGGTACCCTTCTTTTCCTCTGAAGGCAACCCTTTCCATACTGTAGCGCTCACCTGATAGAAATAGAGTAATTGGCTCTCTCTGCCAATTAGGTTTTCGATGGTTGTGAATCTGCACTTCAAGAGCGATCTTGTGAATCCACCTAGCGTCGGTTTTAAAGAACCTCAAGAGAGGAACATTCGCCACTCTGTTTTCAAATCCCAGGGTGTAGAGCTTTCTCTGTACTTTAAATCCATTCTTTTGATAGAATCTGACAGCTCTTTCATCTTCTTCTATAACCTCTAAAATCACGGTGTTTACAGCCTTCCATTTGAGATTCTCTATAGCATGCTCCAATATCCTAGATGCGAGCCCTGTTCCTCTTTTCTCACGGATCACTCCCATAGCATCGATTCTGGCTTTATTCCTTCTTATTCCAACCACTATGAAACCTGTTGGATTCCCGTTCTCGTAAAATACGAACGAATCTTTGAAAGACAAGGAGTTTTCTTTTGCATCTAGTTTAAAGGTGTAAACATCCCAATTTATGGGAAGTTTGTAGTCCTTAAAGATCTCATTAACGAGATTCACAAAATCGAGAAGGGAAACCTCATCCAATCTCTTTATGGTTTCCAGAAAAATCACCTCACAAGGATATATCGAGCCCTTTCTGAGACTCTCTTATTGAGTCCTTAGCTCTCTTCATAGCTTCTCTCCATGCGTCCAAGAGACCTGACATCAATTCGGTCACTTCATCTAATATTTTAACGTTTTTCTCAACGTTGGCGTCTATAAGCCTTTTGAAGATGTAGTTGTATAGAGATCTCAGGTTCTTAGCTATTTCTCCACCTTTTTCCATGTTCAAAGATATGTTCAACTCCGTGATGATGTCCTGGGCTTTCTTGAGTTTCTCGTTGACGGCTACGAAATCTTTGTTTTCAATATCCTTTTTCGAGGATTCCACGAGTTCCAGAAATTTTTCATAGAGTATTTCAACCAATTTTGCAGGGCTCGCCGTTTTTACGAGATTCTCCAGGTAAACGTTCTCCTTCATGCAATCTCCTCCAATCAACTTTCCTTCATTTCAAGAATTTCCTTTGCTTTGATGAAAAATTCCTTGTAATAACCGAAAACTTTAGGAATATCACTTTCTATCATATCAGATATCTCAACCACATCCTTGTTGTTTAACGCCTCAACAAAATTCTTCAGGATTTTAACGACATCTTTCTCCTGATCGATCAATCCCAATTCTTCGGGTCTCAATCCCGATATCTTCATCGTATCGACTCTTAACGTTTCCATCGCATTCAAACCTTCTGCGAGGTCGTTTATAGATCTGTAACCTTCCGGGGATCCGGAGATCACCGAGTTGGATACCTTTGGGAGTAATCCCATAACTCTATCTATATACGATATCACTTCTTCCAGAGCTTCAAGAAGGAACGATCTCAATGATGTAAAAATCAGCTCCACCGTGGTGTCTTCTTTCAGAGTGATTCCGCTGAATTCTTCTAGCCTTGAGAGTGGTATCTCTTCCCCATCGAGCACGACACTTTTCAAAACCCGAGATCCTTGATCTTTTTTGACCTTTTCTATCAATTCTCCCAAAGTTTTGAAGTCCTCAGGGGGCACTTCACTTTCTTTGCCATTAACTATCAATTTCATGAAAACCAACTCCCTTCATCCCCCATAATTTTAGGATAGCCACTATCGTCTTAGCATCCTCTATTTTTCCGCTCAAACACTCTTTTACCACATCTTCGAAATTTTTTTCAACAATGTTGAGAAGTTCGTCTTCATCTGTTCTGTTTTCTCCTTTTTCCATATCCTCTGCTAGAAAAATGTGAATGATCTCACTTGAAAAACCAGGAGAGGTGTATATTTTACCGAGATAGATCATTTTTTTCGCTTTGTACCCCGTTTCTTCTTCGAGTTCTCTTCGAGCACATTCCTCCGGTGTCTCTCCAGGATCCAGTTTACCAGCAGGGAGTTCTAACAGGATCCTGCCTATCGGGTATCTGTACTGTTCAACCATGATCACTTTGCCTTCCACTATCGGAATCACCACAACGGCTCCAGGGTGCTCCACAACTTCTCTTGTGCTCTCTTTACCATTTGAGAGTCGTACTCTATCGACCTTCACCTTCAGGATCTTACCTTTGAAAACCACATCGCTTTTCAACGTTGTCTCCTTCAAGTCTTCACCTCCATCATTTTTTCTAATTCAACTGGTATAACCGTTGAAATCCCATCCACAAGGGTGACACCATGTAGCATATCCGCAACCTCCATAACTATCTTGTTGTGTGTTATTATCAAAAACTGCGATTTTTTCGAGTATTCCTTTAAAAGCTTCTTGTATCTCTCCGCGTTGAAATCGTCCAGGGGAGCATCGACCTCGTCGAGAACATAGAAGGGGCTCGGTTTTACTTGAAGGAGTGCGAAGAGAAAGGCGATACCTATCAGCGCTTTTTCTCCGCCAGACAAAAGCTGAAGTTTTTGAGCCTTCCTACCAGGTTTCCTTATGGAAATTTCAAAACCTGCTTCCAAAATATCTTCACTTGGGAGTATTCTGATCTCACCCTCTGCTCCAAAGAACAGCAAGGATACGAATCTACCGAAATTTTCATTGACTTTCTGGTAGACATCCATGAAAATACTTCTTGCCTCTCTATCCGTTTTTTCTATTATCTCCAATAATTTCTTCTTCGCTTCTTCTAAATCTTCCTTTTGCTTCAGAAGGTCCTCATACTCTTCTTCGACCTTTTTATACTCATCTACAGCTTCCAGATCCACTGGCCCCAGATATTTTATTCTGTTTTCGAGGTCCTTGATCTCTTTTTCTATGCTTTCCAGAGTAACCTGATCGACTTCCTCCACTTCTTGAGGTTCTTCTTCCAATTCTTTCAGTATGTTGGAGAGTTTCATTTCGGATTCTTGGAGTGATAGATCTATATGGTGCAAATATTCTCTCAAATTCTCCGCTTCTTCTTTTAATTTCCCCATTCTATTTTCCAGCTCTTCCATCTCTTTCAATTTCTCTTCTTTTCCTGTCTTTCTGTATCTCAAATTCTCAAAAAGCTCATCCGTCTCTTTCTTCAAAGTTTCCAGCTCTTTCTGATTCTCTCTTATCATTCTTTTCAGTCTTTCTATTTCCTTTTCCAAATCCTCGGATTCCTTGGAAAGGTTCTCCATCTCTTCATCGATCCTATCCTTTCTCTTTCTGATGTTCTCAAGCTCTTCTTCATACCTTTTACTCTTTTCACGAAGATTTCCTACCTCGAGTTTTAAATCCAAAATTTTTTCGGAGAGTTCATCCAGGACTTTTTTCTCCTTATTCAGAACCTCAGAGAATTCTTTCATCTTGTTTTCCAACTCTTTCCTCGTTTTGTAAATGTTTTCCATATCCTCTAGAGCTTTTTCTCTCCTTGCTTTCATACCTTCCAATTTCATGTGATATTCTTTCTTCAGTTTCTCAAGTTCTTCAACTTCTCCTTCCATCCTTTCTATAGATCGTGCAAGATCTTCCCTCGTACGCTTGACATTGGCAACTTTAAGCGAGAGCTCTGAAAGTTCCCTTTCAACGATTTTCTCCTGCTTTGTGAGCGTTTCAATCTCCGTATCCAAAGATGCGAGATCTTCTTCCATCCTGTTCAAATCTTGTGAGAGTTTCGAAAGCTCTTTCTTTATCTCTTCAAGCCTTATCTTCCTCTTGAAAGGTGTTCTTATCTCCTCCGACTTCGTACTTCCTCCTGAAATTGCCCCTCTTCCATGAACCATCTGACCGTCTAATGAAACGACTCTCGATCTAACACCATATTTGATTTTTATATCTATCGCATCATCGAGTGTTTTTACAACGATGTCGTTTCCAAAGAGATAACCTGGCAGCTTTTCGAATCCTGGAGGTACCTTGACCATGTTTGAAGCGTATCCAACGAATCCAGGATGATTCTCAACACCATCGATTCCTGGCTCTCTGCTTTCTATTAGATCGAGCGGTAAGATCGTAACCCTTCCTATCTCGTTTTTCTTCAAATAATCTATTATCTCCTTCGCCGTTTCAACATCCCTGACGACTATATTCTGAGCATTCCCACCGAGCAAAACGCCTATGGCGAGGGCGTTTTCAGAATTCACCTCTATGATGTTGGTGACGACGTCTTCAAGACCAGGGAACATGTCTCTAACTCTGAAAACTTCTTTAACCGCCTTGGAGAAATCCCTATACTCTCTAAGATTCCTCTCAATTATATCCTTTTCCATTTCCAATTCCTTGATCGATTTGAGTATGGAGTCGCGCTTTTCAACGATATCTCTCTTTTTCATTTCAAGTTCTCCAAGTTGCTTCCTGACTTCCTTCAATTCCTCTACCAGATTTCTTTCCTCACTTCCCATTTCTTCCATTCTTCTCACAAGATCTTCAAATTCCTTTTTCTTCCCCTCCAAATCGTTTCTTTTAAGATCGAGTTGACTCTCCACCATCTTCCTTCTTTTCTCCATATCTTCCATCATATCGTCTATCTTTGAAACTTCCATCTCGAGTTTTATATACTTTTTTTCAAGGGAATCATATTCATCTTTCATTCTCACAAACTCTTTTTCCCTTTCCGAGTATCTGGAGACGATCTCTTCACGTTGCTTTTCGTATTTCTTCAGCAACGCTTCTTTTTCTTCTATCTCAGTTATCAACCCTTTGAATATGTAATCTATTTCACCTTTTCTCTTTTCAAGTTCCTCCTTCTCCTTTGTGAGTGAATCCATTCTCGTTGTGACTTCAACGTATTTACTTTCCCTCTCACTCAACCTTCTATCGTACACTTCTTTGAGTTCCAAAAGAGTGTTCTGTCTTTTCTTATGATCCTCCAGAAGTTTTGTGAAACTCTCAAGTTCCTCATCTATCTTGCTAAACTCCATTCTCAAAGTCGACCATCTGGATTCCAAGTTAACCAATTCCTTCTGTATTTCTCTGTATTTTTGACTGGTTCTCGTTTTCTCCTCGTTGAGATGATCCAGCCTTCTCTTCTCCCTCACGAATAGATTCCCATAGAAGATCTTCTTCAGTTTCTTCAGCTTCTCCGAATATTCGATATATCTTTCAGCTCTCTTGGCTTTCAAATACAGAGATTTCTTCATTCTCTCTTTCTCAAACAGGATATCCCCCACCCTGTTTAGGTTGTTTTCGGTATGCTCCAGCTTGACAAGAGCTGCTCTTTTCTTTTCCCTATAGAAAGATGTCCCGGCGGCTTCTTCAAGGAGAAATCGTAACTCTTCGGGGGAAGCGTTGACGATTCTTTCCACCTGTCCTTGAGGAACGATGGAATAGAAATCCATTCCTATGCCCGTTCCCTTGAATTTATCCTTTATATCCTTCAACCTGACGGGAGATCCGTTGATGTAGTAGTTATTCCTTCCATCTCTTGAAAGTTCTCTCGCTATTTTCAGGATCTCTCCATTATCTTCGAAGGATAGCTCCACGTAGGCGGAATTTGCAGGTGGGAATTTTTCAGAACCTGCAAAGAGTACATCGAACTTCTCACCAGCTCTCAGTTGTTTCATTGAATGCTCCCCAAAAACCCATCTTATCGCGTCTATTATGTTCGATTTGCCACTCCCATTGGGTCCTACAATGGCTGTTATGCCTTCTGATAGATTCAAAAGGGTCGGCTTGGCAAAGGATTTAAAACCCTTCAAGAAAATTGAACGGAGTTTCAAATTTCCCCCTCCCAGTCTTTTTCATAGATAATGATACCACTTATTGAATGAACTCTGGAGCGAATGAGGTGGATGAGAGACGAAAGAACGAATCTGCAGGGAAGAGCTCCTCTCCTTGTCAAACGTTTCTAAAAAGAGGGAGAGAAGGAAACCATAATCTTGAATCCCTTGAGATCGATGATAGGATTCCCAGAAACCCCAAAGACACCCAGTTTGTACGAAATTAGCAGTTCCCATTGTTTGAAAGAAACACCAAAAATCGGTTGAAGCCCCAATCTTTCACCGGGTGAAGGATTGGTTATAATCACGTTCCCCGAACTTCCCTCCAATTTTTTTATCCTGAAGTTCAAACCCAAACCTGCTTTGATCATGTCTTTTTCAAACCGCGAGAACGTGACAAAATCCAATCCCCCCGAGGGATTCTCGAAATTCTCAGCTGAAAGTGAAAGCCCCAAATCTATCTTGAAAGGTTTCAATTCCACTCCATAGTAGAAGAATTGTTTGAAGACTTCATCGAAGATGTTCAAAGAGGTTTCGAAACCAAAATGAAAATTCTCAAAGGAGTTCTCATAACCAAAACCCGAGTACTTGTAACCCACACGCAGTTCGTATTCACCTGTTCGATAGAGAAGAGATAACCCTTCCTCAGAATCGAAGGAGATCATGGTGCTAGATAGAGCAGACACGGATATCGACAGTAAAACAATCAACCATATTCTCATGCTGATCACCCAGATTGATTTTATCATTTACCAATCACTCCTTTCATCAAATTTAGAACTTTTCCAACAGGTAATGCCTCGTACTTTCTACCCTTTACCCCTGTCATAGTTTCAGCTATGAAAAGAGCGTCTATTATAGCCTCTTCCACCGCTTCAACTGTGGCATCAAGTAACTTCTGGAACAAATCGGTGTCATCAGGTATATAGGTCAATTCCAGTGAAGCATGCTTTCTCGGAATTTTCATAGAGTTCGAGAACGCAAGTACGATGTCACCACTGTGGTTTGTAGATTTTGCTCCCGTTCTTGCAAGTCCATGGGTTGCCCTTACACATAACCTTCTGAGTTGCCTTGGTATCAGAGGAGCATCTGTTGCAATTATCATTATTATGGACCCTTTAGGTTCTTCTTCATCTTCGAAGTGTTTTCCTATCTCCACACCTTTTATCATGAGATCCTTCCTTCTTCCACAATTCGGAACTACCAGAACTCCAAGATGATACGTTTTATCGCTTTCGGAAAGTTTTATAACTCTCGAAGAGCTACCGATACCGCTTTTGAAACCAAAGGCAACCATACCGGTACCGGCTCCCACACTTCCCAGCTCAAACATACCACCGCTGAGGTTCTCCAGGGCTTTGAAGAGTTCTTCCTCTCCCAACCATCTCATTTTCGAATCGTTCAGGCGGGCGTCGTTACATTCGAGAACGACTGGATTTAAGGAAATCACGTCCGGATGATTTTTCAGAATGTAGCTCACAACGGAATCTGCTATCTTTCCAACATTCAAAGTAGTGGTTATGACTATAGGTGTCTCGATCGTTCCCATCTCCTCTATTTGCATCAGGCCAATGGATTTCCCAAAGCCGTTTATGATGAAAGATGAAGCAAAAACTGGGAAATCGTAGATATCCATATCGTGAGGTAGTACAACTGTCAAACCTGTCCTTGCAATGGATGGTTCATCCTTTATAAGTGTGTAATGCCCAACACGGACCCCTGGGACATCGGTTATGAGATTGTTTTTCCCTGTTGGGAAATCGCCGAACGTTACACCGTAATCTCTGATTCTCTTTCTCATACCATCCCTCCTCACATGTGAGAAAATATAACATGACACGAGCTCAAGTTGAGGTGATGGGGTTGAAGAGTTTCGAGAAATTCGTAAGGGACAAGATGCGATTTTTAACTATGATAGCACTTCTAATAGCATTCGTCTTCTCAGGAATATTCATGATATATCAGAGCCTTAAGGATTTGACGGATAAAAGGGAGATATTGGAGCAACTCGTGAGCTCATATGTGAAGCTTTTTTCGGAAATGGTCGAAAAGAAAGATGTTCTGTACGAATCCTTTTTCGAATACATAGAAAAACACTCGAATGACGAAGGAATTCTTGAAAAAGCCTGTGAGATATTCAATATAGATCCTGAAAACGTGTCAATTGAGCCTTTGAATGAAAATGAGGAATTTAAGGTGGGAAGAACTTATTACGATCATGAAACAGGAAAACTGATCAAAAAGGCGAGGATAACGATTGGAGAGAAAACGTTCCTTGTGAAGATAGAAGAGGATGCGAAAGAAGTATCAGCGTTTTTGGAGGACATGCTCAATAGAATCCACAGTATGGTGTTTGTGAAGGATATCGCGGTATTTCTTGGGAAAAAGAGCAAGGTACTTGGTGATCTGGAACTCTCGGAAAGAGAATTAGAATACGTAGATAGTGTGTTGGGAAGTGGTGCGGATTACAAGATCTTCATAAGTGATTCATCTCTGAGACGTTTCACGATGCTTGTGGTGATATCTCCTGAAAAAGGTGAGACGGTGATTGTCAAGTTGATACTGAACAGAACAAGACTTTTTCTATCCCTTATAATGGGTCCCATGGGTTTTTCCATATCCTTTCTGGTCGCTTTCATCATTGCGCACAGATTGAGCCAAAAATCAGGAAAAATCGTCAGTGAACCCATAGAACATCTCAGCAATGTTATTAAGAATTTCGACCCAAAAAAGCGAGAATCTCCTCCATCTTTGAGTGTTGATATAGTCGAAGTGAAGAATTTGGAAGAGGCGTACAGAACCATGGCAGATGAGATAACGGAAGCTTTTTCGAGGCTTGAAGAGATGAACAGGAAATTGAAAGAGAGCTACAGCAGGTTCAGCAAGCAACTCGCTAGGATAGCAGAACATTACGATGAATACACGGGAAATCACATAATTCGTGTGGGCGTGCTCTCAGCCCAGATCGCTTATTGGTTAGGTTTCGAAAATGATTTCGTGGAAAAGATCAAAGAATCCGCACCGCTTCACGATATAGGTAAATTACTCGTTCCAAGGGATATTTTGAAAAAGAGGGGTATGTTAACGGATGAAGAATATGAGGAGATGAAGAAACACACGATCTATGGAGCCAGAATTCTCGAAGGAATAAAGGAATTTGAAATGGCAAAGAACATTGCGCTCTATCATCATGAAAAGTTCGATGGATCGGGTTATCCTTACGGTTTAAAAAATGACGATATACCGATGGAGGCTTTGATAGTGGCTCTTGTCGATGTGTATGACGCTCTTAGATCTCCAAGACCTTACAAAAGAGCTTTTTCATCGCAGGAAGCTTTCAGGATCATAACAGAAGGTGATGGGAGAACTATTCCAGAGCATTTTCATCCAGATGTGCTAAGGGTTTTCATAGAGCATTACAAAGAATTGGAGATTCTATGGGAAATGGTAAAAGCTGGAAAGACCGAGGATATCATCAGGGAGTGATTTTTTTGAGACTCGATAGATTCCTGGCCAACTCCAAGATAGGTACCAGAAAAGAGGTCAAAAGGTTGATAAAAGCGGGTGCGGTGAAGGTGAACGGTAAGATCGTCAAAGACCCGTCGTTTGATGTCAAAAAGAATGATACCGTTGAAGTTAAGGGAAACAGAGTTGAGCCACCAAGGAAGGTGTACATCGTTCTGAACAAACCAAAAGGTTTTGTATCGAGCACCAGAGATCCCAAAGATTCTACAATTGTCGATTTGATAGATCATCCCTACTCTGAAGATCTCTTTCCCGTTGGAAGGCTGGACAAAGATACTGAGGGACTCATCATTTTGACTAACGATGGAGAATTCGCCCACAAAGTCATATCACCGAAGTACGCGGTCGAAAGAGAGTATCTGGTGAGGGTTGATAAAAGGGTGAATGATAAAGTCTTGGGAGAGCTTACAAACGGTGTCAAGTTGAGAGATGGTCACATTGCTAAAGCGAAGAAAGTGGAGATCCTATCGGAAAATGGAAGGAAAATATCGTTGGTGTTGACAGAGGGGAAATACCACGAAGTGAAGAGAATGCTTTCAGCCGTGGGATTGAAAGTGTTGAGTCTGAAAAGAATCAGATTGGGTAACTTGAAACTCGATGAGAACATGCCTCTAGGAGGCTGGAGAGAGTTGGACGAGAGGGAGGTGGCGTCTATATTTGAAAGAGGAAATAAAGAGAAGAATAAAGATAGCGCCTGAAGATCCAGGTGTTTACATTTTCAAAAAAGATAATAAAGCCATATACGTTGGTAAGGCGAAGAATCTGAAGAAAAGGCTCACATCTTATCTGAAAGGTCATGGCAAGGCCTCCTATATAATGGAGGAAGCTAACTGGTTGGATTTCATAGTGCTCAGGAACGAGAGGGAAGCCCTCCTTCTCGAAGCAGAACTTATAAAAAAAGAGCAACCCAAGTACAACGTTCGCCTTAAAGAAACCGAGTACTATCCCTATATAAGAATATCTGACGATGAAATACCATATGTTGAGGTGGTGAGGAACAAAGTCGGTGGTGGGAGGTACTATGGTCCATACACCAGTGTTTCTTTCGTCAGGAATCTTCTCGACATTTTGCAGAGACTGTACGGTTTTAGAACATGTAAGAAGAATCTGAAGAGAGTCAAAAGGCCCTGTTTTGAGTATCATCTCAGAAGATGCGTTGCACCCTGTATAGGAAACGTTGAAGAGCATAGAATGGCTATAGAAAGTCTGGAAAGGTTTCTGAAGGGAGAGACGGAAAACGTTCTTGAAGAAATAAGAAAGAAAATGGAGCATCATAGCTCGATGCTCGATTTTGAAAACGCCATAAGATACAGAGATATTCTCTTACGATTCGAAGACATTCTGAGCTCTCAAGGTGTCATATTGAAAGAACCACGGAATCTAGATGTCATCACGCACGATGATTGGTTATTCATCGTTTTGAGGATAAGAAACGGTTTCTTGCTTGGGAAACTCGTTTTCGAGATGAGTGAAGGAACTGTGGATGATTTCGTAAGGGATTTTTATCTCATAAAGGAAAGAGAGTTTCCCCAGGTGATAATAACCGATGATGCTCCTGAAGAAAACTACTCCTCTCTCGGTGTTGAGTACTTTGGTGGCCCAAGAGACGAGGTTGAAGAGGATCTTCTTCAAAGAGCTAGAGAAAATCTTTTAAAAGAGCGGGAAACGAGAGGTATAAGAAAGGAAAGTTTGAAGCAATTGAAAGAGATCTTGGGGCTGCCTTCTCTTCCAAGAAGAATAGATGGAATAGATATAGCTCACTCTCAAGGAAAGTTCACCGTGGGATCCGTAGTTGTTTTTCAAGATGGCATACCCGACAAGAGAAGTTACAGGCATTACAAACTCGATCTGAAAAACCCAGATGATTACAAATCCGTGTACACGATCGTGAGAAGAAGGTATGAAAAACATGAGCTACCAGATTTACTGTTTGTAGATGGTGGAAAAGGTCAGGTGATGGCAGCTCTCAAAGCATTGAGGATTTTGAAGAAAGAATGCCCCGTTGTTGGTCTTGCAAAATCCGAGGAAAGGATCGTGACTGAAAAATTCGAGTTGAAGTTACCACTATCTCATCCCGCATTGAGGGCACTTGTGACTGTCAGAGATGAAGCCCACAGATTTGCAAATCTGTTCCACAAAAGGATAAGGGAGAAGGAGAGTCTTTCATCTCTGTTGGATGATATACCCGGGATAGGTAAGAAGAGAAAAAGAGAGCTGATGAAGAAATTTGGAACTCTTGACAAAATGCGAAAAGCAAGCATTGAGGAATTGATAGAAGTGGTAAAAAGCAGGAAGATTGCTGAGGAAATATTGAGAAGAGTCTGATATGGTAGAATATTAAAGGCCTTCTTTTCAATTCCAGGCTGATTCTCCACTGTGGAACAAGGAGGGAGAGTCTTGAAGGTAGCCGTTCTTGGAGCCGGGAACGGAGGTCAGGCTCTTGCTGGTTATCTTGCCATGAAAGGCTATGACGTTGCTCTTTTCAACAGAAGTTACAGAAGGATCGCTCCAATAATAGCCACGAGAAAAATAAGGCTTGAGGGGGAAGTCGTTGGGACGTATAAAGTTTCTTTTGCAACAACCAATGTTGAAGAAGCGATCAAGGGTAGGAAGGTCATAATGATAGTTGTTCCAGCCTTCGCACATAAAGATGTGGCGAGAAAAATTGCCCCGTTTCTCGAAGATGGCCAAATCGTGATCCTGAACCCTGGAAGGACAGGTGGAGCCATAGAAGTTTTGAATGTTTTCAAAACCATGGGAGTCAAGAAGGATGTGATAGTTGCTGAAACTCAAACGTTCGTTTTTGCTTCAAGAATGTCCAATCCTGGGGTCGTGAGGATATTCAGGATAAAGAACGCTGTTCCCGTCTCGGCACTGCCTGCAAAGAGAAACGAAGAACTCAGAGAGGTTTTGAGTGACCTGATGCCGGAGTTTGAAATAGCCCCCAACGTCATATACACCAGTTTCAACAACATCGGCGCTGTTTTTCATCCCGCTGTTCTTCTCTTGAACGCTGCTAGAATAGAATCGACCGCTGGTAAGTTCGAATTTTATCTTGAAGGGATCACACCATCCGTTGCAAGAGTTCTGGAGAAAGTCGATTCGGAAAGGTGCAAAGTTATGAGTATCTTCGGCGTGGAACCTTTAACCGCTCTTGAGTGGTTGAACTATGCATACGATGTTGTCGGTGACAACTTGTATGAAGCCATCCACAACAATTCAGGATATCAGGGAATATACGCACCCCCAAGCATCGTGAACAGGTACATTTTGGAAGATATTCCAATGAGTCTTGTTCCCATATCTTCGTTTGGGAAAGAATTTGGGGTAGAGACACCGACCATAGATGCGATCATACACGTTGCGAACGTCATGCTTGGGAAGGATTTCTGGAAAACTGGAAGAACCATCGAGACTCTGGGATTAAAAGGTATGAATGTTGAAAAGATACTCAAGATCGTGGAGGAGGGAATGTGAAGATACTGGGAGCTTCCATTGGAAGCGATGTACACGTTGCAGGGCTTTTGAACTTTCTGGATATGGCTAAAAAAGAGGGATATGAAATCGTATATCTTGGCGGCGCGATCCCTGTTGACAAACTTGTAAGAGAGATAGAGAAAAATCGTCCGGATATAGTTGCTATAAGTTACAGGCTGGGCTCTGAACCTTTGAAAAAGCTTCTGGATGAATTGTGGCATGAAGTGAAGGAAAAAGGACTCGATAAGATAGAGTACGTGTTTGGAGGAACGGTGGAGACAGGAGAAGTTGCAAGAGATTCTGGTTTGTTTAAAAGGATATTCGATGGAACGGAGGAACTGGAAGATGTTGTGATGTACCTGAGAGGAACCATGAGGGCTTCAAAAGAAGAGGTGGAATTTCCTCAAACACTTCATGAGAGGATTGAATTCAAAAAACCTTTTCCTTTGATTCGCCATCACATAGGTCTTCCAACAATGGAAGAAACCATAAAAGAGATTGAGAAACTGGCAGAATCGGGACTTCTTGACATAATATCGATAGCCCCAGATCAAAATTGTCAGCAGTATTTCTTCGAACCTGAGAAGATGGATCCAAACCAGGATGGTGCTGGTGGAGCTCCCATAAGATCGGTAGAGGATTTCAAAAGGTTGTACCAAGCCACTAGAAGAGGAAATTATCCTCTGGTTAGATGCTATTCTGGTACGACACACCTTCTGGAATTTTCAAAAATTTTGAAAGAGACGATAAATAACGCCTGGGCCGCTATCCCTATCTTTTGGTATTCGGAGCTTGATCGAAGATCGAATCGGGATTTACTCTCTGCCATAAGAGAAAACCTCGAAGCGATAAGATGGAATGCCGGAAATGGCGTTCCCGTTGAGATAAACGACTCCCACCAATGGGAACTAAGGTATGCACATGATTCCCTCGCTGTCGCAACCGCTTATTTGGCTGCGTATGTTGCCAAAAAACTCGGCGTTAGATGGTACGTCCAACAGTTCATGATGAACACGCCTCCTTCGCTTTCCCCCAAAATGGATATAGCGAAGATGGTGGCAAAGAGAAAACTCATCGAAACACTGGAAGATGATAGTTTCATGGTATTCAGAATGGTAAGAACCGGCCTTCTCTCATTTCCAGCGGATCCATACAGCGCCATGGGGCAACTGGTATCTTCGATGTTTTATGCATCATACCTGGAACCTCACATAATCCATGTAGTTGCCTACTGTGAAGCCATGAAGAGAGCCACGAGTAAAGAGATAACAGAAAGTGTCAAAATGGTGAGAAGAGCTTACGCCCTCGCAACGAAAGGACTCCCCGATTTTCTATCGGATCCAGAGATCAAAAACAGGGTGGAAGAACTTCAGGAAGAAGCGATGGTGATAATCGATGCCATCAGAAAACTTGGAAAAGGGAAAAAAGATCCATTAATAGATCCGGAAACGCTCTACAAAGCCATTGAAACAGGCATTCTTGATGCTCCAGGTCTTCTGGGATTCTCCGTTGCAAAGGGGAAAATAAAGGTATCCACCATAAATGGTGCTGTATACGCTGTGAACGAGGAGGGGAAAATCTTGAAAGAGCGAGAAAGGCTGGTTGATAGGCTATGAGGATAGGAGTAGTCTGTGATAAGAACTTAGATGAGAAAAAGGAGAAAATGATAGCATCTGTGGCTGAGGCTCTCACGGAACTGTACGATGTCGTTGTTATACCATTCGATGAGGATTTCATAAGAAGAGTGAAAGAAGTGGATTTTGTTTTCAACCTCTCAACAGATGGAGGAGAAGATACACGTCAACTCCATGTTCCAGCCCTTCTTGACCTTCTTGGAGTACCTTACACATCTTCAAGTGCTTTCACACATGCCCTGTGTCTTGATAAAAGGGTTACGAAGATCATATTGGCTCACCACGATCTTCCAACTCCCAGATTCTTTGTAGTGGACGTTGGAGAGAGCGTTCCTGAAAGTCTCGGTCTGGATTATCCCGTGATCGTTAAACCGGTAAGGGAAGGTAGTTCCGCTGGCCTTAGAAAGGAATCTGTGGTTCATGATCCATCTCACCTTGAAGAGGCTGTAAGGTACGTTCACGAAGTTTTTGAAGAGCCTGTTTTAATCGAAGAATTCATAGAAGGAACGGAAGTTAGTCTTGGAATCATTGGAAACGGTGAGGATCTTGAAGTGCTACCACTCTTGGAGATAGATTTTTCCAATCTCCCTGAAGGAGTTGAAAGATTCTACTCACACAGGGTGAAACATGAACTCGATGAGCACCTGAGATATCACTGCCCTGCACGAGTTCCAGAGAAAGTTGAAAAGAAGATAAAAGAAGCTGGTAAAAAGGTTTTCAAGGTACTTGGTCTCAGGGATTACGCGAGGATGGATATAAGGATACGCGATGATAGATTCTTCTTCCTGGAGATAAATTCACTACCACTTCTTGTCCCCGTTTTTTCAGACATCGTTAAAATGGCGGAGACAGCGGGATACACTTACAAAGAATTCATACTGAGGCTCTTGAGGATAGCTATGCAAAGGTATGGCATGATCGAGGAAGAAGTCTGAAGATCCCCTGAGGGGATCTTTTTTTATTTATAGAATAAAGTGGAGAAATAATTGACTCATACATCGTTACCATGGAGGACAAAGTTCCCAAAAGTGATATAATAGATTCGATTTTTCCAAAATGTCACTCTGTACGTAGAAAAGATGCTGCTTCAAGGGGAAGAAAGACCATGGAAAGATACACGGAATTTCTCTATAAGAGAAAAAAGCAGATATTTTTTCTCATAATAATAGTTAACATCATCTCCGCTATCGGGATCTTCAGAATCAGAATCAACCCAGATTATACGGTCTTCATACCGAAGGATTCAAAACATGTGAAAATCTATGAAGAGATGAACAAAGTATTCGGCACGCAGGATCAGGTAACCCTGATGATCGTTTTCTCAAAGAATCCCAGAAATCTGAAGGATTTACAGACGTTGAAGGATATAGAAAAATCCATCGAGAGTTTTGATGATGTGAAAACGGTTGTTGGGCCTGTACCAGATATGATACCAGCAAGGCTCTTCAGGTTCGAGAAGGTGACGAAGGTTACGGAGAAAAATGTTAAAAAGATTCTGGACTTCATCGAAACAAACGATTTCATGAAACCTATCGTGGAAAAAGACGGTAAGTATTATTGCCTTTTCAGCATCTTTCCATCTCCGAATGCAAATTACCTTAAACTGATAAGAGAAATTGAGGGGTATCTCAAAACTCAAAATCATGAATATTACATCTCCGGAAATTTGTATGTTCAAGGAAAACTGTTTGACTACATTCTCATAATGCTCCTCACCTTACCGCCAACTGCCATTTTGATGATGTTTCTCGTCTTCAGATGGAGGATCGGTTCCGCGAAAGGAGCCCTGTTGTCTATAATCCCTGCAGGCCTTGGAGCCCTCTGGACTATGGGGTTGATATCGTGGACTATCAGAGAGATTTCCATGGTCACCGTTCTCGTGCCGATCTTCACCATAGTGATAGGAAGCGCCGATGGCCTCCATTTCATGTCCCATTTTCTCGACAGAATAGATGAAGGGGAGAGTGAAAAGGAAGCGGTTAGGGATACTTTGGAAGCTATAGGAATTGCGATAATAATGACAACTCTCACGACGGTTGCTGGTTTTCTATCACTGCTTGTTGTGAAATCTCACACCTTAGTTCAAATGGGACTTTTTTCAGCAATAGGTATAGGGTTCGCTGGTATTGCAACATGGCTTTTCCTGCCAACGATTCTCTTAAACGGTGTTAAAGTGGAAAGGACCGTAAAAGGTAAGAAAGATGTTGTGACCAACTTCTTTAAGAGGTTCCAGGGTAAAAGAGCTTTGATCGTGACTTTGCTGATCTCCATTGCTTTCATACCAGGCCTCATGAAACTCAAAACTGATTTCAACATGTTTGGAATGTACAGAAAATACACGAGTGTCAGAAAGAGTATTGAAAACGTGAAGAAGGTCTATGGTATGTTCTTACCAGTTTTCGGAGTTGTTCAAACCGAAAAGGATCCCATAGATCCGATTGTGGCAAAAGAGGTTTTGAGCATTGAAAAGAAACTGAGTTCCATGGACGATGTTTTAAAAGTCTACTCTTTCTACGATGTCATGGGATTGGTTTACAGAAAGCTTTACAACACGAACGAAGATTATCCCAATACCCTAGCGAAAGCCAATCTGGTATTTTCGTTGATGATGTCCCAACAGAAAAAGCTCTTAGACACTCTCATAAACAGGAAGAAAAAGATGGCGAGAATCATAATATCACCAAGGGATTTGAGATCAAAAACTCTGGCGCATATAGAAAATACGGTCCAGGATAAGAGAATTTTTATAACAGGCATACCTTACGTTATAAAGGAAATGAACGATACCATAATACCGCAGCAGATTCAAACGATATTCCTCGCGATGATTCTTGTTTTCTCGCTCTTACTTCTGACGCAGAAAAAGCTCAAGATAGCTCTTCTATCTCTTATCCCGATATCTGTCTCTCTGATAGCACTTTTTGGATTCATGGGGTATGCGGGAATCGATCTCAGCATCATCACAATGAACATGGCGAGTATAACTATCGGTGTCGGTATAGATTATGCGATACACTACGTTGCCCTTTTTAAGTACTACGTGGAGAAGAAACATGAAAAACCCCAAATTGTAGCGCTCGAAAGGGTAGCTGGTCCAGTAACTGCAAACGCTTTTGGACTCGCTATAGGCTACACAGTGATGATATTCTCCCCGCTCACGGTTCACCTGTATCTTTCAGGTATCATGTGGGTGACGATGCTCACGAGTTCGTTCCTGAGTCTCTCGCTTCTTCCAACACTCGTTTCAAGAGTGTTTTCATAAACGAATTTTTCTGATGTCTTCAAGGTAGTTCGCAAGATTGGCTATATCCGCAGGTGAAACTCCAGGAATTCTCATCGCCTGACCTATGGAAGAAGGCTTCACCTTTTTCAACTTTTCCCTGGCCTCAGTTGAAACGTTGGGAACTTTATCATAATCGATATCAGATGGTATTTTCATATTTTCATAAGCTTCAAACATCTTGATATCTTCCAGCATCTTGGCTATGTATCCTTCATATTTGGCATTTATCTCGACTTGCTCAACAACTTCTGGATCATCTATTGGGTGTGGATCGAAATCTCTCAACTTTTCATACGGAACCTGAGGTCTCTTGAGCAACTGGTAAAAAGATGTGGCTTCCCTTAAAGGAGTTGTTCCCAAGGAAACCAGCAGATCGCTGAGAGCGCTCGAAGGCTTGATTATCACTTTCTTCAATCGTTGTATCTCTTCCTCTATCCTCTTTTCAAGTCTTAGAACCTTTTCGTAGAACCACTTCGGTATCAAACCAACTCTGTAACCGTACTTAGTGAGTCTCAGATGAGCGTTATCAAATCTCAGAAGAAGACGGTATTCTGCTCGCGATGTGAGGAGCCTGTAGGGTTCATCTACCCCTTTCGTTACAAGGTCATCTATCAGAACACCTGTGTAAGCCTCAGATCTTCTCAGAATAAATGACTCCTCTCCTCTCAATTTGAGAGCTGCGTTTATCCCGGCTACGATTCCCTGAGCAGCCGCTTCTTCATAACCACTGGTTCCATTGACCTGTCCCGCAAAGTAGAGATTTTCCACTATTTTAGATTCCAGTGTGGGATAGAGTTGGGTGGGATCCACATGATCGTATTCTATAGCGTACGCGGGTCTTGTTATTATCGCATTTTCAAGTCCTTTAACCGATCTGATCATCTTTATCTGAGCTGCAAAGGGAAGACTGGTGCTCAAACCATTCAAATAGTATTCTTGCGTATCTTTTCCTTCAGGTTCAACGAATACCTGATGAGAATCCTTATCCTTGAATTTCATTACCTTATCTTCTATAGAAGGACAATATCTTGGTCCAATTCCTTCTATCAGCTTCACAGAACCATACAACGGGGAGAAATCGATATAAGACATGATTATCTTGTGAGTTTCGGGATTTGTCCTTGTAAGCCAGCAGGGGAAATCCTTAGGTAGAACCCTAGGCTCATCGAAATAAGAAAAGGCGTATGGTTCATCAGCTGTGTCCTGTCTTTCCATGGCGTTGAAATTTATGGAACTTTTCAGAATCCTTGCAGGAGTTCCCGTCTTGAATCTTCCGATCTTAAATCCCATGTTCATGAGGGATTGGGTTAGCTTGTTTGCAGGAAATTCTCCCATTCTTCCAGCTGGCATCGTGGACCTTCCTATGAATATCTTTCCTCTCAAAAACGTTCCGGTTGTAACGATAACAGCTTTTGTTCTGTAATCTATACCAAAACTATCCACGACACCAACCACTTTCCCCTTTTCTACCAGTATTTCTTCCGCTATGCCGTATCTCAATAAGAGATTTTCTTGTGTTTCCAATCTTCTCTTCATAGTTCTGCTATAGGATATCTTATCTATCTGAGCTCTCAACGCCCTGACAGCAGGCCCTTTCTTCACATTCAGCATCCTGACATTTATCATGGTTTCATCAGTTGCTTTGGCGATCTCACCACCTAAAGCATCCACTTCCCTTATGAGAACACCTTTTGCTGGCCCTCCCATGGCGGGATTACAAGGAGTCCAACCGACTGTGTCCATGTTGACAGTCAATACCAGCGTTCTGAATCCCATTCTGGCTGTTGCAAGACCAGCCTCTATCCCAGCATGACCCGCACCGATAACGATCACATCGAAATCTCTGTCATCCTCAGGCCTTTCAAAAAGCAAATCTCCACCTCCTCATGCAAGCCTTATGGGCATGACGATGTATATGTAACCCTCGACATCCAAAGGATTCATTTGGAGTGGGCTCGTTGAATCTACAAAGTTCATCTCAACTTCTTCGGTATCTATCTTTCTCAAGGCATCTATTATGAACTTGGGATTGAAAGCTATCGTTAGATCCTCCCCTTCCTTCTGGACTTCGATCTCTTCGATCGCTTCTCCTGCTTCAGGACTCTTCGTTGAAAGCGTCATTTTCCCCTCCGTTATTTCAAATTTCACGGCATCACTGCCTTTCTTTGCAATCACCGAGATCCTTCTGAGGGAATCCAGAAGTTCATTCCTTGAGACCACGACTTTCGTCTTGAAAGCAGGAGGTAAAACTCTTCTGTAATCTGGAAAATCGGCATCCACCACTCTCATGATCGTTTCAACATCTCCTGCTGTCAGAGAAACCCTCTTTCCATCGTATTTCAAAGATACGAAGGGTTCTGGTGTATTCGATAGAACGTTTGAAAGTTCTTTCATACTTTTGAGGGAGAGCAGAAAATCTGCTGTGATCTCGTGATCGATCTTTTCTTCAGCAAGAGCAAGGCGAAAACCATCGCTTGCAACAAGTCTTAAGAAACCTTCTGTGAGCTCCCAAAAGACCCCGTTCAAGTTTCTCATGAACTCATCTGTGGCAGCTGCGAATATGACTTTGTCGACCATTTCATCGAGTATGGATGTGTCTATCTCCAGAATAGCCTCGGATTCAGCTGGCGTAACCTCCGGAAATTCCAAAGGATCCATAGTCGGTAGATGGAACTTACTCGAGCCACATGTTATGATCAAGTTGTCACCTTCAAGTGTCATCTCCACCACATCTGGTGGAAGGGATTTCACAAGCTCCAGGATGGTTTTCGCATCGACAACGAACTTCCCTTCTCCTTCAAGTTCATTGGTATTGACCTTCGCTCTCACTCCGGTTTCCATATCGGTTGCATGCAGATTGAACTCACCATCTTTCACGTCGAAGAGAAAACCAGCAAGAACCGGTTTCACAGATTTTTTTGCAACAGCTTTCGAAGCCATGACAAGTTTGTCTTCCAACTCTCCACTGTCCACAACTATTCTCATATCCATCCCCTCCTTATGAGAAATTTTAGCATGTTTGCAAATCAACCGATGGTATTTGAAAACTCATGATCTTGAAGCCGAAGGGGATATGGTAGGATATGGACCACTCTGAGGAATTAAAGGTGAACTCAGAATAGAATTTCCATCATGAGGGGATTTTGAAGGGTTTGAGTGTCTTGGATTCTTGAAACAATCTGGAGGTTGTGATATCATAAATTAATGGATCGGGGCGTAGCGCAGGTGGCTAGCGCGCTTGCATGGGGCGCAAGAGGTCGCTGGTTCAAGTCCAGTCGCCCCGACCAAAAGAAATCCCCCTTCCTTCTGGAAGGGGGATTTCTGTTACTTGTTTGTACCACTTGAAGCCTGTGATAACCACGAACTTTGCATCTGTAGATAAGCTATCGCCTCCTCCATGGCTGTGAACTTTCTCCAAAGCTCCGCTTCTCTCCTTTGAAGTCTTTCTATCATCTCCGCTATTCTGATCGCAAGAAATCTCTGTTCTCTCGTTAATCGACCACTCACACCGGCGACTTGATCGATTCCTCCTCCAAATTTCGTTAGATCCCACAGATAATTGTAAAGTTGGACAGTGAAACCTTCTGAACCTTCCTCGTCGTTTCCAAAAAATCTCCAGACTTTTTCAGGATCCTCGGAAAGAGCCTGTCTCAACGTATCTTCGTCCAGTTCTAGATGCCCTTTCATCATGTTTTCATAACCTGTTCCAAGCCCTCCCGTTGTTATACCTATTTCCCAGAGGTAATTTATATCTCCTTCTATTTTTCTGGTTATGAAGCTCTTCAATCTATCAAAAATGTTCTCGAGAAAACTGTCGTTCTTCAAAACACCCTGCATCTTCTCTTCTTCTGTCATTTCATCCTCGGATTTGTCAGTTACAGGCTCTTCCGTTAACTTTTCGTTTATATAATCCATTATCTCATTCCATTTCTGAACGAAATCTCTTATCTTACTGATCACTTGATCCACGTCTCTCTCCACTCGCACGGTGATCGTATCCGAGCTCGCTTTCTTTATGGTAAAAGTAATTCCGTTATATTCGAAGGAATCGTTAGATGTATAGAGATCCATCCATGCGGAGCCATCTGTGCTTATCTGAACATGTGCCTCTTGCCCTGGTGTTAAAGTGTGATTTTCAATGCCCAAGATTGCGAAGACATTTGTACTGTCGGTGTCCTCCAACGTGATCGCTTTTGGTCCGCCTTCGTTGTTTCTCATGTAAATCTTGTTCTCATAGGCATCGTACCAAGCTGTAACGCCAGCAGAACTTTCATTTATCCTTTCTAGAAAATCCTCCAGAGTTTCCGTTGGATCCACAGTGATTTCAACACCGTTTATCTTCACCGTCCCAGAAGTTATCGTCCCAGAATTGTAATTGGCAATGTCTTGAAGCGTTTTTGTAGAAGGATCAAGACTACTCACAGGGGCGGTACTTTGAAGAACATAGTTTGTACCGTTGTACGTGACATTCGACTCCTTCAGGTGAAAAACGCTCATGAAGTTTCCTGAGACTTCCACCATGAAGAAGTTGGTATCCGATGTTATAGTGAGTTTTCCCGTTGTTTGATCGTACGAGGCGCTCCCTGTCATACCTAAATTCGATAACGCTGTATTTATCTTCGTGATGATGTCATCGATGGTATCCGTTGCCGTTATGTTCACTTCTTCATAACTCTGCGTGGCTTCGTTGTATATCCGTATAGTTGAGTCGATAGGGGTATAAGAATAATCTAGAGAGCCGAAAGTTGCCGTTGAGGATGGAGGTGTAACCACCATATCGTTACCCTCGAGAAGAGTACCAACAGCGGTGTTCAGCACTTTTACGTAATATGTTCCAGGGGTTGCGCTTGTTGAAGCTTGAGCAGAGATAGTGCTCTCATCCGACGAGGATGCTGAAAACACCATGAAGGTTCTCTGTAGTTTCAGATCAAAAACAAAATCCCTGAATTCTTCTAATCTGTTGTCAAGTTCTTCGTAGGCTTTTTTCATGAGTTCGTATTTTTCGTATCTCTCATTCAACTCCACGAGAGGCTGGCTCTCTATCTGCATCAATTGATCCACTATCGATGCTGTATCAAGGCCACTGACAACCCCACCTACCTGAAATTGCCCAAGAAGGGAATAGTATCTCATGTTTATGGTCTGTGCTATCTTACTCAGATCCATAATCTCACGCCCTTTCGTCGAGTAGCAGACCTAGAAATTCCTCTATACTTTTTGCTATCTTCAGGACGACCTCTGGGGGAATCTGCCGTATTATCTCCCCAGTTTCCTTATCTTTTATCTTCACGATAACCATGTTTGTATCTCTGTCTATGGAAAATTCTGCCTCTCCTCGGAATATGAGCTTCAATTTCTCCAGTTTCTTTTTGAAATCCTTCAAGATGTCTTCTAAATTCTTTTCGTCATCTATCTTTGGTTTTCCAGTCTCTACCGTTACATTCGGTGCATCCTCCATTGATTTTCTCAGATTCATCGTTTCTTCAACGATCATAGGATTCCTTTCCAGTTTTCCAATCCCATCCGTGGGATTCACCTTCATGAGAACTCACCCCCATGAATTTCCCCATTATTTTTCATCGTCAGCGAGTTAGAATCCTTTAATACAACATCATTAAAAAAAGAAGGCCATTGAAAGTAAAAATTTTTTAAAAGTATTTTCAAGGTATTAGCGAGGAAACGTCATTCAAAAATAATGCGTAAATTTTATATTAATATTGGTATAATACATTCGTCTAAAATTGGTTGAAAGAGGGGGATATCATGAGATTCTGGGCACTTCTACTGGTGTCTCTTTGTTTTTTTGTTTTTGTGCTTCTCGTGTCATGTGCTGTACCACCTGGTGGCGTGGAAATGCCCATAAGTATGGAAGAAGCTATTGATATTGTGGAAGATGAGGTCCTATCAAATCTACCAGGAGATCTCAATTTCGTTTGCTTGAAATTGGATGGAGCGCTTCAAAAGGGAACTGTTATAAAAGAAGCACTTGAAAGCCTCACCCCGCCACAGAGATCGGGAATATCGTCGAATGGGTTGACACTTCAGGAACCTGCCTATTTCTTCCTGTTGGACAAAGCTCCTTACTCTTATTTCCTGCACGAGATGGAATACATACTGGTTTACGGTGATGAATCCGTATCGACCCACACAGCTTATTCATGGCCATCTATAAACGGGGAAACACCCTCACACCTTCTAATGGACTACAGAGACGTACCGAGTGACTACATTATAGACTCTAATTTTGATTTCGCACCTGTCCAGTATGCCACTCTAGTAGTTAATGTACCTTGGCTGGCTCCTGAGCAGGAAGGATTCATAATCGTTCAAGGACTCATGGAAGGTGAGAGGTGCTATGAAGATGCGGTCAGAACGTATTTAAACGCTATCAGTGTTTTTAGGGCTTATATAGGAAATGGAGTCGTTCTATTCGATGGTTTGGTACAAAACGATGCTAAAAAAGTGTTAGAGAAGGTAGATGATTTTGTAGATGATGGAGCAACTGTTATAACCATATTCATAATAGCTCACGGAGGAGTGAACACCGTAAGATTAGGAGGACAAACTTTTACAGCTCAGCAGTTCAGGGACAAGTTCCAAGAGTATTCCAACGTTAGGTTCAATCTGATCTTAGGATCGTGCCACAGTGGAAGCTTTGTAGATTACATGAATGATCTCGATAATGTGGCTGTTATGTCAGCTTGTAGCCGCGATGAAGGGGCAACGACAGATGTTGATTGGTGGGAATCGATCCAAGATTATAATCCACCGGATACAGGGTCTGAATGGACGAGTTCCTTACTCGAGGCTGTTGCTCACATCATCTCGAATGAAGATCTTTATGCGAACACGGAAGATCTTGCGTATATATACAATATACCAACGATATGTGCGATTTTATGGTTGGCTACAGATGGAGCGTTGGGGAATCTACCAGGATACGGTTTGAACAACAATTTAGATCTCACCAACAGGGTGGGACACACAACTCCACGATCTTATTTCCCCTGGGGGAATGTTATTTGGTAATTCGGTATTGAATAAAAAATCCGGCGGGAGCCGGATCTGGCGGAGGCGGTGGGACTCGAACCCACAAGGGCCATGAGGCCCACCGGTTTTCGAGACCGGCTCCTTACCAGTTCGGACACGCCTCCCCAGCGGATTATTATACTATAGATTCTCATAGAATCCCTTAGGATTCAATTCCGGAAAGTCACCCATTGAGTGAAGAAATCTTCTCGCATCAACACATAGATGACATTTTCCAGTGTACCCACCAGGTGGTTCTTTAAAACCATACTTTTCAGCAAATTTCATCAAACCATAAGGGCCTTCGCTTACCAGTATCTTTACGAGAGGTAAGTTATCGAGAGAAAATTTTTCGTAGAACCTTTCAAGGTTCCTTGCATCCCCAAGAGATATCCCGCCACAGAAATAGGGGACATAGTTCCCATATGGGTCGATATGGGCATGTTGCGATTCCAAGATTTCGAAGTAGCAGTTTTCCCTCCTAAAATGAACAGCAGGATATCTTCTCCAAAGGTATCCTAGCTCGAATCCTGATCTTCCGCCTGGTATGATGCTGTAACCTCTCCAGAAAATGTATCCTGTATTCCTTTCACCAAAAAGATCTATCCATCTCTCAATGGGGATAGTCTCTTTCGTGGATATTTTCGATATCAAATCCACGAAATGTTCCATATACACTATCGTGTTCTCCTTTCCAAAAACTTCCCATCCCACTCTTATGGCTAACAGCGTCCGTTCAAGAGGAATACGCTCTGAGTGAAAGGGAGAACAGCTTATGAAAATCCTTTTAAGCCCTGCCTTTTTCAAAAGCGAAAACTTTTTCCTCACATCGTCCTCATTCACACACCAGCTCGCATTCGTTTCCACATAATTTGCATAAAGTCCCAATTTCGATGCCGTTTTCACAGCTTCATGCAGAAGTGGGAAGTTCAAAAAAGGCTCTCCGCCAGCAAAATGAATACCATGGAAGAGAATGTTTTTGAATGGATCCGGTCTATAGTTTTTCCATATGTTCTTTAAACTAACGAGAATCGATTCCACGATCTCTTTGCTCATGAAATCTTTCCAATCAGGACTGCATGCGTACAGACAGTGACGGCAGCGTGATGAACATTTGTAGGTGAGTATGATACCAACAGAGTCAATCTTCTTCAATTTCAACCCTCCATTGTGATCGTCTCATTCGCAATTATATTTCAATTTCACCAGCAAGTCGATGATTCGTATAATGAACGATAGGGGTGATATCTTTGATAATAAAAAATGCTTTGTTCTGGAAAGAAGGTGATTTCGTAAGGGGAGATCTCTACATAGACAAGGGTGTTTTCTCTCGAAAAGCAGAAGGCGAAATTCTGAATTTATCAGGATACTACATCATGCCAGGTTTTGTGGACTCGCACGCTCACGTACTCGGTACAGGCTTGAAGAAGATAGGAATAGATTTCAGTGATGTTGAAGATAAAAATACTTTCCTGGAGAGAATAAAAGACTCGAAACTTCCCATAATTTTCGGAAGGCAGTGGGATGATAGAAAGTTTTTTCCAAACGACGAGACCCTAGATAGTGTGGGAAAACCGTTGGTCATGATAAGAAAATGTGGTCATATGGCACTTCTCAATAGAAAAGCCATGGAACTTTTCGATATTGAAGAAAGGATCGTAAAAGAAGAAAAACTTCAGAAGATCTGGGAGAAAATCACACCGATGTTTCTGGATGAAGCTTTTTCATTGGGAGAGGAAGAATTTTTGAAGCATGGTGTGACGTTCGTCCACAGCGACGATATGTACGGGATAGGGTATGAAGAACTCGTAGAAGCCTTGAAAAAATCCAAAATCAGAATCTTTGAAAAATTAAGACTCTCTGTGGACGATTTGAATCCAGAATTTTTCAAGCAGTTGTCAGACAGGGTGACAGTAAAGGGTGTGAAGATCTTCATGGATGGATCTCTAGGGGCCAAAACAGCCTATATATCTGGCAGATACGAGGATGGTAGTAACGGTATAAAGCTTTTAGATGATGAGACTGTAAAACGATACTTGAAATTCTGCGATGAGCACGAGATACTTCTTAACATTCACGCGATAGGTGATCTGGCAGTTCATGATATGTTGAATTTTTTGAAGGATCATCCTGGTCATAGAATCATTCACTCGCAATTCATGCTTGAAGAAGATATGCTTTATGCAAAATACGCATCTTTTTCCGTTCAACCTCATTTCTTCTATGAAGATCAAGAACTTTTGAAGGGCTTGCAAATAAAAGGATTGAAGTATCCTTTTCTGGAAATGTATGAGAACGGTGTAGACATCTCATTCTCATCTGATTCTCCTGTATCTCCTTGTGATCCCAAATACGTTCTGGAACATGCTCTGAAAATGGGGTTCGACCTTACAACTTCTATACATCTTTACACGAATACAGGGGCAAGACAGGTCAATATGAAAACAGGCAAGATAGAGGAAGGATTTAAAGCGGATTTTGTTGTTTACGAGAGGAATCCTTTGAAACTCGATGAAGATCCTGTGATGGTATTCGTGAACGGGGAGATCGTTTGGGAAAAATAAATGGAGCAGGCGGTGGGACTCGAACCCACACCCTCCGCCTTACCAAGGCGGCGCTCCACCTCTTGAAGCTACGCCTGCTCCTCTGTTCCACCTAAGTATAGCAAAATGAGAGGATTTTTTCAAGATTATGAGGGGCTGTTTCAAAAATCCGTGTGAGAGATGGATAATAATAGATACACAGGCCAAAGCCGAGCCAGGAAAAGCGACAAAAAATATGCCACATACATGTTGTACGCAAGAAACTTAACAAGAGCCAAT
>Ga0190361_1000080_pt1 | contig 38454 bp, 33 predicted proteins | sample 48721845_MG_FD_161273 | JGI IMG/M metagenome (GOLD analysis project Ga0190361, IMG submission 161273) | Hydrothermal vent microbial mat bacterial communities from Southern Trench, Guaymas Basin, Mexico - 4872-18-4-5_MG | ecosystem: Environmental > Aquatic > Marine > Hydrothermal vents >... | reverse complement strand
TCCTTTCGAAGTTGTCATACCGGGTATGCCCGGTAGAGCAACTTCGAATGCTCTGCCGGGCAATAAGAAAATTTCGAAGAAATTTTCCTTTCGAAGTTGTCATACCGGGTATGTCAAATAAAATTGCTAATTTAATAGCAGCAGGAATGATTATTTTAATGGCTGCTTTGGCTTTTCTCAGCATGAAAGGAATTTCAGCCACTATGGATGAATTGGCTCATATTCCTGCTGGCTACTCTTATATCTCACAACATGATTATCGACTGAATCCAGAACATCCTCCTTTAGCTAAAGATTTGGCTACTCTTCCTCTTCTTTTTCAAAAAATTAATTTCCCAAAAGATCATCCATCATGGACCGAGGGAGTAAATAATCAGTGGTGGTTCGGCAATCAGTTTTTATATAAGTCAGGTAATAATGCTGATAAAATTATTTTTTGGTCCAGAATACCTATGATCTTGCTTCTTCTCAGCTTGGGAGTACTTTTGTTTCACTTTTCAAAAAAGATTGGGGGTAATTTAGTGGGGCTTGGGACTTTATTCTTGTTTGCTCTCTCCCCTACTTTTTTAGCTCATGGCAGATTAGTTACCACCGATGTTGCTGCAACTTTTGGCTTCTTGTTGGCGATTCTTTTCTATCTAAAATTTTTAAAAAATCCCAGTAAATTAAATATTATTTTAGCTGGAATAGGTTTGGGGATTGCTCTTTTGTTAAAATTCTCTTGTATTTTACTTTTGCCTCTTTTTGTGATTGTAACTTTAGCTTATATTTTCTTCTTCTCAAAGAAAGGCGAGAGATTAAAAATATTCTTTAAATATCTAGGATTAGGATTTTTGGTCTTAGTGGTAGCTGTTTTGGTGATTTGGGCAGTTTATCAAATTAACATTTGGAATTACCCGATTCAAAAGCAAGTCCGAGATACAAAATACATCTTAAAATCAAATCCTTTCCCCAGTTTGGTTAAAATCAACGTTTGGATGGCTCAAAATAAAATCCTTCGTCCTTTAGCCCACTATCTTTTGGGGTTAATGATGGCAACTCAAAGAGTGGCTGGGGGGAATACGGTTTATTTTTTAGGTGAAGTTTCAGCAGCAGGTTGGTGGTACTATTTCCCAGTGGTTTACCTCCTAAAACTCCCTTTGGCTTTTCATTTGCTGGTGCTTTTTGCTTTGGTTTTGATGGTCTGGTCCCTCAGGAGAAATTCTTTTTCTTTTAAAAAGTGGTTCTCCGATTACTTTACCGAATTCTCTTTAATTTGTTTCTTGGTAATTTATTGGTTCACCTCAATCAAAGGGAATTTGAATATTGGCGTTCGCCATATTATGCCAGTTATTCCTTTCACTTATATTTTGGTTTTACGAGGAATTCAAAAAGGTTATTGGAAAATTAAAAAAGTTACTTGCTGGAAAATTACTCTCTTAGTTTTAATCGGACTTTTCAGCTGGTATGGATTTTCATCTCTCCGAGCTTTCCCTCACTATCTTTCTTATTTTAATGAAATCGCTGGAGGTCCTAAACAAGGTTACAGATATGTAGTTGACTCAAATTATGACTGGGGCCAAGATTTACTGAGATTAAAAAATTGGGTTGAGAAAAATAACATTGAGAAAATCTACGTTGATTACTTTGGTGGTGGAGATGTTGGCTATTATTTAGGTGAGAAATATCTTCCTTGGCAAGGAACAAAACCTCCTACTGAATTTCCTAAAGGTAATTATCTTGCAGTTTCGGCCACTTTACTTCAAGGTGGCCGGGGCAAGCCCGCCCCAAATTTTGATCAACCCAGCGGCTATTACAACTGGTTGAACTCCTATCGACCCATCGCTCGCGCCGGCAACTCAATATTTATTTATTACATTCAATAAAAATTTTCATTTATTTATAATATACTCTGGAGAATCTTAAATCGATGTATTCAAGATTTTTTCTTTCTTCAGGAGAAATTTCTTTTTCCAAAAGCAATCGGAGTTTGGCAAGAGCTAAATTTATATCTCCTGACAAATCAAAATAGATCTCCCAACCCTCGGCAGTTTTTACATCTAAACGATTATCTTTCAAAATAAATTTTTCTATTTTTGTATCGAGTTTCTCTTCTAAACTATTATTAATCTGCCAGATTTTATTTAAAGTATCTTCTGGGATGACATTTTCTCCAATCTTTCCAATTTCTTTCTTCTCATAAAAAATCTTCACTAATTTATCAGAGACCGGGTCTCTGACAGTTTTAAAAATTATCCCTTGGTTATCTGCCAAAAAGCAAGTGTCAGGAAAGAAACATACCAGCCCAACTGCTTCTCTTTTTTTAATTTCCAAAAGCAGTGTCTTGGGGAATTTTTTTTTCAAAGAAGCGGTTTTTATCTCAGGATAATTTCTCAAAATTTCTTTTTCTATCTCTTGGGTATTTACTAAAAATAGTGAATCAGCTAAGAAAAAATGGAGAAACTTTTTCTCTAAATTTTTGTTAATAATTTTTTTGAGTTCGAAATAAGGAATGTTAGAGGGGCCTGCAATTTTGATCTCTTTCACTTTGAATATCTCAGAAAGGAACAAAAAATGGAAAACACTCAAACCCAGAACTAAAAACAAAATAAAATCCCAAAAAAACCGAATCCTCAAGATTGATTTTCTCTTCCTTGCCCGCCGAAGCCTTAGCGAAGGTGGGTTAAATCTCCACCTCCTGATTTTCTTAAATTTCCTTATCATATCAAAATCCTCGTTTCTTTTTTCTCAATTTCTCAAAAAAATAAGTGAACCAATATTTAAAGCTGAGAGGCAAATCTTGAGTTCTAACATATTTTTTCTCATAACCCCCAAATCCTTTTTTAAATAGAGTTAACCCCCAAAAAGGATGTTTCTTTGATTCTGTCTCGGCAATTCCCCAAAAATTGTAAATTTTACATCCTTTCTGTTTGGCTGCTTTTATTGCCTCCCATTGTAAAAGATAAGAGGCGGGGATTTTAGGATATTTCATGGAAGAGGCGCCATGGTGATAAAAAGCAATATTCTGCCAAAAAATCACCACTGCTGATGCCAAATATTCGTTTCTGTATTTAGCCAAAAATATTAAGCTTTGATTATCAGAAGCAAATACTTGAAATTCATTCTTTAGGTACCTCAAAGAAAAAGGTACAAAATGATGGCGATCAACGGTTTTTTGATAAAGTTCATTAAATATCTCAATATCTTTTGGATCTTGAGATTTTTCTATTTGAATCTCTTTATTCTTCAATCCTTGTCTTATTAAATAGCGAGTGGTTTTGCGCATATTCATCAGAAGATCTTCTTCTGGTTTCTCTAAGTTTAATTCCCAAGTCACCTCTGGATGAGTGTGCATTGGAGCGGGTCTGAAACCCAAATCTTTAAATATTCTTTCTGACTCAGTTGTTCTTTCCCAAATCGGCGCTATTCTAATAAAACTACATTTTTCTTCTTTAGCAATTTTTTTTAATTTATTTAACAGTTCTTTTAAGATTTGAGATTTGAGATTTGAGATTTGAGATTTTATGATTGGTCCGTGTGGCACAAACAAAAAACTCCCTCTTCGTGCCTCAATTTTAATAACTAAAGCTCCTCCAATTAATTCATCATTCTTAAAAACTCCTAATCTCCAAATCTTATTACCCATCCTTTTTTGAAACTCTCCCCAATTCCAACTCTGCAAAAAAGTCCTTTCTTCACATTCCGAAAGAAAATTTTCCCATAGGCTTTTATTCTCAATTCCTTTAATCTCCATAGTTATTCAATTAACATTTTAACTAAAGTTTGAGGAACTCGGCTTTCAAGAAGAATTACATCACCGGCTGAACAGAAATTTTTTATTATCTCGAAAATTTGTTTTGGTTTTTCGACCAATAAAATCTTATCATCTGGCATTCCGGATTTTTGAGCGCCTGCTTTTAATTCTTTGAAATAATCTCTGGTGGTAATTACAGCTAAATCGCAAACTTCTCCAATTTTCTCCCCTATTCTTTTGTGGACTTCTCTTGTTAATTCACCTAATTCAATAAGACAAGGCATTACAATAACTTTTTTACCTTCCATTCCCCTTAAATAATTAAGATGAGAAACTACACTTTTTGGATTAGCCGAATAAGTGCTATCTACAATATTTAAACCCTGGATCCCTTTTTTGATTTTTATTGGACTTTCTAAATCTTGTAAAGCTTTCTCAATTTTTATTTTATCTATCCCAAGATATTCACTTACTGTCACTGCCAAAGAGAGATTCTCGAGATCCCAAGGAAACAAATTTTTTCCGGTTAAATCAAATTTGTGTTGGCTAGGTTTCGAAAGTATCTTTTGGATTTTTGTTTTTTGGAAAAGCTCTCGGCAATATTCATTTTCTCCATTGAAAACAGCCAAACCATCTTCTGGCAAGCTTTCAATAAGTTCATATTTGGCTTTAATAATATTTTCCAAAGATCCGAAAGTGGAAAGATGCTGTTCATTTATACCTGTTAAAATTCCTATTTTTGGTTTTATCATTTGGCAAACTTCTCTTATTTTCCCTCGCTCGTAAGCTCCAATTTCACAGACAAAAATTTGGTAATCTTCTTTTAATTCATTTAAGATAGTTTTGGCAATCCCAATTTCTGCATTAACGTGTTTGGGAGTTTTCAGGACATTATATTTTCTTGATAGAATTTCCGCCAAAAATTCTTTAGTTGAGGTTTTGCCATAACTTCCTGTGATGCCAATAACTAGAAGGTTTTCGAATTTTTCTCTTTTTTTAGCGGCTCGGGTTAAAATTTTTTTTCTTAAAAAATAGGTTGGGATTTGAAAAAATAAAACGATTAAAGAGGAAATTATGATTGATAAAAGTAAAAGGAGAAAAAGCAATAAAAAGAACCATTTATTTTCCAAACCATAAATAGAAACTAGGATTAACCCCTCGCTTAATACTCCAAACCCTACAATAACAATAACTTTTTTGGTAAATTTGGGAAATTTTACTCTATAAAAACTAGATATTATTTTCCTAATTTTTTGAGTTTCAAAGTGAGCTTTGAATCTTCCAAGATGGTATTCTTTCAGCTGCCACAACCAAGCCCAAAAAAAGAAAGCTTTGGTAAAAACCAAAAACCAAAGAATTGTAATAAATAGTTTCATTGTAAAAATTCTTTAATTTTTTGAATTAAAAGTTCGGGATTTTCTAAATGGGGGGTATGACCAACTCCCGGCAATATCTCTAATTGAGAGAACTTTATTTCTTTTTTAATTAAATAAGCATCAGTTAAAGGGGTTATTTTGTCTTTCTCCCCCCATAAAATTAAGACCGGAACTTTTATTTCTTTTAAAAGAGGAGTCAAATCCTCTTCTAAGACGTTTTTTATAGTATCTTTTAAAAATCCTGAGGCCTCAAGGTAATCAGTTTTTCTTAGAATATATCGATAAAAAATTTTTTTAAAAATTTCCCACAATCCTTTAGTTTGAGGGGTTTCTTCAATTTTAAGTTTCTTGACCAACCTTGCTCCCGATTTTAAAAATCTCTGAAAAAAAGAAGGAGGTTTTTTAATCCCAGCAGCTGAAACTAAAATTAAACCATAAAGCTTTTCAGGATAACGCGTGGCAAACTTTATAGCTACTCTCCCCCCAAATGAATGACCTAACAAAAAAAATTTCTCTTTATCTTGGGAAAAATCCTTTAGCCATTCAACATAATTATCAAGAGTCCAGGGTTCTTTGAGTTCAGTTTCTGGTTTGAACCCCGGAAGATCTGGTACAATAACTTCGATCTCATCTGATTCGATATTTTCCTTTACTTTCTGCCACTTTTCTTTTGAACTTTGCCAACCGTGAAGAATTATCAGCGTTTTCATAATGGCGTCCATATCAGTCTGTTGCTACGTAGCAGCATGCTGATATGGAGATTATTTTGGCGGGATAATTTTGAAGCCTAAATAGTTTCTCAAAGCTCTAGGCACATCAACTTTTCCATCTTTTCTTTGATAATTTTCTAAAATGGCAAGAATTATTCTGCCGATGGCAAAAGCGGTTCCGTTTAAAGTATGCAAGAAATTAATTTTGCCAGATTTTTCCCGATAGCGGATGTTTAATCTTCTGGCTTGAAAATCGGTGCAATTCGAAGTAGAATGAGTTTCTCGATATTTCTGTTGAGCTGGGAACCAGGCCTCAATATCATATTTGGCAGCTGCTGGTCTTCCTAAATCACCCGTGCAAATATTAACTACCTGATAGGGAATTTCTAAATCTTGCATTAACTCTTCTTCCATACTCAAGAGGAATTGGTGTTCTTTTTTTGAGTCTTCAGGCTTCGTAAAACTAAACATCTCTACTTTATCAAATTGATGAACTCGGAAAATTCCCCTAGTATCTTTTCCATAACTTCCTGCTTCTCTCCGAAAACAGGTAGAAAAGCCAACATATCTTCTGGGTAAATCTTCTTCTTTAAAGACTTCTCCAGCATGCATTGCACCAATCGGTTGTTCTGCAGTGCCGGCTAAAAATAAATCATCTTTTGGTAAATAATAAGCTTCCTCTTCATCGGTTTGTTCAATATAGCCCATTCCTCTCATCATTTCAGTTTTCATCATTACCGGAGGCAAAATAGGACGGAACCCTCTTTTAATCAACTTATCAAAAGCAAATTTTATTAAACTGAATTCAAGCAAAACTGCTTCATTTTTTAAGTAACCAAATCTTGTGCCAGCAACCTTGGCTGCTCTCTCAACATCAATAATATCTAAAGTTTCTCCAATCTCTAAATGATCTTTTATTTCAAAATCAAATTTTGGAAGATCCCCCACTTTTTTTATCACTCTATTCTCTGATTCATCTTTTCCTACTGGAACCTCTGGTAAAGGTAAATTAGGAACCTGAAACATCAACTCTCCAAGATCTTTCTCAATCGATTTTAAATTCTCTTCTAAAGATTTTATTTTTTCTTTTAACTCCCGAGCTTTGTTTATTTCCTCAGAAGCAGGGGTTTTTTGAGAAATTATATTTCTTTGATGACGTAATGTTTCTAATTCTTTTAAAATTTCGCGTCTTTTTTTATCCAATTCTAAAAGTCTGTCAATATCAACATCGACTTGCTTTTTCTTGCATCCCTCTTTCACTTTTTCTGGATTTTGTCGAATAAAATTGATATCCAACATGAAAATTATGTCAAATCTCAAATGTCAAATCTCAAAACCAAATGTCAAATGTTAAATGTTTTGATTGATATTTAGATTTGACATCTAAGATATGGATTTGACATTTGACATCTAACATCTGAGATATTATTTCGGGCGCATCGTTGGGAACAATATCACCTCTCGTAAACTATGAGAATTAGTCAGCAAAGCTACTAATCTATCTATACCCATGCCAAAGCCAGCAGCTGGGGGCATTCCATATTCTAAAGCAGTTAAGAAATCTTCATCCATTCTTTGAGCTTCTTCTAATCCTTTTTTATAAAGTTTTTCTTGTTCTTCAAATCTTTTTCTTTGTTCAATTGGATCGTTCAATTCAGAGAAAGCATTTATTAACTCCCAGCCAGCCACAATTGCTTGAAAATTAGCTAATTTTTTGGGATTTTTTTCAAAAGTTTTTGCCAAAGGAAAAGCTCCTTTGGGGTGATGAACCAAGAAAGTGGGCTGTTGAATTTTGTTCTGGCAAATTTTTTTGAAAATCTTGTCAGCGATTTCTGCTTTTTGAGCGTTTTTTTCAATCTCAATTCCCATCTTTTTCGCTTCCCTCTCTAAACCTTCTTTTGAAAGTTCTTCTAGATTTAATCCGGTTTCTTTTTGGAAAAGTTCGAAGAATTCAATTCTTTTCCAAGGAGGTTTAAAGTTTATTTTCTTACCTTCGTAGACAATTTCAAGTTTGCCAAAAATTTTCTTTAACAAGAAGCTAAACATTTTCTCGGTTAATTTCATCATATCTCTGTAGTCAGCGAAAGCCCAGTAGAATTCTAACATTGTAAAATCAGGGTTATGAGATTTATCTACGCCTTCATTACGGAAGCATTTGCCAATTTCGTAAATTTTTTCAAACCCCCCAACAAGTAATCTCTTTAAATACAATTCTGGAGAAATTCTTAAATACAAATCTAAATCTAATGCGTTTAAGTGAGTTTTAAAAGGTCTGGCTTTAGCTCCACCATAAATTGGTTGTAAAATTGGAGTTTCAACTTCTAAAAACTCTTCTGATTCTAAAAATTCTCTTAGGGTTTTGATTATTTTCGCCCGTAGTTCAAATTTCTGTTTGATTTCTTTATTAAACAACAAATCAAGATATCTTTTGCGGTATCTTTCTTCAATATCCTGAAGGCCGTGCCATTTCTCCGGCAAGGGCAATAGAGATTTTGCCAAAATTTCAAAATCAGAAACCTCAACGGTTTTCTCACCGGTTTTGGTTTTCATTAAAGTACCTCTGACTTCAAGAAAATCTCCGATGTCCACAAGTTCTCTAAAAAACTGATAACCCCTCTCTCCTATTTTATTTTTTCGCAAAAGCCCCTGAATTTTTCCTGTGCCATCCTCAATGTCAAAAAAAGTAGCTCCACCGTGTTCTCGCAAAGTTCTCACCCTGCCTGCCATAACTATCTCTTGAGCTTTTTTAGCTAATTTGGAAAAATCCTCAAGGACTTCCTTTATTTGATGAGTCCTCCTCGTTTTTTGAGGGTAAGGATTCAGTCCGGCATGAATAATCTTCTTTAGCTTCTCCTCTCGATTTTTCCTAATTTCTGGTAAATTAGCCATATACTTTATTATATAAGTTTATAATATTAATTTTCAATTATCAAATATACCTCAAAATAAAAAAAATTTATCAAAATAAAATGCCTCGGCTTGAAAAAGAGCCGAGGCCTCTTTTTATAGAACAACTAGATATATAGTTCTCAAACTTAAACCCACAATTAAGCCTCCTACTATAAACATCAACACTCGAGCTGGCAATCTTTTGCAGATATAAGCAGCCATTGGAGCAGCAATTACCCCACCGATCATCAAACCGAGTATTATCTTCCAATGTACCAATCTAAGCAGAGTAAAGAAAGTCGCAGCTTCAGCTAGAGTTACAAAAAACTCAGCAAGATTGACCGTCCCTACGCTAAATCTGGGATTGTTTCCCCTTGCCACTAAGGTAGAGGTCACTATCGGTCCCCAGCCACCACCTCCTATGGCATCAAAGAATCCACCAGCTACTCCTAATGGGAAAATTTTTGTTTTCACGTCTCTCTCGCGAATTTTTCTGAGTGCTTTGCAAAATATCATCAGGCCCATTATAAGGAGATAGGTGGCAATAAATGGTTTTATTACCTTGCCAGGGATAGATGAGAGAACATAAGCTCCCAGAACTCCTCCAATTACTCCTGGAATAAGGAGTTTCTTCCACAGGGATTTATTGACATTGCCAAACTTTAAGTGCGAGAGTCCAGATACTCCACTGGTGAAAATCTCCGCCGAGTGGACCGAAGCACTCGCCATAGCCGGCGGTATGCCGAGAAAGAGCAAGAAACTGTTTGAGGTCACCCCGTAGGCCATACCCAATGCCCCATCAATTATCTGAGCGAAAAATCCTACCGCTATGAAGATAATCATATTTTCATTCATTCTTCTTCTCCCTTCTCTTCTCTTTTTTTGGGGGATGATTTTCCTTTTCCGAATTGTTTAATAAATTCTTCTCGATCTATCCAGAACCCAACTTCTGACCAAGTATAAGCTAGTCCTATCTGGTCTGCCTCTTTTTTTAACCAATCCCATATTTTTTTTAATACTTGCTTCATTTTTTCAGCTCCTTTCTTCCTATATTTTATTAAATTAGCAAAGAACAAACCTTATTTCTTATTTTCCCTATCGATTTAATATAGATTTAAGATAAAAAAATTATTTCTTTTTCTTTATTAAATCTCCGAAAGTGGTTTTCTCTAACTTATTGGCGACATAATCTCTTATATCCTTAAATAAGTTTAATAATTGTTTGTTTTTTTCAATTGGCGTTGAGTAATAAAAATATTTGCTTACCGATTCAACAGGAGCTATGGCTCCATCCATTAATCTAATTATTTCAGCAACAGATATTTTGGTTGGTGGCTTGGCTAATTTGTATCCTCCTCTCACTCCCCTTTCGCTTCTTAGATATCTTGCTCTATTTAAAATCATTAATATTTGCTCCAGATATTTCTTTGGTATTTTTTTTCTTTTTGAAATGTCTTTTATTTTAATAAATCCCTTATGGTAATTTTCGGATAAATCAATAAGGGCCAAACAGGCATATTCACTTTTGGTTGTTAGTTTCATTGAATTAATAGATTGAGTTAATAATTATCTTATCTATTAATTATCTATTAAATATACAGAGAATGTAGTGTTGATATTGATAGTTTATCAAATTGAAACATCATTGTCAAAAGTATTTTGAATTTTATCGGCACTGAAATACCAATCCAGAATTTCTTTGGCTACTTTTTGAGCAGCGATTCTGGTACCTTTTACTTCTTCAATGACTACTGTTAACAAAATCTCAGGATTTTCATAAGGAGCAAAAACCGTAACCCAGTTGTGATAAATTTCTTTCTTAGGATAGATCTGAGCAGTTCCTGTTTTTGCGGCCACCGAGACCGGCAAACTACTTAAAGAGTGAGCAGAACCCGCTGGAGAAGTTACGGCCCTGAGCATTCCTTCTCTAACAATCTGAAGAGATTTTTCCATGACAAAATTTTCTTTTAAGATTTCTGGTTTTAATTCTTTTTTTAGGTTGTTATCTGGGTCCAAAATTTTTTTTGCTATTTTTGGCCTATAAATCTTTCCTCCATTAGCTATTGCTTGGAAAGCAGTGGCAATCTGTAAGGGGGTAGCCAAAAGATAACCTTGGCCAATAGATAAGTTGTAAGTATCGCCTAAATACCAAATCTGCTGCTCTCGGGGCCGATCAGAAAAATATTTCTCTTTCCATTCAGGAGTAGGAACTCTACCTACTACTTCCCCTGGCAAATCTATCCCAGTTTTTTCTCCCAAGCCAAACAAGCGGAGATACTCGCCAATTTTCGTCACCCCCAACCCTTTAAATTTTCGAGGTAACCTTGGATCAAAAAAAATACTTGATGAAGGAGGAGCAGTATAACCACCTCCTATTATATAAAAGAAGGGGTTAACTGACTCTGCTATTGCCCTTCGAATATCAGTCCAACCATGAAAGGTCCAGTCTCCGTAACACTCGGGTTCTCCTGTGTATTTGTGTTCGAGACAAAGCTCTAAAGGACAATAGAGTTTTGTATTCTCGGTAATAATATCTTCTTCTAAAGCTGCCACTCCAATTAATGGTTTAATTGTTGAACCGGTAAGATAAACTCCCCCAATCACTCTATTTAATTGAGGCTTGAGAGGATCTTGATTAATTTTCTGAAACTCCTCGAAGGTGACGCCCCGAGCAAAGAGATTATTATCGAAAGCGGGTAAAGAGACCAAAGCTAAAATTTCACCATTTCGTGGATCTAAAGCTACTAACGCTCCTTTTTCACTTCCAACTTCCTTTAATACATTCCTGAGAACTTCTTCTGCTTTTTTCTGTAAAGAAAAATCCAAAGTTAAAACTAAATTTGAACCGGATTGAGGAAATTTAACTATCTTCTTTGAAACTTCTTTACCTTCAGCGGTCCTTTCGATTTGAATCTCACCTTTCTTTTCTCTTAGAACTTCTTCATATGTTCTTTCCGCTCCTTCTTTGCCAATGTAATCTCCGATTTCATAACCCTGATACTGTTTTAATTCTTCCGAAGAAATCTTGCCAAGATATCCGACAATATGACTCAAACTTTTTGGCCCCTCATAATTTCTTATAATCCGCTTTCTTATCTTAAAACCGGGAAGTTCTTGAGAATTTGCTTCAAAAAGAATTAAGCTACGATGATCAATATTTCTTTTTAATAAAATTTCATCTTGATCTTTATTTTCTTTTTCTATTTTCTCTCTTAATTCATTGATATTCTCATCAAAAATTACCGCAATCTCTTTCAAGAGGTCTTCTCTTTTTTTAAGATCGGAAGGAAGTTGAGATTTCTCCACCACTAAGTCAAAATTCACCTCGTTGAAAGCAAGCTGATGCATATTGCGATCATAAATCATTCCTCTTTCTGATGAGAGATGCAGAGTTAAATATTTATTTTCTTGGGCAAGCAATCGGTACTTGTTACTCTCTCTAATTTGAAGCTTGAAAGAAAAAAATAATAGAAGGCTAATTAAAAAAACTCCCAATAAGAGAAGGATGAAAAAATTTAACTTTCCCACTGGCGCCTCTAATCTTTTGGATAAAACTTCATCTTCCGCCTCTTTCTCTCTTAATAATTTATCCAGAAAAATTTCCTCAAATTCAATTTCTTTATTCGGTTTTTTCTTAGGTCTTGGGAAAAAGTTCATATTTTCTCGTGATCACTAATAAGATAAATAGTAAAAGAAAATTAAATAAACACTCTAAGAAAAAAGTGGTAAAGCTTAATTTCAGATGGAAAGTAAATTCTTTCTTAAAAATCAAATCTAGAATTCCTCCAAAAAAAGGAGGTAAAATTTGGTATACAAAAAAACTAAAAAAGAAAATTAAAAAAATAGAGAGAGCATTAGATTTTTGGAAAAATTTCGTCAATTCTTTAACTAAATATCCAAAAAATACAAAAGTTAAGGTAAAAGTTCCAAAAGGTGAACTAGCTGAAAGGTCTAAAATTATACCTGTTGAAGTTCCAGCAAAAAGATAGAAATTATCTTTTGACTCAAACGATAGGAGAAAAATAAAAACTAAAATCAAATTTAACTGAGAACCAAAAATCTTAAAGTGACTGAGAAAGCTTTGCTGGAACAAGACTAAAAATAAAAAAATTAAGATCGAGATAAAATATTTTTTCATTTTATTGGAAGAGGACTTTTTATAAAAAATAGGTATTGAAGCTGTTTTTTAGTAAAGAAAGGAGTTATCTCTCCCTCCTGGTAAGGCTCCACTCCCCTCTTTTTGAGGTATTTTATTTCCCCAACTAAAAGATCTTCAGGAAAGGTGCCACCTAAAGTGGTTGTTTTGACAATATCTTTCTCTTTTAGTTGAATTTCTTTTGGAACCAATTGGAGTTTCAGTTTCAGATTTCCATCTCCTTTAGCCAACCCTAACATCCTTTCAGAAAACTCTTCTTCGGATTGAATTCCCCTTTTTTGGATCAGAACATCAAAAACAAAATCTTTAGCTGTGATTAATTTTACTTTTGAAAAATTCGAAAACACCTCACTAACTTTACCCACCAAAACATTCTCTTCGGTTATTACTACCATGTTTTCTTTGATACCTAAATCTTCTCCTCCCAGAACTAAAATAAAATCCTGATTCAAATCTTCGGCTATTATTTTCGTTAAAGTTAGCTCAAACTTCCTATTAAGTTCCAGTCCAAGGGCTTTTCTTAAAGTTTCGTTTTCTTGATAAAGATGTTTTAGCTGGTTAATCTCTTGGATTAACTTAAGATTTTGTTTGAAAAGTTGCTGATTTTGGATCTTAAGATTATTAATCTCAAATAAAGTGTTAATACTCCCAGAAACAATTTCACCAGCCCGCCAAAAAATTTTACTAACAGGTGAGGTGATTATATAGAATGAGTTTTTTATTGGACCTCTAGCAAATCTATTTAGAATAAGTAAACTGGCAATCAGCAAGATTATTAGTAAAATTCGGAATCTCTTTAATTTCATATTAAGGTTCCGGATTATTTTATTAATTAATTATAAAGAATCTAAGAGAAATAAAAAAGAGTAGTTTCCCTACTCCTCCTACTCTCTTTGAGAGACACTGATGGGGACTACCTACTCTCCCCCGCTGAAAGCGGAGTACCATCGGCCTTGGAGTATTTCACTTCTGTGTTCGGAATGGGAACAGGTGGAACAACTCCAGCATAGTCCCCATCAGTATCTCCCAATTTAAATCTCACTATGATTGACAATGATTGACAATGATTACTGGCTGGAGATATCCCCAAAGAATTTTGGGGTTGATCATTAGTACTCCTTGGCTAAATCCCTCACGGGACTTACACCTGGAGCCTATCAAGGTCGTCATCTTCGACCGATCTTTGAGTCCTAATCTTGAGGGGGGCTTCGCGCTTAGATGCTTTCAGCGCTTATCCCTTACCAACTTAGCTACCCAGCGATGCCGCTGGCGCGACAACTGGTACACCAGAGGTTGGCTCGTCCGGGTCCTCTCGTACTACGGACGACTTCTCTCAAGACTCGGCGCCTGCGGTAGATAGGGGCCGTACTGTCTCACGCATGTAATTCCATAATTACTTATGGCATAGACTATATCTTCACCCTGTTAAATACCTCAAAATGAGTTATAAGAAATCAATATTTAACAGGGGGCTGACGTCTGATAGCAGTTTAAGGCTTTTCTCCCTCCCTGCTATCTCACCCTTTCGGGATCAGTCGTTACGGGGGTACAACTTATGCCTTTTTAAATAATCTTTAAGTATTTTTGATGTATTTCTTCTTTTCTTTCTCTTAAATATCCTTTCCCTAACAAATTTTTCAATCGGGCTAGGCATTTTTTGTTCTGCTCCTTCTGATAAAAAACTATACTTGCTCTGATTTCAAATCCATAACGATAATCTTTTCGGCGAATTAGTTGATACATTATGCATCCATCTCCGTCTAAAAATCCTGCAATATAAGCTTTGTTTGTTTCTGAAAGTTTAGGCATAAGCTGACCTTCCCACGGTATTACCCTTTTAGTCGTACGGAAACTAAAAGGGCTTCACCGTTATAAGTCAGCTACATTATACCATATTACTATGGTACTACGCAATGTAAATTACGTACTGAACCCAGCTCACGTAGGATTTTAATTGGCGAACAGCCAAACCCTTGGGACCTTCTCCAGCCCCAGGATATCCTGAGCCGACATCGAGGTGCCGAACAGGGCCGTCGATATGGACTCTCGGGCCCTACCAGCCTGTTATCCCCGGGGTAGCTTTTATCCGGTTATCTCTGCCGCTCCTATTACCGAAACGGCATCGGTTCACTAAGTTCCTCTTTCGAGACTGCTCGGCTTGTCCGCCTCGCAGTAAAGCCGGCTTTTGGCTTTGCCCTATCACCAAGATTTCCATCCTTGGTTAGCCGACCTTTAAACACCTCCGTTACCTTTTAGGAGGTAAGCGCCCCACTTAAACTACCCAGCTCCCACTGTCTTCCGCTAAAAGCGGAATTAGAATTATCAACTTGAAAGGTGGGTGTTTCATTGGCGGCTCCTCCCGACCCGGAAGTCGGGACTCAAAGCCTCCCCACTACGCTACGCATCCAAGTCGATAATCCAATAGGAACCTGTAGTAAAGCTCCCGGGGTCTTTCCGTCTAGCCGCAGGTAGCCCGCATCTTCACGGGCATTGCATTTTCACCGGGCAGCTCCTGGAGACAGTCCCCTGGTCGTTACACCTTTCATGCGGGCCGTTAATTAAACGGCAAGGGATTACGCTACTTTAACACGGTCAGAGTTACCGCGGACGTTCACCCGTGGCTTAACTCGGTCAGCTTTTCCCGCAAAAACGGGAAAAACCGCCAAGGTTAACACACGGGCACTGGTCAGGCCTCAGCCCCTATACATCCTGTTACCAGTTTAGCAGGGACCTGTGTTTTTGATAAACAGTCGCCAGGGGAACTTTCGCTGCGGCCCGCTAAAAGCGGGCAGGCCTTATCCCGAAGTTACGGCCGCTTTTTTGCCGAGTTCCTTCAGGAGTTTTCACCCGTTCACCTTAGCACACTTATGCCAGTCCACCTGTGTCGGTTTGCGGTACAGTCCCAGCTCTTTTAACTCTCAGAGGCTTTTCTGGGGAGCCTGCTCAGTCGGGTTCACTCCGCCTAAGCGGAACTTCCCCTCAATCCTTGGAAATCCTTAGATTGAGGACGAAAATCCAATAATTCGCCCAACCTACTAGACTCCGCACCTCGTTGAAAAAGAACTGGGGGGCCGGAATATTAACCGGCTATCCATCTCCTAAACCCTTTCGGGGTCGGATTAGGACTGCCTAACCCTTGGCTGATTGTCATTGCCAAGGAAACCTTGGACTTTCGGTGTCCCGCATACTCTGCGGGATTGTGGTTACTCATACCAACATTCTCACTCCCTATCGCTCCATCCCGTTTCACAGCGGGACTTCGTTGCGATAGAGACGCTCCCCTACTGCTACTAGTTTATGAGCACGGCGCTGCACGCCTTGAGTAAATGAGTAATGAGAAATTCTCTCTCATCAACTCATCTACTCATAAACTCATCAACTAGTAACCCACATCTTCGGTAGTGAGCTTGAGCCCCCTAAATCTTCGGCGCATTCCGCCCTCCCGCTAAAGCGGGGTTGGGACAGTGAGTTGTTACACACTCTTTAAAAGATAGCTACCTCTAAGCTAACTTCCTGTCTGTCAAAGGCGGAATACTTCCTTATCACACTTAGCTCACATTTAGGGACCTTAGATGGTGGTCAGGGCTGTTTCCCTCTCGACCATGGAACTTAGCTCCCATAGTCTGACTCCCTTGTAGTAAGTCTTTGGTATTCGGAGTTTGGTTGGAATACCTGGGAAAACCCACGATATTCCATCCAGTGCTCTACCTCCAAAGACCTTCACAAGAGGCTAGCCCTAAAGCTATTTCGGGGAGAACCAGCTATTACCAAGCTCGTTTAGCTTTTTACTTCTTACCACAGCTCGTCCCAGAGTATTGCACGGCTCACGGGTTCGGACCTCCTCCCGCTTTTCAGCGGGATTCATCCTGGCCATGGTAAGCTCGCTTGGCTTCGGGTCTCGAGCATATAGCCAAAAGCGCGCTTTTAACGCTCGCTTTCACTATGCCTCCGGGGCAGAACCCCTTAGACTAAGCTATATACTCGAACTCGTTGGTTCGTTCTGCAAAAAGCACGCGGTCATTCCGCTAAAAGCGGAACTCCCACTCTTTGTGAGCAGATGGTTTCAGGTTCTATTTCACCGCCCTCCCGGGCTACTTTTCACCTTTCCCTCACGGTACTAGTTCGCTATCGGTGAGCGGGTAGTATTTAGCCTTGGCTGATAGTTCAGCCTGCTTCTCCCGAGATTTTCATTTCTCGGGATACTCAAGGAAGATAGCAAGGAGCGTGAAGTGATTTTCGCTTACGGGACTTTCACCCTCTTTGGTTGCCCTTTCCAGGGTCATTCAGCTAACCAAACTTCACCTAAATACTCTCCCTCGAAAGTAAATCTGGGCCTCACTCCAAAATTCTAACGAATTTTGGAAACCAGATGGCCCAGATTTACTCCCGACGCTACCTCCTTACAACCTTCCGCCAAAAGCGGAATTTGGGCTCCTCCCTGTTCGCTCGCCGCTACTAAGGGAATGGCTAGTAATGAGTGGATGAGCAGGCTCGCTTTCGCGAGCTTGAGTTAATGAGAATTTTACTCATCAACTCATAAACTCATCAACTCATTACTAAATTGGTTTCTTTTCCTCCGGGTACTGAGATGTTTCACTTCCCCGGGTTCGCGACCCCGTCATTCAACAGGGTCAACTTGGCTTATCACCAAGTTGGGTTTCCCCATTCGGAGATCCCCGGATCAAAGGTTGCTAAGCACCTCCCCGAGGCTTTTCGCAGCCACGCCACGTCCTTCATCGCCTCCCGCTCCCAAGGCATCCACCATCTGCCCATAAATTCTCCAGCCAGCAATCATTGTCAATCACTTGTTATTTCTTCTCCTTATTTAATTGGAAAGAACATCTTCAACCTCTCTTCACTAATCAAAAAGCTGCTCTCTAGGAAGCAGCTTTAAGCCTTCTAAACCAAAACTTTGGCCTTTAGCCACTTCCTTTGTTCAGAATTAAATCAAAAATTCTCATACTCTTTTTATCTTAGCAAACCTAAAACTTTTGTCAACCCCTCCCCGCTAGAAGCGGGAAGGGGTTGGAGAAATTATTCCCGAAATTTGTTTCTTAGACCTTCTAAAAATTCTCTGGCTAGGTCTTTCCCACCAAGCCCAAAAGCCAAAGAACAACTAATCACTATTAAAGCTACAAATCCAGTAATGACAATTTGGATAATTTCAGCAGCCACTCCAAGTTGAGCTAAAATTGTCAAAATAGCAAATACCCAAATTGCCCATTTCACAATCGAACCGATTAGCTCTGAATAACCAACCCTCATCTTTCCTACCACCGCTTTAACAAACTTTTCTGATAAATTAGCAACAACTACTGCTACTACAAATATAGCAGCCGCTGCCACCAAATTTGGCAACCATTCCACAAACTTACTGAAGAATCCAACATAAGAAGCGCCCACTAATATCTTAACTGCTGCCAGCAAAAAGACAATCACCAAAACCCATTTTACTACCGCTCCAATAAATTCCGACATCGTCATTTTAAATTCTGCTTTCTCTAAGGCTTCTCGCCAACCGGTTTTTTCAAAAATTTTATCAAATTTCAATCTCTTCAAAATTTCACCAATCAGTTTTCCAATCCAAACGGCAATAAACCAACCAACTACAAAGACAACAATTGCTCCAATCATTCTGGGAAGAAAATTCAAAAAGCTCTGCCAAAGATTTTGTAAAGCCTGCAAAGTTACAGTTGACCAATCTTGAACCATATTTAATTTATCTAAAAGCTAAACTCTGGCGACCTTTAAAATGGTATAAAAATATTACTTCATTATAACCTAAAATTCACCCTGTCAAATACCTCAACTGTGGATAACTTTATAGTGGACTCGCCCGCCTAAAATTTTTGGACCAAGCGAGAATTGAACCCCCAATCTTCATTGGTTGCTCGCCAAAAATTTTGGACCGAAAGGGACTCGAACCCTTAACCTCCCGCGTGCAAGGCGGGTGCTCTACCATTGAGCTATCGGCCCATATTTAGTAATTAGTTGATGAGTAAATGAGTTTTAGTTGCTGAGTAAATGAGTTGAGGAGAATTTTTATTTATTGCTCATTACCTCATCTACTAAAGGTTGCAAAGCGACCGTACTCATCAACTAATCGAGTGGGTGTGGGAGGAATCGAACCTCCGACCTCCACTTTATCAGAGTGGCGTTCTAACCACTGAACTACACACCCAAAAAAGAAAGCCTTAACCCTCATTCTCTATTTTTCATATTTCGAAAAAATCGTCAATTACCCCGTGGTGGAAAAATAGGAACGAACGAAGTGAGTGACGTAAAACACCACTCCAAAATTCGCAGAGCGAATTTTGGAGACCGCATGTGGTCTCCAATTCCGCTTTCAGCGGAATTGGAGTAAGAGCAAGGTTTCTTAAGCCGGGGGGTCGGGGTGATTGCTTTTCTCATATTTTACCTTCTCTGTAATTTTAAGTCAATAAAAAATCCCCTTTTCAAGGGATTTGATTTAATAGGTTATTTTGCTCTTTGACCTCCAGTGATTTCCGATTAAATGATTGGGTGAGAGAGAAGGTTTTAAGGATAACCCTCTCAGAACCCTTGCCCGGTAGTGAACAAGAAGTGTTCTACTACTGGGGTGAAAGTTGAAGTTCGAATTCGAAAACTTCAACTCTCGTCGACCAATTAAAAGTAAGATATGATCCACCCACAGCTTCCGCTACGGGTGCCTTGTTCATGTTACCCCCCTTGATCGCTCAAGGGCATGGACTATATCTTCATCCTCTCACTAAGGATTCTTATTTTTCTCGGATGCCACGAACCTATTTTCTTAACAAATAATTCCTGTGAATCTGTTAAAACATACATTCGCCAATAATTAGGATCTACTTTTCGGCTCGGATTATGAATTTTCCCGGTATTTATCCCTAACTCGGTAAGGAGTCTCTTTAGCTTCATTAGCTTTTGTTTGTTATTTTGAGCTAATTGAATATAGAATCTCGAATTCCCTTCTCGTGGAATTCCGCCTTCTGCATCAAAGAAACCTCTGATATAAGCAATTTTCTCTTCCTTATACCGGAGTCTCTCAGGATCAAATTTGAAATCTAAAAAATCTGCTAAGGTTTCTAAGACATATACTTCTCTATCCTTACCTTCTTTATAGATCCAAGAGTTGTAGCCGATCTTTCTCAAAAGTCCCTGTAAAAGTTTCAACCATTCTGCACCCTTCTGTGAGATTCGGAATCTGCCATTACTACTAAAAGTTCCGTCATGTAAAGCTCCAAGAAAATAAGCTTTTATAATCTCCTTAGAAAGAGGAGCTCGGCGTGTAGTCTCTGAGGGGTCATCACCATTACTTTGGAAAAAAGTAATGGTTAGACTTCCCTGCTGATCGGCTGCACTGGAAGCTTTGTTACTCATATTATCTATTATATTATGAGTAGCTCCAGATTCCCAGCTTTCCCAGCATATAGCCGAGTTTCTTTTTAAGAGTTACCCCTTAAAAGTCGCAACAGGCAGAATGCCTAAACGACTTCGCCCTGGTCACCGAGTTTAGCTTAGGTCCCGCTAAAAGCGGGAACTTCGGCTACTCCCGGCTTCCCTGGCGTGACGGGCGGTGAGTACAAGGCTCAGTGACATATTCATCGCGGCGTAGCTGATCCGCGATTACTAGCGATTCCAGCTTCACGAGGTCGAGTTGCAGACCTCGATCCGAACTGAGACCGGGTTTAAGGGATTAGCTCCGCGTTACCGCTTAGCAACCCGCTGTCCCGGCCATTGTACCACGTGTGCTGCCCAGGGCATAAGGGCCATGCTGATTTGGCGTCGTCCTCACCTTCCTCCGCGTTGACCGCGGCAGTCCCCCATGACACGTAAAACATAGGGCGAGGGTTCCGCAGGTTTCCCCATTTAAGGGAGCACCTCACGGCACCTGCTGACGACAACCATGCAGCACCTGTGCCAAGTGCCTTGCGGACTTCCACCTTTCGGCGGAATTTCACTTGGCATGTCAAGCCCTGGTAAGGTTCTTCGCTTATCGTCGAATTGAGCCACGTGGTCCACCGCTTGTGTGAGCCCCCGTCTATTCCTTTGAGTTTCAGCGTTGCCGCCGTACTTCCCAGGCGGGACACTTAACGCGTTAGCTTCGCCAGTGAAAGGGTCGACACTTCCACCAGCCAGTGTCCATCGTTTACAGCGTGGACTACGAGGGTATCTAATCCTCTTCGCTCCCCACGCTTTCGTCAATCAGCGTCAGGGTCGCCCCAGCCAGCTGCCTTCGCTTTCGGTGTTCCGGCCGATATCAACGGATTTCACCCCTACACCGGCCGTTCCGCTGGCCTCTGACGCCCTCTAGTGAAACAGTATTTCCCGCAATCCCGACGTTGAGCGCCGGGAATTTAACAAGAAACTTATTTCACCGCCTTAAGACTCTTTACGCCCAGTAAATCCGGATAACGCTTGGGGACTACGTATTACCGATGCTTCTGGCACGTAGTTAGCCTCCCCTTATTCCTCAGGTACCTTCATCCCACTGGAAGCGGGATTATTCCCTGAGAAAAGCGGTTTACAACCCGAAGGTCTTCTTCCCGCACGCGGCGTCGCTCGGTCAGGCTTTCGCCCATTGCCGAAGATTCTCGACTGCTGCCTCCCGTAGGAGTAGGGCCCGTGTCTCAGTGCCCTTGTTGGGGAACACGCTCTCACGCCCCCTACCCGTCATCGCCTTGGTGAGCCATTACCTCACCAACAAGCTGATAGGCCGCGGGCCAATCCCAGAGCGGAATCCCAAAAGGGAAACCTTTAATCCTCCTTCGCTAAAAAGCTGGAGAGGATACTATCGGGAATTAGCCCCGCTTTCGCGAGGTTATGCCCGTCTCTGGGGTTCGTTACCCACGTGTTACTAACCCGTTCGCCGGTTACGCCTCGCTACCGCTCGGCGTAGTCAATTAGTACGGTTGCTTTGGCAACCTTTAGTTGATGAGTTTATGAGAAAGAAATTTAATTTATTGTACTCATTTACTCATCAACTAATTACTCATTAACTGCGCGGAGCGATAGCGAAGCGTCCCTTGACTTGCATGCCTTATCCACGCCGCCAGCGTTCATCCTGAGCCAGGATCAAACTCTCAATAAATAGTTATCTCACCCAATCATTTAATCGGAAATCTTTGGAATTAAAAATCCAATTATTCAATTGGAAAGAGCAAGAAGTATCTGTTTTTGAAAACAGTTTTCTAACTTCTATTCTACCTATCTAATTTTTTCTGTCAAGAGCCGAATTAATCAACCACTATTTTTTAACCTATCTGCCAAAAAACGAATATAAGCCGAGGAGAGGATTCGAACCTCCAACCTATGGTTTACAAAACCATTGCTCTACCATTGAGCTACCTCGGCTTAAGGAAGACCGACAGACAAATAGCTATTTATCCTAATAGCTAGTGATAGCTAGTGAGCCAGAAATTTTTACTCTCCTCTTCGTATCTTTTCCCAATAATCTTCAGAGAAATTAACTTCTTTATTCTCATCTTCAAATTCAGATTTCTTTCTTCTTATTTTTTTGATTCCTGCTACTGGTTTATTTACTACAACCTCTTTTAGGAATTTTAGTTTCTCTTTAGGTTTAATTTTTTCTCTTAGTAAAGAACGGAAAGATAGTGGTTTTCTCTCTGTTAATTCTCCAACTTCTGGTAAATTAACCAGAACCGGAATTTTCCGAAGGATAATAAAGCCCATTCCCAATATCCCTCCTATTAAAATTATTTTTGCAGTGAATTCTAACACGAAATTATCTCAAATGTTAGATGTCAAATCTAAATATTAAACAAAACATTTAACATTTGACATTTGGTTTTGAGTTTTGACATTTGAGCTTTGAGATTTATATCTCGTATCTGGCAAACCTTGCTACCTCAATTCTCTCACCTAATTTCGCAATATATTCATCAATTAGCTCTCCAATCGTTTTTGATTCATCTTTGACCCAAGATTGAGAAAGCAAGGAAATCTCCTTTTTGTATTTTTCTAGTTTACCTTCGATAATCTGTTCAACTATTTTTTGGGGTTTACCAGAATCCTCAAATTGTTTTTGATAAATTTTTCTCTCCCCGTCTAAAAATTCTTCCGGGATATCCTCGGTTTTTACAAAAAGGGGTTTCATCGCTGCAATCTGTAAGCAGATTTCATGGGCCAGTTTTTTAAACTCTTCTGATTTTGCTACAAAATCAGTCTCACAATGTAATTCAAGCAAAACCCCAATTTTGGAGCCTGAATGAATATAGCTTGCTACAATTCCTTGAGAAGTACTTCTTCCTTCTTTTCCCTTTATCATTTCTTTGCCTTTCTCTCGGAGGATCTCTTTGGCTCTTTTGATATCACCTTTTGCTTCTTCTAGAGCTTTTTTGCATTCCATCATCGAAATACCAGTTTCCTCTCGAAGTTGTTTGAGTTGAGTAATTGAAACCATAGTATGAGAAATCCAAATGACAAAATCCAAATGACAAATAAAGCTCGAAATCCAAAATCCAAATTTGACATTTAGTCATTTGGATTTGCTTTGGTATTTGACATTTGGGCTTTGGATTTCTTTATCACTTCTTTAACCTTTTCCAAAATATATTTTACCGCAGATATTGCATCGTCGTTGGCTGGAATAGGATAATCAACTAAGGAAGGGTCGGCATTAGTGTCACAGATAGCCACCACCTTCACTCCTTTCTTTTTTGCTTCTTTTAAAGCTAATTTATCTTTAATAATATCACAAATAAATACCGCTTCGGGAATTTTTTTCATATCTTTTATCCCTTCAAATTTTTTTCTTAAATCCTCTAACTCTTTCTCTATCTTCATTCTTTCTTTTTTGGTATATTTTTCAAGCTCCCCTTTTTCCTTTTTCTCTTCCATTTCTTTAAAATATTCTGCTCTTTTGGAAATTACTTCAAAATTAGTAAATGTTCCACCCAACCATCGTTCAGTAACATAAGGAAGTCCACAATCTTTAGCAATTTGAGTAACCAAACTACGGAGAGGAACTTTTGTTCCAATTAAAAGTAAAGTGCCACCTTTTTTACTCATTTCCTCAATAAAACTTAATGCCTTTTCTAGATACTCTGCAGTTTTTTCTAAATCAAAAACATGAACGGTATTTCTAATTCCCAAAATAAAACTTTCCATCTTTGGGTGAAGTTTTGAGGTCCGATGTCCAAGATGAACTCCCGCAGCCATCATCTCTTTAGGTTTTATGCCGTACTTATATTTTTTCTTGGAATCAATAATTTCTACTGTCATAGTTTATTTTTTCTTCTTTTTTACGAGTTCTTCTTTCTTGGCTAATCTTCTCTTAAATTTCTCCACCCTTCCAGCGGTATCCACAAGTTTTTCTTTACCAGTGAAGAAAGGGTGGCATTTATAGCAGATTTCTGTTTCGATCGATTCTTTAGTCGAGCCGATTTCAAAACTAGCCCCACAAGCACAATGGACTTTTGCTCTATGATAGTATTTTGGATGAATGTCCTTCTTCATAATTATTTTAGCTAGCCTTTGTTGGCCTTATCCTCAATTTTTTGAATGTTAGCAAAAAAAAGTTGAAAAATCAAGTTTCAAAATATATAATTGAAAATATAATTAACTCTAAATACAATCAAAATTATGGACTCACTTATTATGGAAATTAGAGCGGGAGCTGGAGGAGAAGAAGCGGCTTTGTTTGCCCGAGATCTTTTTCGAATGTATTCAAAATATGCTCAATCAAAAAACTGGAAGCTTAGCGTCCTGGATGCCCACTACTCTGATCTGGGAGGATTTAAACAAATAATCATAAAAATAAAAGGAGAAGGTGCTCTTTCAGAACTCCAATATGAAGGAGGAGTCCACCGAGTCCAAAGAGTACCTAAGACAGAAAAAGGAAACAGAGTTCACACCTCTACTGTTTCAGTAGCAGTTTTACCAGAGCCCCGATCCCAACAGATTAAGATTTCACCTTCGGAAATTAAGATGGATTTTTTTAAAGCCTCAGGTCCTGGGGGACAGTATGTTAATAAGCGTCAAACTGCTGTTCGAATTACCCATCTACCAACTGGTTTAGTTGTTTCTTCTCAATCGCAAAGAAATCTTGAAGCAAATAAAAAAGCTGCTCTCTCAATCTTAGAAGCTAAGCTTTTTGAAATAGAAAAAGAAAAAACTGAAAGTGAAATCAAAGAAAAAAGAAGAAGTCAAATCGGTTCATCAGAAAGAGCAGAAAAAATAAGAACCTATAATTTTCCCCAAGATAGAGTTACTGACCATCGAATTAAAAAAAGCTGGCATAACATTGAGAAAATTCTCAATGGAGATCTAAGTCCAATTATTAAAAAACTTCAAAGAAATCTCGCTTAATCATCACTTTGCTGCCTCTAAAACTTCGATATCGCTTTGATATTTAGCAGCCAGATTTATTACTGAGTCTCCATAAAATCCATAACCATTGTAACGAGTTCTTCGAGTGGTGCCCGAAAAGTAAATCATTGCTGCTTTCCACTCAGCCGTTTCAGTTCCTTTAGCTGCTCCGTAGTCAGCCAAGTACAATCCAGCTGCTAAAAAAGCGTCTTTAATATTCCAAGGATCAGCAGGTTTTCCGGTGATCTTACTTATTCTTTCCTCATAGCGCACCCAAGTAGAGGGAATGAATTGAGCCGGTCCCATTGCTCCCCCCCAACCATAGCTCATTGGACAAGAAACCAATGTGTTATAAGGATCACGACCTAATTTTTTTGTAATAGCTAAGAAATAAGGAACGTCTCTGTTTGGCTTCATCACCCGAGAAACTTTTTTACCGTTAAAAGCTACTACTCCTTCCCCGGTAGTAGGATTTTTTAAATAACATTGGCCAACATTTTTGCCAATGTTTGACTCTTGGGTTAAAACTGCTAAAAGAAAGGCAGGTCTCACGCCAGTAATACTTTGAACATACTTAGCCAAGTCCAAGGCCTCACCAAAAGTTGGGGCTTCTGGCACACCGATCAACTCAAAGATTCTTGCTCTAATTTCCGCTGCTTTTTCTTCAGCTTTTTGTTTCTTTTGAAGATATTGTTGATATTGGCTTTCGGTAAGCCTTAAAAGATATTCTTGCTCTTGTTTAGTTTTTTGTTGTTCTTGTTTCTGAAGAGTTTGGATAATTACCATTCTCTCTAAGTTCTCTTTCTCTTGATCCATTTCCTTTTTCTGGTTCTCTAAATTGGTCTTCAAATTCTTTACATTGTTTAAAAGCTCTTGAGTTTTTAAATTAAGAACCTCCAAAGCCATTAGATTGTCAAAAAAACCAGATAAACTTTCTTCGACTAAAAATATCTCAACTAACGTTCTTTGGTCTTCTTCGTAACGAAGTTGCAAAATATTACCAAGATTCTCTTGAATCTGAGAAATCTTTAGGCTGGTCTGATTAATAGAATTTTGAGTATCTTGAATCTGAAGACTTAAATCTTTAATAATTAGATTGTTTCGGTAAATTTGAGAATCTAATTTATTAATTTTCTGCCTTAAGATATAAATTTCGTTCTGTAAACTCTTTTTCTCTTGTTGAGTTTTTGTAATGTCCCTTTCGTACTGAGCAATTTCTTCCTCCAGTTTTTGTAATTCTTTCTCCAATGCTTCTCTTTCCTCAATTAAGCTTTGAGCAGAACTTTGAAAATTAAAAAGAGAACTAAAAAAACATAAACTTGAGATAAAACTAATCAGAACGAGTGTTCTTGAGAGACGAGAAAACATATAAAATTAATCGTTTATTTTTTCTTTTACTTCTTCTTTTTTCTCTCCGGTCTCCTGAGACGGCTTTTCTTCTATCTTCTCTTCTGCTTTTTCTTCTACTTTCTCTTCTTCTGGAGGTGGAATCACTTCTTCCTCTTCTTTTCTCGGTGGCACTACATTAGCCACTATTTCTTCTGACTCTCTCAGAATTTTTACTCCTTGAGGTACTTTTAAATCCTTTATCTGAATTTTGTCATCAAAGGTTTTTAAGCAATCAATATTTACTGTTATTTCGCGAGGCAAATTCTGAGGCAATCCCTTAACCTCGACCTGTTGAATCTCCTTAACTAAAATTCCTCCCATTTCTTTTACTGCTGGAGAGGTTCCTTTGAAAACTATAGGAATTTCAGCAGTTACCTCTTTTTTAGCAGAGGGATGATAAAAATCTACATGTAAAATTTTTCCGGTTAAAGGATCACGATCAAGATCATGAATTAACACCTCAATTTTCTTTGAATTTTTTCCTTCGATCTCTAAAAGAATTAAGGAACTTTCTCCCGCTTGCTGATAAATCTTCTCAAATTCTTTCTCAGAAACTTCAAGGGGAGTGTTTTTAATTCCTTCTCCATATAAAATCGCCGGAATTAATCCCTTTTTCCTCAGAGATTTTGTCTTCCGGCCAAATTTTTCTCTGATTTTAACTTTCAGTTCCATCATAATTCCTTTCTCTAAAATTCCATTCCAAAATAATTATAACATATAGAACATGATAGTTATCTAGATCTTATCTATATGTTATTTCTCAATCTGGATGGCTTGAACCGGACAAACTTCAGCTGCTTGGTTAGCACAACCCACTTTTTCAACCTCAATTTTCTCTTTCTCATCCTCGAGATCAGGATTTTCTCTTACTAAATGGCTTTTCCCGTCTTCTCTCAACTCAAAAAATTTAGGACAAACTGCCTGACAACTTCCACAACCAATGCATTTCGACTTATCTAAAATTATTTTCATAAAAGAGTTTTAGTTACTTTTACTTTTGGCCAAGAACCCCATTGACCTTTTTTCAAAAGTCCATTTTTAGCACCAATTTTCTGAATGCAGCTGGTTGAATTCGCTGTTCCTCTTTGAATAGCATATTCTATATTATTTTTTTCTAAAAGTCCACTTAAAAACCCACTGCCAAAAGCGTCGCCAGCTCCAGTTTTTTCGAAGGGTAAAACCGAAGGCGCTGGGGCTTGATAAATATAGCTTCCATCACAAACTACCGAACCTTCTTTACCTTTAGTAATTACTAAAATACCTTTAATTAATTCTTTTAGTTTCTTAATTATTTCCGTCTCTTTCTCTTTCTCAATCCCTGAAAGGAGTGAAGCCTCTTCTCTGTTTAGAATTAGAACATCAAGTTCTTGGAGAATTGGCTTTAAAACTTTCTCTCCTAATTTTATCTGACTATTTCCTAGATTGGCAGCGATTTTTATTTTCTGAGCTTTTGCGAATCTCACTAAAGGCCCAAAAAGCTGAGCTGATTTTTCGCTTAAAGGAGCCAAATAGAACCATTTAGCTTTCAGTTTGGAAAAAGGAAGCTCTTTTTCTTCCATAAAATGACAAGCTCCTCGATAAACTAAAATAGTTCTTTCTCCAGCGAAAGAAAGAATGGCTGAATAGGCAGTTGGATAGTTTCTATCTTTTTTAATAAATTGAGTATCAACTCGGAATCTTTTGAGTTCGTCAATTACTGCTTCTCCTCTTTTGTCATCACCAACTTTACTGCAGACCGCCACCTTAAAACTATGGTTGCTGAAAGTACAAGCAGTGTTTGTCGCGCCCCCACCAGTTGAAACTTGTAAATCTTCAATGAAAATTTTGCTTCCTAAAGGAAAACAAAGAGATTGGCCCTCTGGCGATTCTCGCTCTCCTAAAATTCGGTAGTTCTCTTTTTTTAATCTTAAAAATGTATCTCTGGTTGCTGAACCAAATGTAATGATATCGTATTTCATTTTTTTGCTAAATTTAGAATCGTTTTAATTACTGCATCTGGAGATAAAGACATTGACTCAATTTTACAATCTAAGAGGAAATGGGCAAATTCCGGAATTGTTGAGGGGGCGTCTCCACAAATTCCGTTATATTTGCCCATTTTATTAGCTAATTCAATAACTTTGGCTACACTTCTTTTTATCGCTTCATTATTTTCGTCAGCAATTTTACTAAGATAGGCATTATCTCGATCGATTCCTAAAGTGGTTTGAAGAAGGTCATTGGTTCCTAAACTTACTCCATCAAATATCTCTAAAAATTCTTCGGCTAAAATTACATTGGAAGGAATTTCGCACATTACAATCACTTTTAAACCGTCTTTACCTTTTTCCAAGCCATATTTTTTCATCAATTCTAAAACTTTCTTTCCTTCTTCAAGAGTTCTGCAAAAGGGAACCATTGCCCAGATATTTTTCAAGCCAAATTCTTCTCTTGCTCTTTTTAAAGCTTGGCATTCCATTTGAAAAGCCGGCCTAAACTTCTCATCATAATATCTGGCCGCCCCCCGCCAGCCAATCATCGGATTGGCTTCTTCTGGCTCAAACAATTCTCCACCAATTAAAGCCCGATATTCATTTGTTTTCAAATCCGATAATCTGACAATTACTGGTTTTGGCCAAAAGGCAGCGGCTATTTGGGCAATTCCTTCAGCCAATTCTTTGTAAAAGTGTTCTTTTTTGTCTTTGTGCTCGATAGTAATTTCATCAATTTTTTTGACAATTTCTCCAATTTTTTTGTCCTTTTTAGCCTTTCTTTTTAACTTTTCATAATGATAGAGGGCTAAGGGATGAACTCTAATTTTCTCAGCCAAAATAAATTCAATTCTGGCCAAACCCACTCCGTCATTTGGCAAAAATGAAGCCTGAAAAGCAATTTCTGGGGCACCAATGTTTATCATTATTTTCGTCTCCAGTTTTGGTATCGCCTTTAAATCATATCTTTTAACTTCAAAAGGGATTTTGCCTAAAAATATTCTTCCGTTTAATCCCTGAGCGCAATCGACAGTTACAGTTTGGCCGCTTTTTAAAATTTTGGTTGCTTTTTGAGTACCCACAATACAGGGAATCCCAAGTTCTCTTGAGATAATGGCTGCATGACAGGTCTTTGATCCTTCGTCCGTGACAATTGCTGAAGCTAAATGCATAACACTTGTCCAATCAGGATCAGTCATTTTTGTTACTAAAACTTCACCTTTCTTAAATTGAGAAATTTTAGAAACATCAGGAATCACATGTACTCTGCCAACACCGATTTTATCACCAATCGCTATACCCGTTAAGAGAGGAGATTTTTTTGTTTTTATTTCATATTCTTCAAAAACTTTGGCTATTTTTGGAGTGTGAACAGTCTCTGGTCTAGATTGAACGATAAACAATTGACCGGTCTTGCCATCTTTTGCCCATTCAATATCTTGAGGAGCTTTATAATGATCCTCAATCAAACAGGCCCAGCGAGCTAGAGTTAAAATCTCTTGGTCATTTAAAGAAAATTTTAATTGTTGATTTGGCGAGACATTTACTTCTTTTAATCCTCCATCTTTTTTGTAAATATATTTTTTTGTTTTTCTTCCTAAATTTTTGACAATAATTGGCCGATAAAGTTTACCCTGAGGAGCGAAGCGACGAAGGGTTGGCTTAAAAACAAAAAATTCATCTGGAGTAATTTTCCCTTTAACTATCATCTCCCCAACCCCCCAGATTGAATTTATTAAAACTACATTTTGAAAGCCGGTTTCAGTATCAAGAGTAAACATCACTCCAGAAGAAGCTAAATCAGACCTTACCATTTTCTGCACCCCAACCGAGAGAGCAATTTTTAAATGTGAGAATCCTTTTTCTTCTCGGTAAGCAATCGCTCTAGCATTGAACATTGAAGCAATGCATTTTTTAACAGCTTCCAAAATATTCTCAATTCCTCTGATGTTCAAATAAGTTTCATGCTGTCCAGCAAAAGAAGCAGTAGCTAAATCTTCAGCCGTACCCGAAGAGCGAACCGCCACATCAGCAAAAAGTTCTCCATATTCCCTAGATAATTTCTTGTAATTTTTTATAATCTCTTGTTCTAAGTCTTTTGGGAATTTTCCTTTCAAAATTAAATTTTTAATTGTTTTGGCAGTTTCCTCTAAGCTCTTCAAACTTTTTGGATTAAATTTTTTAAAAATTTCTTTAAGTTTTCTGTCGATTCCGTTTTCTTTTAAAAAATACCAATAAGTTTTAGAGGTTAAAGCAAAGCCATCGGGAACATTAATTCCTTTTTTCGATAGTTTTGAAAACATCTCTCCTAAAGAAGCATTTTTCCCTCCCACCAAAGAAACATCTCTGTGAGAGATATTCTTAAACCATAAAATATATTTATTACTCTTCTTCATAGGTAATAACTATATAACGATCGTGTCATTTATATCATCTATATCGTTACTCTTTCAAAAAAATGATTATGTCGTAAGGATCATAGTCTCCTGAACCTTCAGCCCACGTGCAACAATCTGGTTTCTCACCGGTGGGACAATGTTTTGTTTCGCAAGCAGCGTACAAAATAGCATAGGTCCCTGTGCACCCACAGGGATCGACTGCTTTTTGATAACGGTAAGTACATTGAGTACCCCAGGGGTCTTGAACCCCTGTCCATTCCCTCGGTAAAGGGGCTAAAAATTCCTCATCAACCAAGGATTGAATAAAAGGGTTCCCGGGAGCAGCTTCATTACCAACATCCCAGGGTCCATTGGCTAAAGTATCGCAGCCAAGCACGGCATCATCTGCTCCAGCCGGGAATTGCTTGTTAACTGATTTATACTGCAATAAAGCATTGGCAATCTGGTAAAGCTCCTGGATTCTTCTGGCGTCTCTTGCTTGAGCCGTCCCTCTCACTGAAGAGAGCACTACCATACCAGCTAAAATTCCGATAATAGTAATAACCACCAATAATTCAATTAAAGTAAATCCTTTCTGTTTTTGTTTCATAATTCTAAAAAATAGTGCACCTCCCTATTTTTTTGGCACCTTTCCTATTTTTTCTTTTATTTCTTCAACGCTCTGGGGATTGGCTAAAGTGGATAAATCCCCAAGCTCCTCCCCGGTAAACAGCCTTTTTAAAATTCTTCGCATAATTTTTCCTGATCTTGTTTTTGGAAGATCATTGACTACCCAGACATTTTTTGGTAAAGCGATTGGTCCTATTTCTTTTCTTACCTGGGCCACTACTTCTGTTTTAATTTCTTCCTCGTTCCTTTCTCTTTTTAAAATTACAAAAGCAACCGGCACCTCTCCTTTTATTTCATCAGGAATACCAATAACCGCACATTCAGTAATGTCAGGATGTAAATTAATGGCCGCTTCCATCTCCCCGGTAGTTACCCGATGGCCAGCAACTTTAATAACATCATCGATTCTTCCAACAATCCGAATCAACCCATTTTTGTCTTTTAGAGCAGCATCGGAAGTGAAATAAACTTCTTTTCCGTATTGACTCCAATAAGTATCGAGATATTTTTTTGGATTTTTGTAAATTCCCCGCAACAGTCCCGGGCTGAAAGGAGGAAGGATAACTAAGTTTCCTTCTTCTCCTAGAGAACACGATTTCCCATCTTTATCAAGAATATCAACTTTCACTCCAGGGAACGGCAAGCCCACAAAAGCTGGCTTGAAAGGGCCAATCCCAGGCAAAGAAGTTATCAGAATCCCACCAGTTTCCGTTTGCCACCAGGTGTCAACTATTGGACATCTTTCTTTGCCAACTTCCTTGAAATACCATTGCCAAGCAGCTTCATCAATTGGCTCACCAACCGATCCCAAAATTTGTAAACTATTAAATTTGTAATTCCTGGCAATTTTGCCATTATATTTTTCAAACATTCTTATGGCGGTTGGTGCAGTATAGAAAGTTGTTATTCCGTATTTTTCAATAATTTGAGCCCATCTATCGGGATTGGGCCAGTCGGGTGCCCCCTCAAACATAACAAAACTTGTCCCATTTAATAAAGGGCCATAACAGGAATAGGTATGCCCGGTTATCCAACCTATGTCGGCCATTGACCAAAAGATATCATCTTCTCGCAAATCAAATATCCACTTGGCAGTCCAATAGGCCTGAACAGTATAGCCTCCACAAGCGTGACAACATCCCTTTGGTCTCCCAGTCGAGCCCGAAGTGTATAAAATAAACAAGAGGTCCTCCGCATCCATTATTTCGGGTCTACACAAATTACTTTCATCACTGGTTAACTTATGCCACCACAAATCTTTTCCCGCCTGCCAAGGAATTTCATTTCCTGCTCTCTTTACTACCACCATTTTCTCAACCTTGGTTTCTCGAATTCCTTCATCGGCGTTTTCTTTCAAATTAATGATTTTCCCTCTCCTGAAATATCCATCACAAGTGATTAAAATTCGACTTTCTGTGTCTTGCAATCTTACTCTCAAGGCAATGGGTGAAAAAGCAGAAAAAACCACCGTGTGAATCGCTCCGATTCTGGCACAAGCCAGCATTGAAATTATGCCTTCGGGAATCATGGGCAGATAAATCCCAACCCTATCTCCCTTTTTCACCCCCAGTTTTTTTAAAGCATTGCTAAATTTATTGACTTCCTCTGCCAATTCTCCATAAGTTAAAATTCTCGGTTTCTCCTCAACCGGTTCAGGCTCCCAAATTATAGCTGTTTTATTTTTTATCTTATCCCAACCCTGAGGATTGTTCTCAAAAATATTTTCAGTAATATTTAATTTTCCTCCTTTGAACCACTCAAAATATGGAGGATTATGCTCAAATGTTTTTTCCCATTTTTTTCGCCAGCTTAATTCTCTTGCTAGATTCCCCCAGAATTTAATCGGGTCCTCTTCTGCTTTTTTATAAACAGACCCATCTTTCAACCAAGCCTTTTCTTTTATTTCTTTTCCTGGAAAATACAAATCTCCTTTTTTAATTATTCGTGGTTTTGCCATATTTAAACATTATACCTAAAATTAAAAAGTCAGGCAAATCAAAAATATGATTTTTCTATTTATTCTATTTATAATATAAAAATCAATTTATAAATTATAAAAATATAAAAATTGCCACCAAAAAAACAAAACTTAACTAAACCACGATCGTAGGTGAATTAAAAACAGGTAGGTGAATTAAAAACAGATTAAATAAAAATAGGATTATAAAGTTCTCGAATTCTTAAACTTAACTGAGCTACGATCGTAGGTCAGTTAAGTTAAGTTATAATATTATTAATAATATTATACTTTATTTTCCCTCCTATTCTTCTTCTCCTCATTTTTCCTCCTATTCTCCTTCTCTTCTTATTTGTCTTCGATAGACAATTTTTTTCCGAAAACCGAGTTTTTTATAAATTTGGTAAGCCTCTTCTCCTTTCCAGTCCTCGGGCAAAAGATCTTTTGGTAGTTTGGGATCTTGGTTCAAAATCATCAAATATTTAAAAATAGCTTGTTGTCTGGTAAGTTTCTTGGATTTCATCTCCCTAATATATTCTGCATATTTGTCATTCAGTTCTCTTAATCTCCAAATTCTTTCGGCCAATTCTTTAGATGGCTCCCTTCCTAACTTGTTAGAAATTGCTAACAAAACATAACTTGAAAGATGATATTGTTGGATAATTTTCTCAACATCTCCTAAAAAATTAAAGGGAGAAATATAGAGACTCTTGTGATATTGCCCAAATCCCAATCTTTCCAAATTATCTCTTAGAATCTCCCGGAGATATCTTTTACTCTCGGGGATGTCATAAGCAACAATATACCAATTTCCATCCCACCTTGATGGTTTTTCATATCGGGGTAAAATCTCCTTTAATCTTTTCTGACCTTTTGGCGTAACCTCCAAGTTGTCATTTAACCATCCTTTTTGTTGAGCTCTTTGGAGAGCTCTTTTTAAGGTGTCAGAATTTAATTGGCCAAAATCTCTCTCAATCCGAGAAAATCTTTGATATAAGTTACCTCCGCTAAATGGACTCATCTCTGCAGAATAATAAACTCCGAACAAAACCAAATCAATCACTTTATCAAATATTCCTTCACTAATTTTAGAAACAATTTTTCTAATAGATTTCTTTCTCATAATTTCTTGTTGCCCCCAAACTTAACTGAACTACGATCGTGGATGAGTTAAAAAAAGATTAATAATGGTTCTCAAATTCTTAGATTTGACTGAACAACTTAACTAAACTGCGATCGGAGGTAAAATAAAAACAATAAAGGCAAGGTCTTTTACTTAACTGAGCTACGATCGGAGGTAAGTTAAAAATTTTTGGGGTCCTAGCGAAGTTTCTTAGCGATATATGCGGCGAATTCGGCCAGGCGGCAAGCATAACCATATTCGTTATCGTACCAAGCTAAAACTTTTATCAAATTACCTTGAGCTTGAGTAGACAACGCATCAACAATAGCTGAGTAAGAATTCCCCTTATAATCAGAAGAGACCAAAGGAGCATCTTCCACTCCTAAAATTCCTTTAAGTTCTTCTCTTTGAGAAGCTTTTCTCAAAACATAATTTATCTCCTCAGTGGTAGTTTCTTTTTTTATCTGAGCCACAAAATCAACAATGGAAACAGTCGGCGTTGGCACTCTCAAAGCTAAGCCATCTAATTTCCCTTTTAATTCTGGTAAACATCTTTCAACTGCTTGGGTAGCTCCCGTAGTAGTGGGAATAATGTTCAAAGCAGCCGCTCTAGCTCTCCTCAGATCTTTATGGGGCAAATCTAATATTCTTTGATCATTAGTATAACTGTGAACGGTAGTCATAAATCCTTTCTCAATGCCAAATTCTTCTTGTAAAACTTTAGCCACTGGTGCTAAACAATTGGTAGTGCAAGAACCCATATCAACAATGTCGTGTTTTTCCGGATCAAAATCCTGGGCATTTACTCCGAGAACAAAAGTTGGAATTTTATCAGGGTCTTTTGATGGTGCAGAAATTATCACTTTTTTAGCTCCAGCTTTTAAGTGCTTTTGAGCCCCTTCAAAATTCCGAAAAACCCCGGTGCATTCTAAAACAATATCGACTTCAAGTTTTCCCCAAGGTAATTTCTCTGGATCCTTCTCAGCAAAAACTTTAACTCTTCTTCCCTTATTGGTACCATCAAGTAAAAGTTCATCTTCATCAAATTTTATCTTTTGGTCGTAAATTCCATACAAAGAGTCATATTTCAAAAGATGGGCTAAAGTATGAAGATCGGTTAAGTCATTAATAGCCACCACCTCCAAATCCGGGTGCTTTTGCAAAATTCTCCTAAATGTTGGTCGGCCGATTCGACCAAACCCATTAATAGCAATTTTTATTGCCATAAACTCCGTAAATAGCAAATCATAAATGGCAAATCGAAATTAACAATTTACGATTTACGATTGTCGATTGACGATTTACGATTTTGCCGCTAATCTTTAATATTTAAAAGGTTTTTAATTTTCTCTCTATCAAATCCTACCACTACTTCCCCATTGATCTCCACTACTGGTACTCCCATCTGACCAGTTTTCTCTATCATCTCCTTAGCGGCTTCTTGATCTCTTGAAACATCAATCTCTTCAAATTCAATATTATGCTCTTTCAAAAACTCCTTGAGCGAGAGGCAATAAGGACAAATAGGGGTTGTATAAAGCTTAACTTTGCTCATAACTTCCTTTATGCCTTCTAAAATTTATTGACAAACAGTGGCTGGCTGATTGCCAGTTAAATCGCAAATTAAAGAGGTTAAAACCTCCTTTTCTTTTTCTTTGCCTATTCTTTCACCAGAACCAACCCGGTAATACTTGCAACCCAAGACAATTGTCGGTATTCCTCCAGTGCTGTATTTTTGGAAAATATCCATATCTTGATTAACATCCATATTATTGTGAAAAGAAATGAAATTAGTAAACTTATCTGCCACCTCCTCAACTATTGGATGTTCCCAGCGACAATGAGGACAACCTGCAGAGCCAAAAAAATAAATAATTGGCTTGCCATTTTCTTTACAAACTTCCTCTTCGCTAACTGAAAAGTTTCCTTCAGTAGTTTCTGGCTTAGCTTCGGCTTTAATTTTCTCTTCTTCTAAATTAATTCCTTGGGGAAATAAAACTTTGCCGTCTTTGGAAATATAAGAGTATAATTTTTCTCCTTGAATGTCAATCTGAAACTTATACAGTCCCATTTCTTCCTCAATTTCACCAACCAATTTTGCTTCAACCCGGCCAGCTAGAAGAGCCTGGTTGATATAACTTAAAGCGATATTTGCTGCTTCTTCTGGAGTTAAAATATTTTCTTCGGCTTTTGGAGGAGTTTGCCCTGAAAATTGAGTCAGAACCAACCCTCCTCCTAAAATCCCGCAAGCAATCACCAACCCAACAATTATTAAGTTTTTCCCTTTGGGAGTTAACATATTTTTATTTTAACATCTCAAAAACTTTATTCAAGAGCTCAATACTTTTAACTTTCCCCAATTTTCCTTTTTTACAATTTTTTTCTGAGAACTTTTTAACTCTATCATTTCCAGCGCCGAAGATCAGAACCGGAAAAGGCTCTTTGCAGTGTCGCCTCAAATCACAACAAGTAGAATGATCGGAAGTCACAATTATCAAAGTATCTCGGAGATTTAAAATGGGCCTTAAATTCTTATCAATTTTTTCAATAAATTCTTTCTTCCCTTGAAAATTTCCATCTTCTGCTAAACTATCAGTAGCTTTTATGTGTAAAAAGCAAAAATCGTATTTTTTGAGAGCTTTCTTTGCTGTTAAAAATTTACCTCGGAGATTGGTATTTGGAGAACCATCGGCCCCTTTGACCTTAATGACCTTCATCCCTAAAAATTTCCCAATTTGTTTGTAAAGAAGTTTTCCAGCAACGCAACAAGCCCTCAGTCCATATTTCTTTTTGAAGCTCGGTAATTTCTGAAAAGTACTCGCTCCCCTCACTAAGATATAGTTAGCCGGGTAAAGCCCTAATTTCTCCCTTTTTTTATTAAAGGGATGATTTTTTAAAACTTGATGAGCTTTCTTTAAAAATTTGTTTAAAACTCGAGCAGTCCGGCGAGCCTCATAACTTTTATCAAGAGGGACAATCTTTTTTACTTTTTTCCTTAAGGAGGAATAATGAGGATCCCCATCGCTAATTTTGCTGCTTAATCCTTTTCCTCTCAAAACTATTCCTAGCCGATGCTCTCCAGCGCTTTTGATTAAAAATCTTACTCCCTCAATAACTATATCCTTGAGAGATTCTATTAAGGGTTTTGTTTCAGAAATTCTTCTAGCTCTTCGGTCAATTATATTTAATTTTTCATCAACCGTGCCAAAATTCCCACGTAAAGCAACATCTCCTCTTTTCACTTTCAGTCCGGCTCCGGTGGCGGTAAAAAATCCTCGACGAATTTGGCAGGCTCTAGGGTCATAGCCAAACAAACTAAGATGACCTTCCTCAGAAGTAGGAATAGCCCCAGTGAAAACTGGCTTTATTAAACCACAAATTCCATTTTTGGTTAAAAAATCTAAATTGGGCGTCCGAGCTGCTTCTAAAGGAGTCTTATTGCTCAGCTCCTTAATCGGCTTGTCGCCCAGACCGTCTATAACAATGAACAAAATTTTCTTCATTACGATTTACTATTTACGATTTACGCAATATACTTTCTTCAATTTCCAATAGGCGATTATACTTGACTACTCTTTCGCCTCGGGCTGGTGCGCCTGCTTTTATAAAATCTGCCCCAATTCCAACAGACAGATCACTAATAAAATCATCGCAGGTCTCAGCTGACCGGTGAGAAACAATAATCTTGAAGTCAAATTCTCTGGCTAATTTTGCTGCTCGGAAGGTCTCAGTCACCGTGCCAATTTGATTTGGCTTTATTATCACTCCATTGCAAGCTTTTTTTTCTTTTGCTATTTTAATTCTTTCTGGATT